>ERZ1090878.263-NODE-263-length-29281-cov-38.582871_pt1 | contig 29281 bp, 28 predicted proteins | sample MGYA00478473_ERZ1090878 | MGnify/ENA primary metagenome ERZ1090878 (study PRJEB33644, sample SAMEA5815720) | chicken gut metagenome | biome: Chicken; feature: Gastrointestinal Tract; material: Caecum | place: Ireland | collected 2019-01-01 | study: A study of the... | reverse complement strand
GGCAAATTGGCGGGCCGCGCGGGGGCGGCGTGCCGGCGGGGCCTTACGCCCCCCGCCCCCCCAAACCCAAAACGCCGGCCGCCCCCAAAAAAGGGGGCGGGGGGCCTTCAGACAGACATAAAAAATGGCCGACAGGTAAATCGGCCAATCCATGTGTGTTGGTTGGTCGTTTTTACTGGCGTATATACTCCGAGAAATGATGTGCTTTCTAGATGGCAAGATAAGTGAGAAATACCCAGAATCTATAAATATTTCTTATGCAGCTCAACCACAAGAATTTTCGTTCGATAATCTTTCTGATGTTGGCACTCTACAAATAGTATTTGACAACCACCTGGATGGTGGTGGTAGTGGCCCTTTTTATGGAATCACCGACATTTATCTTGAGAGATAGCCGGACAATCACTCTTTAAGTTAAATATAGTATGTTAGGCTTTTGCATCCCGTTTGTCAAAGCGTCAATCTTTTTCCCCCGCACTTGAAACGGAATGCCAGACCCCCATCGGGCATAACGATAATTTGTTCTACAATCCTCCTCACCAACTCATCGTCATACCATTCCAACTCCACCGGCTGCCGCTCAATCGCATCCAGCACAGCCTGCAGCTCCCGCCGTCTGTCCTGATCCTGCCGCGCTGCCCGTTCCACCGCATCCACCTGTTTCTGCAGGTCTGCCTTCTCTCTGGTTAGCTCCTTGAATTTTGCGTCGTAGATGCTGCTGTCCGCGCTGTGGCTGACGAGCAGCAGCAAATTGGACATCGCCTGGTCGATTTCCTGGATGCGGGTGAGGAGAGGGGCAACATCCTGTTGGCTGTCACCGTGCAGGATAATCCGTTCCTCCACATCCTTCAGAGCCTCTTTTACTCGCTCCCGGTCTGTGAACTGCTCGCGTATGGCAGCCATGATGGCCTCCTGCAACTGCGGCTCCTTCAAAGATGGGGAATTCTTGCAGTATTTCTTGCCGTTCTCCAGCCGGTTAACGCAGCGCCAGACGTATTCCTTGGTGCCATCACGCTTGATCCATTGGGTGCGGCGGTACATACAGCCACACTCGCCGCAGACCAGGCGTTCCGAGAGCGCAAACTTGCTTGTGTACTTGCCGCGCTCGGTCTTGGTTTTGCGCTGCGAAACCTTGGGGCGGCTGCTCCGGCGGGCCAGCTCCAGCTGTACCTGCTGGAAAATCTCGCGTGGGATGATGGCCGGGTGGTTATCCGTCACATAATACTGGGTCACTTCACCGCGGTTCTTCTTGACCTTTTTGGTCAGGAAGTCCGCGGTGAATGTTTTTTGCAGCAGCACATCGCCGGTGTACTTTTCGTTGCGCAGGATGTTTTGGATTGTGGCTTTTGACCAGGTTGTCTTGCCGCTGGGCGAAAGAATGTGCATTTCTTCCAGCTCGGTCTTGAGCTGCGCCGGGGTCTTGCCGGCCAGAAAACCGTAGAAGATATGTTCGATCGTTTTGGCCCCTTCGGGGTCGATTTCGGGTTGCCCATCCGCGCCGCGCCGGTAGCCGATGAAGTGTTTGTACTGGAACGGGCATTTTCCCTCCTTGAACAGGCGGCGCTTGCCCATTGTGACGTTCTGGCTCAGCGATTCGCTCTCGGCCTGGGCAAAGGCTGAAAACCAGGTCAGGTAGATTTCGCTGCCGAGATCGCCGGTATTCAACCCTTCTTTCTCGAACTCGATGACCACGCCCAGGCTTTTCAGCAGCCGGATGTAGCGGATGCTGTCCAGTGTGTTGCGGGAGAAACGGCTCAGCGATTTGGTCAGGATCATGTCGATCTTATGTTTTTTGCAGGCTTCGATCATCTGCATGAATCCCGGCCGCGTGGTATCCTTGATGCCGCTGATCCCGTGGTCGGCGAAGATACCGGCCATCTCCCACTCAGGGTTGTTTTCAATCAGGTTGGTATAATAGGTCACCTGCCCCTCAAAGCTGCTCTCCTGTTCTTCCTGCTCGGTGCTCACGCGGCAGTAGGCGGCAACGCGCAGGCGGGTATGTAACTTGTGAGAGAGTCGGGGATCAGCCTCGATCTCTCGGACATTCTTCTTGGGGGCACTATGTTGATTCATTGGATGACCTCTCAGACCATTTGCTGATTCGTAAGCTGTAATGTTAAATGCGTGGATGTTTCGAGAAAGACTCTGCTGACAATGTTGTGAAACAGTTTTGACGGGAACGCTTCATCGCTGGGATTCGAATCCCTCAGCAAGCGGCGAATCCGCTCCGATTCATAAGCATAATTGTAGCCTTGAAAACATTGATACAGTTCTGTGGCGGCTTGCTGGGCCAGAGCGCACAGTTCTTCCTTTGAGCTTTTGGGATCACTGATTCTTCGGTTCAATTCTCGATGGCATCGCTGGTATTCACTGGAAAGTAAGATAGTGGGAACGGCGCCTGTGACCTGATCTTCGTTTTGCCGCAGCCAATCGATGCGCTGTGTGATCCGGTCGATCAAATCCATATCCGATATGGGCTTTGTGTAAGTGTTGCAGGTGGTGCAATACCAGCCAACGCTCTCCCGTTTCCTGATTGTTCGCCGTGTCATGCGGGTAAGACAACGCGGGCAGCAGATTTTTGAACGAACGCTGCGAATGTCGGCGTTAGAGAGCTGGCTCTGTTTTCGCGCCGCCCGCGTACGTGCGATTGCCGATATCATCTCTTGGGATAAAAGCGCAGGCCAGGTATCAGTTCCCGCATATCGCTGATCCTGCAGGATACGCGAAATCATGTTTTTGTTCCAGACGGTTGTATCGTCACGGTATGGGACGCCGGTGTGGTTCATCATCTGCGCAATTGCATGGATGGAATTTCCGTCCACGTATGCTTGAGCAATTTTTGTAACATAGGGCGCTTCCTGTTCATTCGGTTCAATGCGCCCGTCACAATATTTGTACCCAAAAGGGAGCTTTCTGTTTTGACTCATCGTTATACCTTCCGACGTTCTTCACGCAATTCCAAATCATTGGTTAGATGGAAGATGACATGATCTTCGGATACCTTTATCCAAGTGACGAACTCCGGGATGCGACTTGCGTTTCCCTCAAATGGCTTGATTGTGGACAGCACAGCCTGAAGCCGGAGCGTGCTATCGATGTTTTCTTTTACGAGATCCGTTTCACGTTGCCGGGCAAGCATACCTTTTACTTTATCCAGGCTTTGCTGTATGGTGTTGCTGTGTGCAATAAAAAAAGCAGAGTCGATACACCCGCTGGCCATAAGGCGATTGAGTGTATGACTCTGCTCCAATAATTGCGCAACCTGTTGGCGTAGAGGTGCAATTTCTGGTTGCTGTGATGCAACGTATTGTTGGATGCGATGAAGCTCTGCGAGATAAGTTTTCAGCACCGGGCAAGAAGCATCGGTCAGTTTATAGACCAGTCGATTGAACAATTCTGTAAGCTCATCCTCCGTAACCGGAGAGAGTGGGCAAACCGAAGCTTGACTGAGATGATGGGCGCAAACCCATACGTCGCACTTATTTACAAAGCGATGATAAAGGGGAGCGCCGCAGTGTCCGCAGACGAGTATTTTCGTCAATGCGGATGAATGGCTTTTTTGAGAATGGCCGAACTGTGAACGGCGCTGCGCCAGCAAGCCCTGGGCGTGTGCAAAGGTATCCCGGCTTATGATGGGTTCGTGTGCCAATTCCTTGTAATACTGCTTGGCCTGACCGTTGTTGAGGGCGCGCTGGTAGGGGAACACTTCTGCCGCCATGCTCTTTTGAAGCAGCTCATCCCCCACATACTTTTCATTAGAGAGAATATATGTAACGCCTTTCTTTGTCCAGATGGGGTTGCCATACCGTTTGGGAATGGCTTCCTGCTGCAGCTCGGTAGCAATGGACAAAGTGCTTTTGCCGCTTATAAATTCTCTGAAAATCCGTTTTACAATTTCCGCTTCGTTGGGTTCAATCACCAAACCCCGATCACCGAGGCGATAGCCGAACGGGGCGCACGGGGTGCGGTAGGTGCCATTCTGCATTCGCATCTGCACGCCTTTGCGCATATTCTTGGAAATTGACACCGATTCCTCCTGCGCAAAGGCACTCATCATGCTGATGAGCATCTCGTTGGCCATTGTGCCGGTGTTGATGTGTTCTTTCTCGAACACCACCGTCACGCCGAGCTGGCGCAGTTCCCGCAGGGCGGCAATGCAGTCCTGGGTGTTGCGGGCAAATCGGGAAAGTGATTTGACCAGTATGCGGTCGATCTTGCCTTCGCGGCAATCCTCCATCATGCGCTGGAACTCGGTCCGCTTGGCGGTGCTGGTGCCGGTAATGCCGCGGTCGGCGTAAATATCCACCAGCGTCCAGTCCTCGTTACCGGCGATCAGGTTGGTGTAATACCGCACCTGCGAGGCAAAGGAATTGAGCTGATCAGCGGAATCGCTGCTGACGCGGGCGTAGGCACAGACCCGCAGTTTGGCCGGCTCATGGCTATGTACCGGTTCAATGACGTGTACTTGCGGCATCCATCGTTCCTCCTTTGCGGTTTTGCTGTCGCTGACAGTAGCGGCGACCAACCCTGAGGGTGAATCTGAAAAATCCCCAGCACTGTTCAATTCTACTAAAAAGCAGCGCCTACTGCGTTGCTCAACCTTGCCATACACCAAGTATGGCAGCGGTTTCGCGCCTTGCATTCGCTACTTTTTAGCGAATTTCTCAGCACTTTGGATTTATCAGATACACCCTGGCAACGACAACACTACCACAAGGGCGGCGGATTATCCATTCACGAGAACCACTAAATTGACCGCCGCAATACGCCGAATACTTTGGCAAGAGCAACAGCGGCCGCCTGACTGTTGGCTAAATCAATATACCCATCGGAGAGTAATCGCCGCAGCGCAGATAAGGCCGCCGCATACTGGATCTCGTGCAGGACCGCATCGGAAGCCTCTGTGCTGCTACAAATTGCCTTCATCTGCTGCCCTCCGTTCCAGGCATCATCCGCCCACTATGGTGTCCAGCCCATGCCGGCACAGATCATCCGACAGGTTGCGCTCAACTGTCTGAACAACAACCTGGTGTTTCTGGACAAGTCGCAGGAACCGCACCAGTTTGCGCTGCCTGGTGTCGATGGCGGAAAGCCGCGGTACCAGGACAATGTCGATGCTTTCCTTCCGGATTTGCCGAATCAACCGGCGGAACGCCGGCCGCCAGAAGCGGTCTGCGCGGCCGATATCCATGCCAATGCCGAGGGGATCATAGCCCCGATTCTGTGCTGCGGTCAGCATCGCCAATTTTTGCCGGATTGCCTGTTCTTCTGTTTGGCAACGCAGGTAGATCCACGCCCTCGGGTAAAAAAATGTATTCCGCTTACCGGAGATTTCTTGGTTCATCTGCCTTGTTCCCTCACTCATCTGTCTCATCATACCCCGGCAGCACCATCCAGTGGCGACCGGCCGGCTCGATCCACTGGCCGTTCTTAGCCCCGAATGTATGGATGCCATATTGCAGAAGCGACATGAGCAGGCCATCCAATTCCGCCTGCCCGCAGTGCAGGTGCTCCACATCGATCACCATCAGCACATCCACCTCGCCCGCTGCGGCAGCCCGCAGCAGGTCCACCATACCGGGGCGCAGCGAGAGCGGCTGTGCCTCGCTGCCGGCCTGGGCAAACAGTTCCATCACGCAGGGCCATTGCAGTTTGCGCAGCGCCCGGTGGCAGATCAGTTGCTGCTGGCGCATGGTCAGGTCAGAATCTTTGACTTCCTGGATAAAACAGATTGCTCTCATGGTGTTCCTCCATTTTGTTATCCTGTGTTAATCGTGATTGGAATTGGGCAAAAAATAATCCGGGCTTTTGTGTGCCCGGAGGAATGGTTCGATGTCCTCAATTTTGGTTGTGACCGGGATGCCATCCGGCAGTGCATCCAGCACAGCCTGGTGGTAGCGCCTGCCGGGCGCAGCTCGCGGGTCGAGGATAGCGACCGCGCAGCTGTCGGCCTCGGTGCGGATAGCCCGACCGAAACCCTGCCGCAGTTTCTGCTGCATTTCTGGCACGATCTCGGTCTGAATGTAGCTGTGTAAATCCGGGTATTGCTGCCGCCGAGCCTCTCGTACCGGGTCCGGCACCGGGAAGGGCAGCCGCGCGATTACCAGCAGCGAAACCATATCCCCTGGGAAGTCCACTCCTTCCCAGCAGGGGCCGCCGGCCAGCAGCACGGCATTGTTGTAGTGTTTGAACTGCTCGACAACCGTCTGCGATCCGCGCCGCGCCTGCAAGATGGGGAGGCTTATAGTCTCTTTCAGAGATTCATACACCTCACCCATCTGCTCGTAAGAGGTAAACAAAGCCAGCGTATGGCCGTGTGCTGCCTTTATAAGATTGTAGAGCTGGCTGGCAATTTTCCGGTTGCCGCTTGCCGCGCACTTCCACCTGCCGTTTGTTTTAGGGAACACAAGCAAGCAGTTGTGCGCATAGTCAAACGGAGAGGCCACCTGTAAGGTCCGCACAGGGATGCCATGCTCCAGCCCCAGCAGCCGCCGGGTATTGGAAAAGTCGCCCCCGGCTGCCAGGGTTCCGGATGTCAGGAGCGCCGACTTTCCCTGGGACCAGAGCGCCGCATCGAGACAACGCGGCAGATCAGCGGGTACAGCGTGAAGCGCCGCAAGCCGCCGGGTGGTATCCGGCCCGACCGCATACTCCGCATAGCGTATCCATTGGGCATCCTGTACAAGAAACTGCTGCGTCAATTGGACAGTTCGCTGTATTTCCTGACGGATGGACGCGGCAAGTTTTCCACAGCGCTGTTGAAAACTTGCTGACAGCAGATGCAAAAGCTGCTTCAGGGCCGCGGTCTGTTTTTCCTGCGGATCAAACGGGGCGCAGTCTATTCGCTCCGTTGGGCCAACAGCAAAAGCGGCAACCAACAAATGGATTGCACGCTTTAACTGCTGCGCTCCATGCACCAAGTTCTCTCTTGACAGCCGGTTGGCAAGATTCTGCAGGTCTGCCACCCGCAGGCTGCGGGTCTGCATCTGCTGGTTGACTTCCGGCAGCTTATGTGCTTCATCAATCAGGAGCGCGCTGTAATCCCGCAGCAGGGGTTTCCAGCCATTTTGCCGGTGGATTGCATCCGCCAGCAGGTAATTGTGGTTGCAAACCTGGATCTGAATGGGGTCCTGCTCTGCCTGGCACAGGTACCGCCGATACCGGCACCGATTGCGGGTAGCGCAGCCTTTTTCGCACCGCTCCGGCACGCAGATGCGCCGCCGGTCGTAGCCGGTAAGCCCCTGCACCCGGTCCAGGTCCAGGCAGGCATCCACATTTTGCAATACACGGAGCCGCCGGGCAAATTTTTCTCCGCGCTGCGCCACTTCCCGCTGCCTTTGCAGCAGCCGCAGGTCGCAGGCAAAGCGGCCTTTGCCTTTTCGCAGCACGGTTTGTATCGGACTCCCGATCAATCCATTTCGTAATAAAGTCTCAGACAAAAACGGAATGTACTCATTGAGAATCGCATCCTGCAAGGCAATGCTGGCCGTAGAAATGACCACCGGTTGGCGCAGCGGCAAGGTACGCAGCTGCATCCACAGGATGGCGGCCACCAGATAAGCATAGGTCTTGCCCAGGCCGACGCCCGCGTTGCAGAGTGCGATGTCCCTGGCAAACAGAGCGTCCAACATCGTGTGGCAGAGCTCAATCTGCCCTTCCCGCACGGCCATGCCACAGGAGGGCAAGATCTGCCGGAAGATGCATTCGGCCTGCCGGTGGGCGGTTTCGTATCCGGTGGGTTCCAAAGTTTCCAAATCAATCACCCCGATTCATAACGGTTGATGGCAAAATAATGCGGCGCAGTGATTTTCCACACTGCGCCGCACGGGTTCGACATCAACACATGGGGTTGTTGAGGTCGTAAAAAGAAAGAAAGAAAGGAAGAAAAGAAGTAATAATGTGTATGCCAAATTTGCCGCTCGCACCCCTGGCATCGGGAACACGGCAGGCGGACTGCTGGCAGACAGCCGCTCACTGGTCAAAGGCGAAGGTCTAAGGATTGCAACCTGGGCCCGGCCACCCCGTCTGACGTGCGGGGCAACAGGCGTATCATTGTGGGCTGCCCCAGGTCGTGGCGAAACGGCCGGCCAGGGCCGCTTTTGGGGCAGACGGTATCGCTCTGTGCGGAGTTCTCCGCACGTCCTGGCGCATCTTCCCGCGTTGCTCGCTGGGGCAGGGGTGTACCTGCTGTGCTGGGTATGAAGTTGTCAAGGTTGAGGCTGGTGTTACCCAGGCATAGCAAAGTCATCGAGAATACTTTGAAAAATGGCTCGATCCTCAGGTCGGACCACTTCCAGATTTCTGCGGATGGCATCAGCCTGACGGGGACTCAGGTATTGCTTGTTTGCACAGTACCCGTCAGGAAAGGCAACGCCGCCCGCGCGGCCGGAAACGCGGATAAGGGGATAATCCTCTTCCAAAATCAGAAGATCCCGATAGATCGTGAGCCGTGACACGCCGAATTCGTTGGCGAGGTTCTGCATCGTGTCATGGCGGCGCAGATTCAGTATCTCGATGATCTTTCTGCGCCGCTCATTCGGCTGCACCGCGTTTCCCTCCCTCCGCTTTGCTATGAGGGTATCTTATCGCCTAAACCTTTCAACTTTTGATACATTTACCGAATTTTTTTCAGAGATTTTTATAAAAATGCGCCCGCCGCATACGGGATGCGACGGGCGCGATGGGGGATTGGACCTTGTGGTCACTGTTTACTTCTTTTCCTGCGGTTTGGGCAGGGGCTTCTCGGGGCGGTGGGGCTGGTAGGACCAACAGGCATGACAAGGCTCGCTTGCTTCATGGCGAAGCACCGCCTGGACAACGGCTCGGATGCCCTTATGCAGCATACTTTCATTTGTTTTCATGATATATCCTCCTTCTTTTAAATGCTCGTATGTAGCTGTGAACTACTGTATCCCAACGCCAAGCCTGGCCAGAATCACCAGAAGGGCAACTGTAGCTTCCGCAACAACCAGTGTATTGGCAAGCGTTGGCGTTAGTACAAATAAGATAAGCACAACCAAGAGGTATACAGCCAATCGGACATGTACCCCTTTCCGAGCTTCGATCAGTTCGTAACGGCTAAGATGGATTGCTTTATTGTTACAGGGGGCCAGCCAGAGAACCAATGCGGACGATACGAGAAGCAACCCCAACGAAGCAAATGATCTTTCAGCAGACAACTGGCGAATGGTAAACAAACACGCATACTCACAAACGAGCGAAACAGCAAAACAGGACAGTTTGGTAGGCATGTGCAGACCATTGGTTCGTTTGCGCAAAAAAGCCAATCCCAAATTCAAAAGCAGCACTTGTGGAAGCGGCGCAACCAGCAAGCCCAAGGCAATCAAAATGCAGAAACCGCCGATGTTCATGATTCGGCATTGCAATGAATAAAGCAGCCATTCGGTTTGTCCTTCGTCAATCAAATTTTCACGAAGGCATTTGTGCGTGATGGATTCCAACAGTTTATCCATTGATTGATCCCTCTATGTGATAAGCTCACTCTTATTAAAGCAGATATTTTGCGACTTTCCTTCTTTTTTGTAGTGAAAGCACAGTTTTTTGTCATGAAATTAGAGTATTGGGCAAATCTGTCGCAAATCCAAACCAGCCGTCGGCATAGGTAAGGGCATAAAGGGAATGATACTTCCTCAGTGTGGTCTGCACATTTTGCAGGCCGTATCCATGCAGTGCCGGAGGAATTTTTGTCGTGACCGGTAACTGCCCCGGCTGTACATTCACCGGCAGCGAGCGGTTGCGGACAGAATAAAACAGTACATCCTCTTCCAGCAAAACCTGTACGAATATTTGCCTGTCTTCCTCCGGCAGCTTCTCGCAGGCCTCGATTGCATTGTCCAACGTGTTGCTGATGAGGATGGTGAGGTCCACCATATTGATTTTTACGGCAGACAGATCATTGACGGAAAATTGGATGTCACTTTTCCGGTTTTTGGCCACAAGCGCCTTTTGGTTGAGCAAGGCATCCAGCGCGGCGTGATGCGTATTGACAAGTAGAATGCGGCTTGTTTGCGCCGTCCGTAAGTCCTGCACATACTTTTGCACTGCGCTTATATCTAACGGTTCCTGTGCCAACAGGCCCGCTAATGTGTCCAGATGCGCCTGAAAATCATGGGTCAGTTTGCGCTGCTGGGCGTAGGCCGCGCTCAGCGCTTCGATGCTCTCCTGCTGTGCCTGTGCCCTTGTCCGCAGGCTAATCGATTCCTCTCGAAAGTGTGCATTTTGCTCCATCCAACTGACCAGGAACATTGCCGCCGTTTGCAGGAAGGTGATGAAGCCTGCACAGACAAAGAGCGGAAGCGCGGCCATTTGGCGATTTTGAAAGCAATCGCCAAAGAAGAAAATGAGCAGGATACTGATAAGCGAGAGCAATGCCGGGATGGTATACCATTGCCAACTTGTCGTTCCGGTAACTTTGCTCTTGCGAATTCGATTGAGCAGATAGAAAAGTGATATTTCGATACTGTGGATGATAATAGAAACAGAAACCTGAACATTATCGTTCAAATAAATAGCTGCCGATGCACTGGATAGAAGAAACACGAAAGTGGTGCAAAGGTTATCAATACAGCACATCGTTGCATAGTAAATGATCATCATGTACAGGCCAAACAAAAGGTCGCTTTGATATAAAATACAGTGCAATAGAAAAAAAGCAGCACATACATACAATATTTTACCGAAACTATCCACTTCCGGATCAAGCAGAGTTAATCCTGTAGCTTCCAAAATGGTAAAACACGCTGCAATAAGCCAATGTATCCCTGACCTGTGTTTTCTCTCTGAGAATCCGTCAAACAGCAAGATTGCCGCAAGGCATTCCAGCCCAGACCACAAGTATGTCAACAGATATTCCTTCACTGCGATGTCCTCCACTGCCTGTTCTTCCATGCCAGATACTGGATTTTGATCTGCGAATATCCCTTGCGGCTGACGGAAAGCTCTTTGCCATTGCTTAAAATAACACGGTCATAGTTGAGCTTTTTGATATGCGCCATATTGACCAGGTAGCTTTTTTGTATGCGCAAAAAGCCTTCCGGCTCCAGTTCACGGGCCAGATCTTCCATCTTACCGTAAAAATGATCGCCGTTTTGCCGGGGGGTGACGGTGTACAGGTAGATTACTCGCTGATCGCAGCCCATATAAATAATATCGCCATACGGCACATAGTAGGATTCAGCATTGACGGAAAAATGCAGCCCTTTTTCACCGCGCGAAATTTCCGCCAGCGCATCGCGGAAATACACAGGCAGTTTTTGCTCCATCTCCTGTTTGAGCAGATAGCGAAAAGCCTGCACCTCGTATCCTTCCAAGGAAAATTGGGGGTAATTGGTTACAAAGATGATGAGTGTATCAAGGTGGAGTTCCCGCACCCGCCTTGCAATCTCCATACCGCTCCGCCCGGGCATATCAATGTCCAAAAACATGATCTGATACTGTGACAGGTCACGATCACGCAAGTTTGTCGAGTGGGGGTTCTTTGTGATCATAACGGAAATTCCTTCTGGCAGGGGCTGTTTCATTACTGTTTCCGTTAGTCTCTGAAGAAAGTTTTTATCATCGTCACAAAGCAAAACATTGATTTTCATATTCGTCCCCCCGCCTTTGTCGCGCCGCAGTAGGCGTCCTTCTTTACATTCCAACATACGACCCACCCTCATGAAAGTCAAGTTTTTTGTCAGAATTACATTTATAGTGTAATTATACGTTGGCATTACACCGATTAGCAACCGCAATTGTATAAAATTGTCTTATCTTAAAGAAAATAACTGTGCGGGATGTTCAAACGGTCAGGATACAGACATGAAAAATACAGAGCGATTTTACTATATTGGCGATCACATTCGCCGGTTGCGGGAAAGCAAAGGGTGGACACAACAGGAGCTCGGCAAGCGGCTGGGGAAAAAGACCTCAACCATCAGCGCTTATGAGACAAACGCCAAACTGCCGTCCGCTGAATGCCTGATCGAGATGGCGGAATTATTTGGTATATCTCTCGACACACTGGTTTATGGTGAAAATGCGGAGCTGCTTTCTGTTCGCTCATTGTCACAAGAACAAAAAGGGCTGGTATCTGCACTGGCAGAATATTTTGGCACCGAATCCACAAGGCAAAAATCCATTGAACTACAATGGTTTCTCATCACAGAACTTGTTCGTCTCTTAAACCAGTAGTGCACCTGTTTCTATTGCTCATAAATCCACAAGATGCCCCGGCTACGCCGAGGCATCTGTTGTTTACTGGCATTTCATGTCGAAAGACTCTAATTTGGTGTCAAATTTGTGGTGTAGCAAATGATTCTATGGTATCTTGTGATTACAGGAAAGGGTCAGTGAACCCGGGAACTGACCACGACTTGTAAAAGCCATCACTGGCGCGCAGGTGATGGCCTCCGCCCCGAGGAATATCCGAAAAAATCCTATGAAAAGGAGGATTATACGATGAAAACCCTGAAGAAGAAACTCTTGGCGGTTTGTGTGTCTCTGGCAATGGCCGCTACCATGGCAGTCCCTGCACTCGCCGTCGGGAACCCCAGCATCCAGACCGGGCATCGGTACAGGGTTTACCCCAATGGCGTTACAAGCCATTTGCTGAATGTGTACGGGAACGGCAACGAGAACGATAACGTCACCCTGTATACGCCGACTGGCGGAAACGATCAGATTTGGCTTATGGCACAGGCGTCCTCGTCCGGCAGCACGACATACTATTATGTCATCAGCGCTCTTTCGTCGAACCAGTCGCTCAACATCTATCACGCCACCGGGAACTGCCAGCTGCATTCCTGGGTGAACAACACCACGAACGGCAAGAGCGACTCGGCTGTTTACATCAGCCCTGCCAATCGGACGATCATGCTGCGCGACTGGGCTGGGACCTACTTGGGCTTTGCCAGTGTGGCAACCAACGCAAACGTCTATTGGTCGTCTGCGCGCTGCGCCTGGGGTTGGGCTATGTATAACTAGAACTAGTCTGTAAGCAGCCTGAATAATCTGCGCTGGCTGCACAATGTACTCACTTGACAAGGGTACCGGCTTGGCGTGGTTAGGGGCTGTCTCTCACAACAGCGCAAGTTTCAAATAAGGCAATAGCCGCGTAGGGCACAGCCCATATTCCGGTGTACATACCGTTTGTTGGGCCTTACGGGGCTATTGCCTGTTTCCCGTATTAACTTGGATTGCGTCAAAGGGCGTTTCAGCGATCGCTCATCCCGTTGGGCAACAGACATCATCAAAACAATGTTGCGGGGTACGCAGCATTCTGAGGACTACGTTATGAAGAAAACAAAAAATGCTTTACCCATTATGGCCTGTGCACTTGCGATAGCTCTATTGACGGGGTGCGGAGGCAATCAGAGTGTAAGTCAGAGCACTGCCTCTTCGTCAACAACAGAGCAGGAGAACATTGTACAAAACCTGACTATGTTGATACCAGACCGACGCCTCACGCTGGGGGTGGGCACACAGGACGGCTACTATTATGTGCAGCCCGGTGCGTCCGACTATCTCACGGGGCAAATTCGCTATGTGGACTATGCGACGGCTATGGACGTTCCACTGTCCACACAGGTGAACAGCGACCACGCCGATGAAACGGACCCCTCCTATCTGGACTCCATCATCGGGGACTACCGCCTGTTTATCTACGACGGACACCTCTACTTTATCCGGGCCGGGGCGTCCGCCTATGTGGAGGGCAGCGAGTTTGGCGACCTGGCTACCGGCGCGGTTTACCGGATGAATCTGGACGGCAGCGAGCGAACGCAGGTTTATAGCGGCGATGGCAGTGGGGATCTGATGATGTACGCCGTTGGCGGCGAGGACGCGCTGTATCTGTTTGAACAAACCGTCGAAGGGATTGACGTTTTGCGGGTCCCGGAAAGCGGCGGTACGCCCGAAACAATCACCACTTTACCGCCGGATGATGGCTCGTATCAGTTGATCGGCTGCCGCGATAGGCTGCTGTATTTCCATGTGATCGGCTACGATCCGGACAAGAAGAATTCGGCGGGGGATATGGGCAGCAGCACACACACGCTGGTTACGCTGGATGTTCAAACGGGCGCACAGACCGATCTTGTGGACCTGTGCCCGGACGACAGCCGCTATGCCGAACCTTATATGGCAGGCAGCACGCTGATGTATTACTACCCCAACGGGGAACGTAAAGTCGCCTTTTGTGATGCCAACGGCGCAGTACAAAGCACCGTGTCGCTGACCGAAGGGGCGTCCGATTTCCAGCAGGTTGATAACCCCTATGTGGTGGGCGATACGCTGTTCATTCCCTGCTGGGATGATGAGCAGAAGCACGGATATCAGCTTCTAGTTGATGCCGCGACCGGCGAAGTCTCCCGCTCGGACGTGTGCCTGACCCAGGAGGACGGAAAGGACCCGTTGGGAGCAACCGTGCTGGCCGAAACCGACACTGAGTATCTAGTTATGTCCGAAATTCGCTACGAGGATGCCCAGATGCCGCTGGGCGACGGCACGGCGACAACCGTGCAGAATCAGGTGTACGGGTACAGCCTGATCCCCAAGCAGCAATTCACCACCCAGGAACCCGCGCAGCAGCGCATCGAGCGCATGTGAACAACGTAATTTCTGTAAATTAGGCGAGGTCCATCCATGACATCTGTATATGAAATACATACAGCTAGCCTGACCTTGCGCGGATTGTGTAAGACGTATGCCGGACCGCCTTCCCTCCTGCACGGCAGAAAAGTAAAAATCAAGCCCAAGCAAGCCCTCGCCGGTATCACCCTCACCCTCACCCCCGGCCTCTACGGGCTGTTGGGTCCCAACGGCGCGGGCAAAAGCACACTGATCGGCATCATCACCGGCACGCTGGCGGCCGATTCGGGCGAGGTGCGCTGGTGCGGCAGACCTGCACGGGGCATCCGCTTCCGCCGTGTGCTCGGGTATATGCCCCAGCAGCAGGGGCTGTACGACAGCTACACCGGCCGCCGGTTCCTCGCTTACATGGCCGCGCTCAAGGAATTGCCGCGCAAAACAGTCCCGGCCGAGGTCGACCGCGTGGCCGCGGCGGTGAATCTCTCGGCTGAGCTGGACAAGCGCCTGTCCGCCTACTCCGGCGGCATGAAGCAGCGGTTGCTGCTGGCCTCGGCGCTGCTCGGCGACCCCAAGCTGCTGATTTTGGACGAGCCCACCGCCGGTCTTGACCCCAAGGAGCGCGTGCGTCTGCGCGAACTGCTGGCCCATATGGCCGCCGACCGCATTATTCTCGTCGCCACCCACGTCGTCAGCGACGTCGAGACCGTCGCCACCGAGGTGATCTTGCTGCGCGCCGGGCAGATCGTCGACGCCGCGCCGGTGCCGGACCTCATCGCCAAGTACGCCCCCGGCCAGGGGCTCGAGGATGTGTACCTCGCGGTCTTCGGGGAGGGGGACGGAAAATGAGCCTGCTCACCGCCGAACTGCGCAAGGTCTGGGGCAACCGGGTGTTCCCGATGCTGCTGGCCGTGCTTGTGGCCGCCAACCTTCTATTACTCTGGATGGGCACCCGCCCCACCGCCAACCAGCCCCCCGCCGCGGCCTACCGCGCCGTGGGGGCTGATTTGGCTGCCCAGGGTTCGGACATGGCCGCCAAGGGCGGCTTCTTGCACGACAAATTAGACGAGGCCGAGGCCCTGCTGCGACTCGACAACTATTACCGCAACCTCGCCTACGGCAACAGCGTCTATTTGCAGCGCTACCGCGACGAAAACGCCGCGCTGTTCGAAGTCTACGAGCAGACCTACCTCGACAAAACCTACACGCTGTATACCGACAGCCTTTCGCTGGACTATGCGCTGCTCTCCCAACTGGTCAGCGAGTACGACACGGTGGCCGGGTACGGCGACTTCCTCGACAGCGTGCAGACCAAGGCCGGGCAGCTGGCGGGCATCTCGATTTTCCAGAACGACGAGACCGGGTACGACTTGAAAAACATCGAGGTTACGGCCAACGTCTATGCGGGCCTGGGCGAGACGGCCATTGATTACTACCCGCAAAAAGGTCTGTACACCGCAATTTCGTATGCCTTCACCGACCTGATTCTGCTGGCGTCGATGCTCGTGCTGGCGCTGCTGCTCGTGCGGCAGGAGCGGGACAGCGGCTTGCTGTCACTGGTTCGTTCGCTGCCCGGCGGACGGCTGCAAACCGCGCTGGCCAAACTCGGCGCGTTTGCGCTGAGCCTGCTGGCCGTGCTCTCGCTGCTCTACGGCGTCAACCTCGCCTACTGTGCCGCGACGTTCGGCCTCGGCCCGCTGACCCGCACGATCCAGAGCGTGCCCGCCCTCATGCGCTGCACGATGCAGATCACGGTCGGGCAGTACCTGTTCCGCTTTTTGCTGGCCAAGTGGGCCGGCGCGTTTGTCATGGGGCTGTGGGTCATGCTGGCGGCGCTGGTTGCCCGCCGCGCGGCTGCCGGCTGGGGCGCCGCGCTGGCCGGGCCGCTCGTGATGTTCGGCATCCGGGCTGCGATTCCGGCCACCAGCCGGCTGAATGTGATCAAGTACGCGAACCTCGCCAGCCTGCTGCAAACCAACGAGCTTTTAGGCAACTACCGCAATCTGTACTGGTTTGGTTCCCCGGTCGGCCTGCCGCTCGTCGAGTGGACGGCGGCGGTTCTGTACGGCGGGGCGCTGGGGTTCGGCTTCTGCCGGGTGTTTGCCCGTGCGCAATTGCTGTCTGCGCCCAAGCGCGGGTCCCTGCTGGGTCTGCAGCATAAGACGCACGCGACCTCTATATATAAGGAAGAAGCCCGCAAGCTGCTGTTGCTCAACGGCGCGGCATTGGTGCTCGCGGCGTTTGTCGGGTTTGGCATCTACCAGGGCGTGACGGCCGAGAGTTATATCGGCCCGGATGAGATTTATTATGCCTACTACATGAAACATATCTCCGGGCCGTTTACCCAGGAGAGTTACGACTGGCTCGAGCAGCAGGGCGAGGAGTTTGCCCCGATGCTCGAGGCGCAGCAGAAGGTGGCGGCCGGGGAACTGTCCAGCGACGCGATGTTGGCGTTCAGCTCGCTGCAACAAAAGTACAGCGTCTACAGCCAGGTTATCAACCAGAACATCAACTACTATCTGAAGGAACACCCCGGCGCCTGGCTGGTCTACGAAAGCGGCTACAAAGAGCTGTTCGGCTTCACCGGCCAGGCCGATGTGCAGGACGCGTTGCTGGCCGGGCTGGCCTGCGCGCTCTGTTTTTCAGGGCTGTTCTCGATGGAGCGCCGCGGCGGCATGGAGACGATCCTCTGCACGACGCCGCTCGGCCGCAAACGCACGGTGCGGGCCAAGCTCGCGGTCAGCGCGGGCGTGGCCGTGCTGATCGCGGCGGCGTCCTGCCTGCCCCATCTGATCCAGGTGTTGCGGGACTACGGCCTGCCCGCATTGTTCGCCCCGGCGATGAGCATTTCAGAGTTTGAGAGCCTGCCCGCATTTGTGACGTTGTCGGATGTGCTGCTGTTCTGGTTCCTCTGCCGGGCGGCTGCCTGCCTGTGCATGGGCGCCATCACGCTCACACTGGGCCGGGTGTTCGGCAACCTGCTGCCCGCCTTGTTTGTCAGCGCGGTGGGATACTGCCTGCCGGCGCTGCTCAGCCTGTCGGGTATGGAGGGCGGCATCGAGTGGCTTGGTTTCTGGCCGCTTTTCCACACCGCTGCGCTACTGACGACGCAAGGGTATGGCGGTACAGAGGGCCTACCCTACAATTACGCATGGATGGATCTTCTGTTTTTCGCTGCTGCATTGTTGGGAGCGGCAGCCCTGTGTGGATATCTGCGGGATTCCTACGAATGGAAAGGGCTGACCTTGGATGCCACAGGATGAACAAAATGTGCTGGTCTATGGACCTATCTATGTAGGTCTGGCAACACATAAAGTTCTGGCACATGGAAAACCTGTCCACTTGACAAAAATGGAGTACCATCTTCTGTGTTATCTAATCCAGAGCGCAGGGCGGGTGGTTTCCCGCCAGGAGATTTTGGCCAATGTCTGGGATTCGCCGCCCAATGTAAAAACGCGAACCTTGGATATGCACATTCATGCATTGCGAAAGAAACTTAGCTTGGACGATTCCTTAAAAACAGTGTTTCAGGTTGGGTACAGACTGGCTTTGCCTTCAGCTGAGTCCTATTCCGCTCCGGCAGAAAAATAGGACATCGCATCGGCCCGCTGCCCATCCTGATACGCCTCAAAGTGCAGATGGTTGCCAGTCGCGCGGCCGGTCTGCCCCACATAGCCGATCACCTGCCCGGCCTGCACCTGCTGGCCGGCGGTGACGCAAATCGCAGAGCAATGGGCGTACAGGGTTTCAAGACCGTTTCCGTGGTCGATACGCACATAGTAACCGTATCCGCCGCCCCAACTGTCGAGCGCATTGGCGATGGTCACCGTGCCGCTTGCCGCCGCCAGGATCGGGCTGCCCGCCGGTGCGGCGATGTCGGTGCCGCTGTGGCAGCTGGTTTCGCCGGAGATCGGGTCGGTGCGGTAGCCAAACTGGGATGTAATCGTGCCGGTGATCGTCAGCGGCCATTGCAGGTTGCCGGTCGGCTGCCAACCGCCCGACGGGGACAGAACCTCACCGCCTCCGGAGGCAAACCCGCCCAGCAGCTGGCCCCACAGCTCGGCTGTGTCACTGCTGGAGAGCTGGGTCAGGTACTCGTTCTGGCGGGCATTAAAGGCGTACTCGGTGCGCATATCCTCGGCAGTTTTGTGGGTCAGCTCAATCACCAGCACCGTCTCGGTGATGGTCGTCGTGGTGCTCCCGCCGCTGCCGTTGGAGATTTGCACGGTTTGGGTGTCGGTCTCGGTGCAGTAATCCACCGCATTCATGTCCCACATAATGTCGCGCAGCCGGTTCAGGTTATCTGCATCGATCACCGCGACCGAGGCCCCGTCCTCCGCCCCGCTGGTGCGGGCAGCAAAAACCGCCAGGACATCCTGCCACGCGATGGCGTAGCTGCCATCGTTTGACTCGATCTCCTGGCGGTCGTGGGGTACGTTATTTTCGATTTCTTCCAGCCGATCCTGGTATTCGCCGTTCAACTGGGTGACGGCCTCCTGGATGGAGATGCCTGAACCGCTGGATTCGCCCGCAAAAAAGATGCCAAAGGCGGAGGCCAGCACCAGCGCGATCATGCAAATCACCACAATGACGAGAACCGCCGTTGACCCTCCCGCAGCGATGGCCACCACAAGCGCCTGTGTACCCGCCCACAGGGCTTTGAGCCCAGCCATGATGATGTCTGCCACTTTCTTGATCGTCTCTTTGGCCGCCTGTGCTGCCTGCTTGGCCCGTTGGGCTGCCTTGGCAGCCTTTTTGCGCGCTTTGTTGGCATCGGCGGCTTTCTTTGTGGCGGTCTGGGCGGTTTTGGGCGGCGGGACTGGGCGCGGCTTTTTGCGCGTGGTCAGCTTGAAGCGGTCGATGGAATCTTGCCGCAGGCGGCTCTGGTGGAGATCGACGGTATCCGCCCGCCCTGCCTGGTGCGAAGCCATCTGCGTGGCGGGTGATGCGGATGGTTTTTGCGCGGGCTGTCTTTGCCTATTCCGCCTATTATAATAAGGTGAAGCTCCGACGCTCCGGGTGTTTGCTTCACTCGACAAGGCCGTTGACGGCGGAGCGCCTGCCCCCATTGCCTGGCCTGCCGTTTGTGCAGCCTGCCCGGCCGCCTTTTCTGACCGCCTCTTTTGGGCGGCCTGCTGCGCCAGCTTTTTGCCGCCGCGCAGCGCGGCACCGGCGGCTGACTCCGTCAGAGAGGAAACCGCATCCACGGCGCGTTCCTCCCGGTCGGCGGCGTCCTGGTACTGGCCATCGCGGCGATCCTCGGCCAGAAACTGCCGCGTACCTTCGCGGGTGCGCAGCCAGACAGCGCGCATCGCGGTGCGCGGAATGCGCGCCTGATCTGCCGTGTGGACGGGCTTGCCTGCCGGTTTCTGCTTCGGTTCTACCATGTCATTTTGCCCCCTTCATAAATTGGTGATAAATTGTTTGAGGTTTCTTCTTCTCTTGCAGAGACTGGTTAGGCGAATGTTTAAATGTAACGAGGAGGTTGATTGTTATGAATTTGATTCGCTATGTTTGGACTCATCCGTATCCAGAATCCATCAGAAGGCTCTTTCTTCCCCTGATTCAGCCTTTTACTTCGGGTTTAGAAAAGCGTCCGTTGTCAAATCACTCTTTTCGCATACGGTGTATCGCTGTATCTCTTGTAACCTTTTTCGCGTTAGTTTTCCTAACGAAAGATGCCAATCCTTTAAGTTACTTTATTGACATTCCCATTTTTGATTTGGCTTCAATCCAGGCGGACGCCAATAATAATCAATTTGCCCCTTACATCTACTTGTTTTCAAGTTCAATTTTGGCGGCTATATGTCTCTGGCTGATACGGAACATTATTTTTCACGGAATGGATGAATCACTCCTCACAATTAACGGATTCCTTTTCGCTATAATGAGCGTGTTTGTTACTGCTCTGATGGCTATTCCTTCTGAAAACTTCACTCTGTATTTAACCAACCATTTTTTGAGCAACATTGAGGGGGCCGGATTGGCGAGTTCTATCGCCCTTGGCTTAATTCTAAATTTTACACTGTATTTCGCCATAAAAGATTCTTTTTCTGCCATCCTAAGCTCTGCCATTGCTATCATGCTAATTCCCTTTATTCAGAGCTTCATCCCAAATTACTTTATAACACTTCTAACAATTTCTCTGTTATTGATGATTATCCAAGAAATATTGGATAAAACCGGTTTATGGGATGTCTTTACCGCGTTTTGCGCAAAATGGTTTTATACCCCCAAATATTTCATTCGGCTTGGCTTTTGGTTTATATGGGTGATATTGCTCGCTATGAGTTGGGCCTTAAGCAGCAAAAATCATCGGGAAGATTAACCATTTTGTGTCCTATCCTTAAAGTCAACGAAAAGCTTTTTAGTTGATACGATTGGTTCAACTAAATTGACAACGGTGTTCTTCTCGAAAATGACCGTGAGTGTCGAATTTGGGAGATGCACCCTTTAGAGCGGGAAGAATCCCTTCGCCATGTCCAGCCGTATGATGCCCAACTGTAAAGGCCGGGCGAATGCTGATACCGTGGGAAACACCAGATCTCGAATGACGAGTCCAGGGCAGGGTGGACAGCCCACGCAGAATTGTAGTGACGATGTATTGACAAGTGAAGATGCAGGACGTATACTGAACGTAAAGAGAGGTGTACGATCATGGCAGAATCAATGAATGTGGCTGCTATGCCAAAAACCGCTTCGTTTCAGATGCGCATCAACCCCGAGGTCAAACAGCGGGCGGAGGAGATTTTTGCCCGCTGCGGCCTGACCCTGACCGACGCCGTCAACATTTTTTTGCAGCAGTCGCTCAATACCGGCGGTCTTCCGTTTTTGGTCACGCAAAACAGCCAGCAAGCACTGCATGAACAGGCGGTCGCCCTGCTGATGGCCGAACTCAAGCGCGGGGAAGATTCGGTGCAAAGCGAAAGCGACTGGGTCAGCGAGGATGAAATGCTGGCAGAATTTGCGGGGCCGGCATGAGACTTCGCTACACGCCGGCTGCCCGCGCCGACCTGCGCGCTATGCGGGACTATATCGCCCACACGCTAAAAAACCCGGTCGCAGCCCAGCGGTTTACCGACAGGATCGTGAAGAGCTGCGCCCGGCTGAAAGACCAGCCCCGGATGGGTGCAGCTCTTTCCGAAAAGGCGGGCCGCGATACCGATTTACGCTATCTCGTCTGTGGCGACCAAATCGCGTTTTACCGCGTGGAGGAAGGCAAGCAAACGGTTTCGATTATCCGCATTCTGGATGGACGAACCGATTATATGCGGGTAATTTTTCAAGGATAAGGGACCGCTGGGGCGGCCCCTTATTTTTGTGCACTCTTTTCATGGTCAGTTCAGCATCTCACCGGGTCGGGTACTCATCAAACGATAGAGATCAGTATTGGCAGGGAACGCATTGGTGAACGGCACAAGCTGGCCGCCGCAGCGGATCAGGCCGCAGCCGGCGGGTACGTCGGTGATGTAGCCGAGCTGGGTGTCCGAGATGTGCAACAGCTTGGCCAGTTCCTCGCGGTCGGTGGCAGATTGGTTGAGCAGGATCAGGAACTCGCTGTTTGCCAGCATCAACCGCGCCGTATCGGAGCGCAGCAGCTCGTCCACGTTCTGTGTTAACCCCGTGATCAGGCCGTTGTACTTGCGGATGCGCTTCCACAATTTGTAGAAGAAGTTGGCGCTGTACTCATATCGAAACAAGATATAGAACTCATCTGCCACGATCCAGGTGCGCTTGCCGCGCTTCTGGTTCTGGATGACCCGGTTGTAGATGGCATCCAGCGTCACCAGCATCCCCAGCGGCATGAGCTGCTCGCCCAGTTCCCGGATGTCGTAGTCGATGATGCGGGCCTGGGTATCGACGTTGGTGTACTTGGCAAAGGTGTTGAGCGTACCCGTAATGAACAGTTCACTGGCCAGTGCCAAGCCCTGGGCCTCCGGCTCCGGCTGGAGTTTGAGCAGCTTGTAAAAATCCCGCAGCGTCGGCGGCGTGCCCTGGTAGCCGTTGCGGATGTAGGGCTGGTAAACCAGTTCGGTGCAGCGACCGAGGATGGATTTTTCCTTGGCCGTCACCTGCCCGCCGCCGACCAGCTGCTCATACAGCGAGAGCACAAACTCACTTTTTGCCACAATCGGGTTGCGTTCGTCGCCGTAGCTGCGGTCCATGTCCAACGCGTTGATGTGGGTGTCGGAGGTGGCCGAGATCTGGATGACCTCGCCGCCCAGCGCACGGGTCAGGTGGCCGAACTCCGACTCCGGGTCAAGGATGAGGATGTCATCCTCGGTCGCCAGCGCGATCTGCACCAGTTCCTCCTTGGCACTCATCGACTTGCCGGAGCCGGACACGCCCAGACGGAAGCTGTTGCCGTTGAGCAGTTTCGTTCGGTCGGCCACGATCATATTCTTGCTTACGGCATTCTGACCGTAGTAGATACCACCCGGCTGCAAAATTTCCTGCGCACGGAACGGGATCAGCACGGCGGTGCTCTCGGTGGTCAACGTGCGCAGGGCTTGGATGCGGCGCAAACCGTAGGGCAGCACGGTGTCGAGGCCGTCCTTTTGCTGCCAGCGCAGCGTTGAGAGCTGGCACAGGTGTTTGCGCCCCACCGATTGCAGCGTTTCGGTGTCGCTGTCGAGCTGCTGCTGGCTGTCCGCCATGTGGACGAGCGTGACCAGGCCGAACATCATGCGCTGGTCGCGGGTGGTCAGGTCGTCCAGCATCTCCTTGGTCTCCTTGCGCTGGAGCTCCATGTCATAGGGGATGGTGGCCGACCAGTTGTTGGCGGCGTTCTGCTTGCGCTGCCAGTTGGCGATGTTGGTTTCCACCCCCAGCAGGGTGTTCTGCATCTGGCGGGCGGCCTCGTCGGTGGGCACCGGCAGGATGTCGATGGACAGCATCATGCTGCGGTCGAGGTCGCACAGCTCCGAGATAAAGCTGTCCTTGATGTAGCTGGCGTAGTCCTGCAAATAGAGCACCCGCCCAAAACGGCCGTCGATCTGGAAGTGGTCGGCGGCGAACTCCATGCTGTCGGGGCAGAGCCAGTCCTTGAAGCTGTGACCGCGCTTGGCGTGCTGGCGCAGGTCGAAGTCGAATGCGGGCGGCTGTCCCGCCTTGAAAAAGTCCCGCAGCAAACGCAGGCGGTCGGGCGTGGACAGTTCCGCCGCCACTGAGCTGAGCTTGGCCAGGTGGGTGACCAGGTCAGTGCCGACGCGGGCGAAGTAGGTGCGGGCCTCGTCGATGTTCCGCTTGACGATGCTGACGGTCAAATACCGCTCCCGCACCATGCTGTTGCTGGTGCCGGTGACCTGGGCGCGCAGCATCTCGTTGAATTCCTCGCGGTAATGGTCGAGTTCGTCGCCGTGTAAAGGCAGCAGAACCGACCGTTCAAAGTCCTCCTTGTCGATGCGGCGGTTATGGATCGTGATCTTGACCGATGCGCCGGAGTCCAGCGCGTTGAGCAGGGCGCAATAGTCAAGGAACATCGTCATCTTGTCGTCCGCAATGGCGTAGTTGATGTCGGTAAAGGACCAGCTTTTGGAATACTGGTTCCCCACCTGGAAGATGCCGTCCGGCCAGATGCGGCGAATCGGGATGGCGTCCTGCACCGAGCGCGGCACCTTGAACTTCACGCGCTCCTGGCGCTTGGCAGTTGCCAGCGTCTTGCTCAATGGCGGACCTCCGGGGTCTTGGTCATTTCGTTTTTCTTCATATGTTTCCTCCGTTTCGTTTTCTTCTGGTGGGTAGCACGCTTGCGCTTGCAGCCCTCGGCAATGGCGGGCTGCATGATCTGGTAGTACAGGCAGTCTGACTTGAACACCAGCCGTTTGGGCATTAGAATCTCGGATTTGATCCACGCCCACAGCAGTTGTTCCGCCGTCATGCCGTGGTAGCTGAAGAATCCACAGGCCGCAAACGGCGCAGCGCCCAGGATGCACATCCAGCCCACCTGCTCTGCGCCGACGATCGGCCGCAGGCAAAAATAAAGGCCCACCGCCGCGCCAAGCGCCAACAGTGAGCAGACGACTTGCCGGGTGTTGAGCCCGAAAAAGATGTTCTCGCGGTAGTTGCGGATTTCTTTGGGGATTTTGATTTCGATATTTCATCGCCTCCATCTGTTATATATTACAATCCCATAATTTCCTTGACGATCCTGTCACATCCCTTGACCGCCCCCACCAGCACCAGCAGATTGAACGCCAGCGAACCCACATACGACCACACCGCCGTGATGGCCGAGGTCCCAGCCGCCACCGTGGGCGCGCTGGTGGCGAGAGCGGAAAAGATGATGCAAGCCAGCGCAATGACCACGCCCTGCAGACACACCCCCGCATAGCTTCGCAGGAAGTTCTTGCCCACACTGCTGGTGGGTTCGCCCGCAAAGGCGGACAGCGGGACCGGCGCGATGGCGGCGTACATCCAAAGGCTGAACATCCGGCCATAGACGGTCAGGACCATCACAAAGGACAGCACCGTGATGAGCAGGCTGCCGATCAGCGTCACCGCCCACAGCGGGATGCTCTCCCAGAAGCCACAGGCGTTGATTGTGTCGATGAGCTCCTGTGGCAGGGTTGTGCTGCCGATACCGCTTGCGCCGGATGCGCTGATCACCCGCGAGATCATCCCCTGCACGATGTTGAAGACGGCCAGCATCAGGTCCATGCCGAAATCCACCGCCGCCTTGGCCAGCACAAAGCGGAGAAACAGCTTGAGGGCGTGCTCGGGTTTCTTCACCTCCACGAAGCTGCCGCAGGTCTTGACCACACCGGCGGCAAAGAACAGCACCAGCAGCCCATATGCGATGGCCTGCAGCGCACCGTGGATGCCGGTCATCACGCTCCACACCGCGCCGCCGTTGTAGCTGACCGGGCTGACGGTCAGCATCCGCCAGATCTCGGCCAGCTTGTCGTTCCAGGTGTTTAAGGCATTGGTGAGGTTGTCGACAATCCAGTTATTGTCCGTATCGCATCACCACCTTCCCTGCCGCGGTATGGTCACGGGCCGACAATCAGGTCGAGAATCTCCTTTGCGAACGTGATAATGATGCCGCCCGCCAGCGTCAGAAAGCCCTGGCTGCGCTGGCTGGGGTCATGGCTTTGCAGAGACAGGCCGATCTGGACAATGCCCCAGCCCAGCAGGATCAGGCCGACGGCACGGATGACATTGAAAATAAAGGTGTTCAGATTGCCGATGACCGCCAGCGGGTCGGTGGTGGCGGCCAGCGCGGGCATGGCCAGCGAACAGGCGGCAACAACGGCAGCATACAGGGCAAAGCCGCGGCGCAGGATAACGGCTTTGCGGGGGGTATGGAGATTATTCGGTCGGTTTTGCTTTTTGCGGTTCATGGGCAGACCTCCTCATGGTTTTATGTGGAATGGTTCGGAAGGGTGGTTGGGGTGGCTTGGGCTGCGGCAGGAAATCTTCCATATCCAGCAGCTCCCAGTTGGCGGCATCGCCGGGTAGGTCATCCGCGGCCTGCGCCGCAGCGGTGTAATCATAGGGGGCCGCGCCGCCATCCTCAGTAAAGCGGATGCAGGGGTGGCGCAGCAGATCGTACTTGTCGTCGATGACCGGCCGCTCCCCGCGCACGAACAGCACGGCCTTGCCATCGGGCAACAGGCGCACCTCATCCGGCGTGAGCAGGTCGCGCGCGGCCTGCTGCTGGCTCGTGCTGTAGCTGCCGCTGTGCCCCCGGCTGCGGCTGTGGCTGGTGGTGTCCACGGTTTCCTTGCCGATGAGCTCAGAGACGTACTTGTGTGTGCTCTATAGCGATAGGTAAGGCCTGGGCGGCGCGTAAGCGCCGCTTTCCGCCTTTTCCCCCGCTTCACACCGTGCAGGCGGCTTTCACCGCACACGGCGTTCCATCGGAAACAGGTATTATTTAGATTTGCACACGCTTAACTACTTGAAGATAGTTGTATTTCGCTCATGCAAATTCCGGCAATTTTGCCAAAGTCCGCAATTTGTTGAGCTTTTTCAATTGCTTCTTGGTTGGCTGAACAAGGCACATATACCTCTCAATGGTTTCCCGGGTTTTGGCGTGGATTAAGGCATGGACATCACTGTGAACAATAATGAGGTTTTCATATCGGTCATCGCCACCATAACGTTTCGGAGTTTTGTGGTGACAATGGATTTCATGTTTCAAAAGATGTTTTCCTGTTATCGCACATTTTCCATATTGCGCCGCATATAACGAATTTCTGTTGTCCAGATATTCCACTGAATAGCTCGGTACATCTTCCAGCATGAGTGCTTTCAGAGTAGACAAATCTACCCCCAGCGGTTTATGGATAAGCGCCCGTCCCTCCGGAGTATAGTTACAGGTTCCACGTTTCATGTACATTGCGTTTTTGGTTTGAATAAATGCTATTGGTACAATGGGGTATCCATCCACAAAGCGCAGTTGTGCGCTTTTTCCATAGGTGTCCTGGATATAGCCCCTCCTGCATTTCCCGGTTTTCTTGAGTCTTCCTTTTAGGCGGTTTTTCATGGCTTTGTTGACATGAAATGCAATTCGGTCAAAATCCGCACAAACACAAGTGGCGATTTGGTAATATTGATGCTTGCCAATAACAGCAGCATTAAAGCGTTTTATTGCTTTATGTGCCTCCTGCTCATTTTCCGGGTGCTGAATATTTTTTACCAGAGTTTTGAGCAAATCCTGTGTTTTTCGGAAAGCCTTATCACTCATGTGTGATCTAACCTTGTACTTACCACCGCTTGGAACAGCTTTCAGCTTAAAGCCGAGAAAATTTGTGTAGGATTTTTTCAAATTGACAACCTTTGACTTTTCCTCATTCACCGTCAGTTTCAAGCGTTCTGCAAGCCATTTCTTCGTAGCAATGTATATTTTGTTGGCATCGCTCCGCTTTCGGCAAAATATTTTGAAATCATCAGCGTATCTCACCAAGTACATCTCTTTCAATGCTGTTTTTCGCATAGCCTTATTTTCATTTCCACGGTTTCTTCCACCATTCGGGTTGTAATTTGGCGGAACGGACGGCATGGGCATAGTTTCCCATTGACTGGAAATCCACCAATCAAGCTCGTTCAACACGATGTTGGAGAGAAGCGGAGAAAGGACCCCGCCTTGTGGAGTTCCCTTTGTTGGGTAGATTGTATTACCGTCAGGCATTATAATTGGTGCTTTCAGCATTTTGGTGATGATACACAGCAGCGATTTATCCCGAATTCCCAGCGTCCACATCTGTTTTCGCAATTTTGCGTGATTTACATTGTCGAAGAAGCCCTCAATATCAATGTCTACCACAAAATGCAAATTTTGAATCTGAATCATTCTCATGCACTGTGCTATGGCTTGTTCAGTGGAACGGTTGGGCCGGAAGCCGTTACTTCGCTCATGAAATTTTGCCTCACAAATCGGCTCCAGAACTTGGAGAATGCACTGCTGCACGATCCTATCCCAGATAGACGGTATTCCGAGAGGTCTGGTTTTTCCGTTGTCTTTAGGAATTTCTACACGTTTTACAGGGCGTGGCCTGTACCATTTGAGCTTTCTTTGTACAGTACAAACAAAATCCTTCACAGGAATTTGTTCAATATCCCAAATGTTCGACCTGTCTGTACCTGCGGTCATACTTCCTTTGTTGCGCTTCAATTCACGATATGCCAACAAAATGTTATCTTTGGATGCAATGAGTTCAACGAGGTTTGTAAACACTTTACCCGATTTGCTGTCGGCGTATAGCTTATCAAAGACAGGCGTTAGGTCGTAATATTCCGCATATCGAAGCGTGTCACGTTTGAGTGTTTTCTTCAGAGCAGCCACAGGCATCTCCTCCTTTCGGATTTGATTCTCTTTGTCTTACTCGAAGCTGTGATTGTGTGTGTTTTCTTATTTACCTGTTTTCGACTGGTGGCTATCCCTCCGCCGTATTTCTACGGTTTCATTGGTACTGTGCCACTACTTTCACAGTCATTAAAGGCGCTTATTGTTCTTCGCCGCCACCACATCAACAGTCTGCAATGACCTCCGTGTTAGACTGTTTACCACGTTCCGATAATCCTATCTATGCATATACCTTTAGGTGCTTACTATGAGCCTGTATGCAGGACGCCGCCTGTAACGGCGTATGGTGTTTCATAACGAACATTTTTACTCCACCACACATACCAGTAATGAAACTGTAAAGCCTTTCGACTTATTCGGCATTTAGACCCGTACATTCGCAAGTTCGTCAGTTGCCGCCAAGCAACATTCTCACCATAGGTATTTTGTAGAACCCCGGCATATAGGTGACACCATCCACCTCTGGACAGCTTTCGTATGGTTTTGCCCATCTACGGCCACTCTCTGCCGACTTCACCGAGCCTTTGACCTCACTGTGATTGCATACAGTGACGCCAATCGGAGTATCAGGCGGGCGTTTCAGGACGTTACTCCATCATTCCACCCATTGGATTATCAGTTTTCCAAGTTCAATTTCAAAGCTCCTTTCAATCCTTGAAATTGTAAAAATCGACCTTGTACCTAACCTTTTCAGTTAGAAACGTGTCGCACGTTCGTTGCCGCCCAGGTAGAGAAACTCATCGCACAGACCCACCAGCGATTCCCAGCTGTCCTTGTACATGGATTTCAGCTGGGCGATGTTCTGCACAATGATGGAGCAGAATATGCCGCGGGAACGCATGGTCGCCAGTGCAGACAGGAAGCTGTCCTTGGGCAAAGCAATGT
>ERZ1090878.256-NODE-256-length-29685-cov-47.323253_pt1 | contig 29685 bp, 32 predicted proteins | sample MGYA00478473_ERZ1090878 | MGnify/ENA primary metagenome ERZ1090878 (study PRJEB33644, sample SAMEA5815720) | chicken gut metagenome | biome: Chicken; feature: Gastrointestinal Tract; material: Caecum | place: Ireland | collected 2019-01-01 | study: A study of the... | reverse complement strand
CGCTGCAAGCGGACAACGCCCGGCTGCAAGGCAAGGCCGTCTACTACGACCTGTTTATCGACCTGCGGCACAGCACCAACCTGCGCACCACCGCCAAGGAGCTGGAGGTGCCGGAACGGCGCTTCGTCCGCTTTCTGCTGGAACGCCGGTACGTCTACCGCACCCCCTCTGGCTGTGTGCTGCCCTACGCCAAGAGCGCCAACGAGGGGTTGTTCTGTGTGAAGGATTTCTGCCGCAACGGCCACACCGGCTCCTACACGCTGGTGACGCCCAAGGGCAAGCTGCACTTTGCGGAACTGCGATCGCTGATCCTGGTGACGGTATGACAGGCCGGTATCTGCTGCGGCGGCTGGTGGTCCCGCCTTAGTATCAAGCGCCACCCCTGCAAAATCCGTGGAAAGGAGGCGATGACCTATGCAGGAGGAAGTGGAAAACAGGACTTTGACGCTGATCGTCAGCGGGACAAAGTTCACCGGGCGGCTGTTCAAGGCCGCCATATCCAAGTACATGGCCCACCGCAGGGAGAAAAAGCTGGAAAAGCAGCGCAGCCGGGATTCTCCCGTTACCCCGAAGGGCAAGCAGACGGTGAAGCAGCTCATCGGGCAGAACCAGGGCGTCTCCAACATCGAGATCAACGACCCGTCCATCCAGGATTTTGAGCGCATCGCCCGCAAGTACGGCGTGGACTATGCGGTGAAAAAGGACCGCAGCACTTCGCCGCCCAAGTACCTGATCTTCTTCAAGGCCCGCGACGCCGACGCCCTGACCGCTGCTTTTACCGAGTACACCGGCAAAAAAGTCAAAAAGGCGGAGAAAACCGAGCGCCCCTCCGTGCTGGCGAAGCTGGCCCAGTTCAAGGAGCTGCTCAAAAATACCGTGGTGGACCGCAGCCGCCGGAAGGAGCTGGAACGATGAAGCAGCTGAATATCAAAAAGCTGGTTCTGCTGAACCTGCCCTACTTCCTGCTGGGCCTGTTCGCAACCAACCTGGGGGAAGCCTGGCGGCTGGCGACCGGCGCGGATGCGTCTGCCAAGATGCTCTCATTCTTCTCCACCCTGCCGGTGGCGCTGGGGAGCTGGTGGCCCAGCCTGCACCCGCTGGATTTGCTGGTGGGGCTTTGCTGCGGCGCTGGCCTGCGGCTGGCGGTGTATCTGAAAGGCAAGAACGCCAAAAAATACCGCCACAACGTGGAGTATGGTTCGGCCCGATGGGAAGCGTGTCCGTTACCATCCACATTCCCGAACTTATCTTCCGCTGATGGGCTGCAAGTGGGCGCCCCGGCCAAAATCGCTGAGCGAGAAAGGATACAGAAAGTATATGAAACGCACAAAGACCATCACCATCCGCGGGAAGGAATACAAGCTGCAGAGCGTTTCCCCCCGGTGGTACAACGAGCTGTACGACCGCTGCAATATGTCCGGCCTGGGCCGCGGCATTCGCAATTCCACTGACTTTGCGGATGAGCTTATCCGCAACTGCGTTGTCAGCCCCCCGGAGGTGGGCCAGAAAGGCCTGGACTACTTCGAGGACGACGACAGCGTGGGCGCAGCCCGGGAGCTTTCTGCCGCCATCGAATCCTTTCTTGCAGGCTGAGAACGACGTCGGAAAGGCGATCCACAAAGCTAAGGCAAACCGGGCCTTCTGGACGTTCGTCTTCCTGAACGGAGGTCTGAGCTACTCGGACATCGCCGCAATGGATTTGGCAGAGTTCCAGGAGGCTACGGAAGCCTTTATGCTCTGGAGAACAGTCTGGAGCAAGAAACAGGAAACAAACGATGAACAGCCGCCCTGATGGGTGGCTGTTTTTTGGTATTGGGAGGTGGTGATACATGGCAGACGCGCGGAACCTGACTTATGGCATCAGCTTTGACACGGCCGACGCCCTGGGGCAGATAGGCGACCTCGAAAGCAGCCTTTCCCGCGTCGATGGGCTGACTGATTCCGTAGAACAGGGCGCAGGGGCCTGCGGCGATGCGTTCCGCCAGATGGGGGAGGACGCCACAGACGCGGCAGATCGTGCCGGTAGTGCAGCGCGGCGGATGAGTGATGAATTTGAGGATGCGGGCGATGAGGCCCGGGATGCATTCCGAGAAATCGGGCGACAGTCCGACAGCCTGGGCACCGGCATCGTCAAGAGCATGAGCAAGGCTGCCAAAGACACCAACAGCGCAACCAAGACTATTAGGTCGGGCTTTGATGGAGCCTTTGGCTACGCCCAGCAAAAGGCCAAATCCTTCACGGATTCTGCACAGGAAGGATTCCACGGCATCGTGGACGCCATTACTCACCCCGTGCAGACCATCCGGGGAAGGTTCTTGGGAGCCGTCAAAGCGGCCGCAGATCGGATAAACGGCCTGGGCGATGATGCCGACGACACCAGGAAAGACATCGACCGCATGGGAGATGAGGGAGACAGTGCCGGGGCGCAGATCAAGGATGCTATCAAGGGAGCTGTCGGGGCCTTCGTCGGTTTTGAGGCCATCCAGGCCGGCGTTGATATGCTTAAAGAGCTGGGGGCGGCCGCAGTTGAAGCCGCGGGCACAGCAGAGACATCTGCCCGAAAATTCGACGCCAGCTTTGAAGGCACAGATGCTGCCGAGTGGGCGGACAATTTTGCAGAGGCGGCGCAGCGCGGTGAAAATGAGGTCAAATCCTTCATGGTGTCCAACAAGGCCCTCTTGGGTGAGTTGGGCGTCACCGGGGACGCAGCTACACAGCTTTCCAAGATAGCCACGAGCCTGTCCTACGACCTGGGCAACGCCTTTGCGATGGACGACACCGAGGCCCTTGGCGTCATTCAGGATTACATCAGCGGCAACACTGCAGCGTTGGAAGAGTACGGGATCCATATAGATGACGCCGCGCTCAAGACTGCAGCAATGTCTATGGGCATCCAAGGGGAGATCGACGACCTTGACGATGCCACCGCAGCCCAGGTGCGCATGAACGCCCTTCTCGGCCAGAGCGCGGATATGCAAAAAGCGGCGACCGAGAGTACCGGCGGCCTGAACAACGGCATCAAGAGCCTGAAGGGCCTAGCCAATGACTTCATGGTGGATGTCGGAAACCGGTTCATCCCCATAATCGAGCAAGCATTTTCCACTATCACGGACGCCTGGCCGGTTGCAGAGCCTATGCTCATGGGCTTTGTAGGCGTTTTGAGTGACGGCCTAGGCCAGGCCATACCTGTCGTCGCAGAGCTCGGAGAAACGCTCCTTCCCGTCCTCACGGACGTACTCGGTACGGTATTCGAGGCTGGAATGCCGTTGCTGGGCGTGTTCGGCGACCTGGCAGGGACGATACTCCCGCCCCTGGCATCCGTTGTAGGGGAGCTGGGCGGCTCGCTCATTCCACCCCTGGCAGACATCCTGGGGGCCGTCCTGAGCATTGTAGAGCCGCTGCTCCCGCCCGTCCAGACCATAGCAGAGGCCCTGCTCCCCGCGATAGGGGAGGCCCTGGGCGTCGTCTCGCCCCTGCTCGACGCGGTGGCGCCTGTCCTGGGCGTCATCGGCGACGTGCTGGGCACTATCGCAGACGCCCTGGCAGAGGTTATCGGCTGGGCGTCCGACGGTATCGGCTCTGTCGTTGGCTTCTTCACGGACCTTCTGGGCGGCGCAGAGGACAGCCAAAAAGCGGCCCAGGACAGCGCCGCAGAGACCATGACGGCCACCACCGAAACCTACGACACGATGGGCAGCAAGGCCAGCAGCACCTATGCCGACATGGCGAATGATGCAGAGGATTCCTGGAGCCGTATGAGCGCAGCCGCAAGCGCAGGGGCCAGCAGCATTGCAGCGTCCTATGACCGCATCGGGCAGGCGGCAGCGGGGGCCAGTACCGGCGGCATGACCGCTACCGGCGGGGCGTCCATGCCGTCCCATGCAGAGGGCACGGACAGCTTCGAGGGCGGCTGGACCCGCATCAACGAGGAAGGCGGCGAGGTCGCATTCCTCCCCCGCGGGACGGCCATTATCCCGGCCGACAAGAGCGCCCGGCTGGTAGAGAGCGTGGAAAACAGCACGACCAACAACAGCACATCCACCGCCACGACCTTTGCGCCGAGCATCAACGTGCAGATCGAGGTGCAGGGCAACGCGGACCAGAACACCGCGGACATCATCGCCCAGCAGGTCAGGCAGCAGGTCGAGGCCGTGTGCCGCAAGGTGTACGACGAAATGCGGCAGCAGGAATACGACATTATGACCATCAAGCACGCTTACGCTTGAGGGGGGTGATACAGAATGGCATATACCCTTGAGGGGCGCAAGTGCGGCACCGTCCGCTTCGAGAATCGGACCGTCGGCACGGTCCAAAAAGAGACCACCACCATGTCTGCCAAGGTGACATCTGTACCGATGGAGGACGGCAGCGACATCAACGACCATGTGACGATCGACCCGCAGAAATTCTCCATCAACGGCGTCATCATCGACGCCGCCCAGGGGAGGGATACCCTGGAAGCCATGTGGAAAGGCCGGGACATCATCAAGTACACCGGCCGCAGCAGGATCGAGAACCTAGTCATCACAAACCTGGTCTTCACCAGCGACAAGAGCAATGCCAAGGGGTGCAGCTTCACGGCCAGCCTGCAGCAGGTGCAAATCTCCACCTCTGCCCAGGCAGAGACCGGCAGCTATCCCCCTATGGCCCAGCAGGATGCCAGCAAGCCCAAATCCTACCCGGCGTCGCAGACCTCGCAGACCCGCAGCGACGGCCTCAAGACGACGGTATCGGAGACCATTTCCAGCAGCGCCTATGCTGAGTATGTGAACAGCTTCAACAGCAAGCCCTCAAGCAGCAGCGGCCCGCTGGAGCGGTCCACGCCCAGTTACAGCGGCCTGAGCTGAGAAAGGGGGAGACATGGCACTACAGCTTATCGACCTCGGGACCCCGGTGGAGTACATCGACATCGACACGGACAAGGTGCCCTATGCCTTTTCCGTCAAGCTGTCTGACAAGACCTACTCCATGACCGTCAAGTACAACGACGCGGGCGGATTTTTCACGGTTGACCTGGCTACCAGCAGCGGGGAAATCCTGGCCTACGGCGACCCCGTCCGGTACGGGCGGCCGCTGTTTGGCAGTATCGAGGATGAGCGCTTCCCGCTCCCCGTGATTATCCCGCAGTGCGTCAACGGGGAAGACATCTCGGAGGTCACATTCGACAACTTCGGCAAGCAGGTCAAACTGTACCTGCATGAAAGGACGGAAATCTGATGGAGTTTTGGACGCGCAGCGCCACGGTGCAGGTTGGGGACAAGACCTACTCGATGAGTGATTTTGACTTTGACTTTGACGTCCAGTTCGAGGACAGCAAAGAGCCGACAACCGCCGTCGTGACCATCTACAACCTGGCAGAAACGACCCGGAACAGCATGAAGAAGGGTGACCCTGTTATCCTCAACGCGGGGTATGAGGGGGACATCGGCGTCATCTTCGTGGGCCAGATTGCGGGCATCAAGCACTCCCACAGCTCCACCGAGTGGGCCACCAAAATCACCGCATCCGAGGCCCTGGAAGAGTGGCTGACGGCGCAGGTCAACAAAACCTACACGCAAGAGACGACAGCCTCCGCAATGGTCCAGGACCTGCTCAACATTTTCGGGATTGAGGTCGGCACCTTTGAGCTTGTCGAGGACAAAACCTACACCCGCGGCCGGGTGTGCAAGGGCAAGCTCAAGGACGTTATCACCGAGATTGTGGTGAGCGACTGCAAGAGCCGCTTCCTCATCCGGGACGGCCGGATCATCATCAACGACCCGGCAGCCGGCGTCAACAGCGGGTATACCCTGTCTGCCGAAACCGGCCTGCTGCGGGCGGACGACGATGAGGCCAAGACCGAGATCGAGACCGACCTGACCACCCAAAAGACGCCCAGCGAAAAGGATGAGGACGCCCAGAACAAAACGCGCCAATGCCTGCTCAACTATCATATTGGGGCGGCCGACGAAATCACCATCCAGAGCAAGTCCCTGAACGGAAAGTACCTGGTGGTGCGCGGCAACCACAAGGGCAGCAAGAGCGGGGACTGGATAACCGAAATCGAGGTGAAGCCGGCATGAGGAACAGCCAGCAGTACCGGTATGAGGAACGGCAGCGTCAGGACAACGCCGCCGCAATCAATGTCGCCCAAATCGTCAAGGTCACGGCCTACGACAAGAACAAGCAGACAGTGGATGTCCAGCCCCTTGTCAAGCGCTTGGAGAATGGCACTTATCAGAGCCAGCCCCCGGTCCTGGGCGTCCCCATCGTGTGCGACCTCTGCGCCAAATACGGCAAGAAGGTCGAATACAAGGAAGGGGACGTGGGCCTCATCGTCTTCTGCGACGCCGACATCGACAAGGCTGTGAGCGACGGCACAGAGGGAGAACCGAACACAGAACGGAACCACAGCGCCACCGACGCCGTATTCATCGGCGGTATCCGCGCCGGCAGCGCGCAGGATGCTTTGCCGGACGGGTACGCGATGGGCACCAAGGACGGCTCCGTCTACCTTGTCATCAAAGAAACCGGCCTTGAAATCCTCGGCGACACCAAGGTGGAGGGCGATGTGGAGATCACCGGCGATGTGACCATCACTGGCAACGTTTCCGTCACCGGAAACATCAGCGTAACAGGGGGCATCACCACGACGGCGGACGTGGTGGCCGGGGGCAAAAGCCTCATGAGCCATACGCATACCAGCATGACGCCCGGCACGCCGACATCCGCGCCGCTCTAAGGAGGTGACAGAGAGTGGAAACCACCCGAAACATGACGCTCAAGATTGACCCCGACAGCATGGACCTGGTGATGGACGACGGCGGGAACTTCGCCCTCATCTACGGGGACGAAACGACCGCCCAGGCCGTCCGGCTGACGCTCCAGGCATGGGAAGGTGACTTCCCCCTGGACGAAAGCCACGGGACCGAATGGGGCCAGATTTTGGGGCGCAAGCCCTCTGACCTGGGCGACGATGAGGCGGCGGAGGTTATCCGAAAAGCGATATTCCAGGAAGACGATGTGCAGCAGGTTGATACGCTGTCCATTGAGCAATCTGGCGCCCGGGGCCTTGACGTCACCTTTTCCGGTACGCTCTTCAGCGGCCGCACCATCAGTACGGAGGTGAGCATCTAGTGGACCCGAATGAATGGGGCCTCACGGAACGCGGATTCCGGCGGCCCACTTACACAGAGCTCCTGAACGCCTTGGAGTACAAGGCGCGGGAGCTTTTTGGCAGCAACGCCAATCTTACCGTCCGCAGCCCGCTCGGCATCTTCCTGCGGATTTTCGCATGGATGCTGAACATCCTTTTTTCCACCATTGAGGACGTCTACAACAGCCGCTTCATCGACACGGCCATTGGGACAAGCCTCTATAATCTGGGCCGCGCAATCGGCCTGCAGCTGCTCCCGCAGCAGAAGGCAAGCGGATACCTGAAAATCACCGGCACCCCGGGCGTCATCGTCCCGGCCGGATTCCTGGCCGGAACGGTAACCGGTATCCACTATGCCGTCGTGTCTCAGGGCGTCATAGGCGCGGACGGAACAGCCCTTCTCCCGGCGCAGGCCACTGTGGCCGGGCCGGACGGCAACGCGGATGCGGGCACGGTGACGATCATCGTCAACCCCGGCATCCCGGAGGGCATCACGGCCGTAACCAACCCCGCAGCCATGACAGGCGGCCGGGAACGGGAGACCGACGAGCAATTCCGAGACCGGTACTACCAGTCGGTAGACTTTGCGGGCGGCGTCAATGCGGATGCCATCGCGGCCGAGATTCTGCAGTACGTCGAGGGCGTCTATTCCGCCGTGTGCTATGAGAATGACACCGACGAAACCGACAGCAGCGGTATGCCGCCGCACAGCGTCGAGGCCGTTGTGTACGGCGGCCTGGACAGCGATGTGGCCCAGGCGATATACCGCCGCAAGGCCGCCGGCATCCAGACCCACGGGACAAGCAGCGTCGAGGTCATAGGCAATTCCGGCCAGACCTACAATATCAGCTTCTCCCGGCCGTCGCTCGTGCCCGTGTGGATAAAGATCACCGACCTTGTTGTGGATGAGGACCGCTTCCCGTCCGGGGGCATGGACCAAATCAAGGCGGCCCTCTCGGAGTACATCGGCAGCGACGAAACCGGCGGCCTGAGCATCGGGGAGACGGTCTATTATGTCCAGCTCCCGCAGCGCATCAACGGAGTTCCGGGTGTGGTGGACTACAAGCTGCAAACCAGCGCGAACGGCACCACCTACGGCGACCTCAACATCACCATAGGCGCGCGCCAAAAAGCCTACACTGACGACGACCACATCAGCATCACGGAGGCAGCAGGATCATGACCAATATCTTGCACTATATGCTGGATATGCTGACCGGCGCATACGCCCGGGAGGATGTGCGGAACGCTGAGAAGGGCAGGCCGATGACGACCAACATCGGCCGCCTCTTTTCCGTCCTCTCCTGGGGCCTTGAGATGGTGCAGGAACAGGCCCAGAAAGTCAAGGAGTGGGACGACCTCAACAACGCCGCAGGGGAGGTCCTGGACCGGTACGGCGCGAACGTCGGCGTTGCAAGAAGCGGCGTCGAGGACCCGTTTTACCGCCTGCTCATCCAGGTCAAGCTCATATCTCAGCTTTCCGGCGGCGACATCGACACGGTAACCCAGGCGGCGGCAACGCTCCTTGGCGTGGACCTGACCCAGGTCGAACTGGAAGAAGTTTTTCCTGCAAAGGTCTGGGTCTATGTCGACATGGAAGCACTGAGTGAAGAACAGCTGGACGTTATCGACGCCATCGCGGCCATGCTCAAGCGAATTGTGGCCGGCGGCGTTGGATTCCGGCTCTTTCTGCGGACCGACCGCAGCTATGAAAGCTCCATCGTGCTCAGCAGCGGGGCTTGCACCTACTCGCATCTTACCATCCGCCCGCCCAGTATGGACAGAGAGTTTACAGACCATATTTATCTTTCCGCCGCAGCAAGCCAGAGCGTAAAGCTCACCATGCTGCCGGTGGAAACCGATGAAACCGGAGGGAATACATGAGTACGGTTTACAGTGACGGCAGTTACTTGACGCAGCAGGGCTATGCCCTTCTTGCAAAGTGCATTGCCGAGGAAAAACCCCTGAAATTTGTCAAGGTCACGGCCGGTAACGGGAGCATCCCGAGTACCAGCACGCCCGAAACGATGATTGATCTTAACAGCTATGTCACGGACGGCCTTATCGCCGCAAAGCAGGACCTCGGCGGCGGCGAGTTCCAGGTGGACATTCAGATCAGCACGACCTCCACAGAGGACGGATTCAACTGCTCCGAAATCATGCTGTGGGCAGAAAACCCGGACGATGTGGGCGGCACTCCCATCGGTTACACCTACTTCTCGCTGCAGCAGCACCCCGAATGGATTCGGCCGAACGCCGGTAGTGTCGGGAAGTTCTTCACGGTCAGCCTGGTGACCATTGTTTCCGGTGCCCCCGTCGTTGACGCTACCATCAACCCCAGTGCCCTTGTGACGGCAGAAATGCTGGAACAGGCTATGGCTGGTGTCTCTGGCGCCATCCTGGAAGAAATCACCATCCCCGCTATTTCGTGGACCACAGATGAAACTGAGCTTGAGGCCGACAGCGGCAGCACAGAGCCTCTCTATCCGTATTATGCGGATGTCACCGTAACCGGCGCGCTGGCAACGCATTTTCCCATCGCCGCGCTACATTCGGATTCCGTGGGCACAGCCTATGAAGCCCGCGTGTCCCCTACCATCCAGGCACTATCCGGGAAGGTACGTTTTTGGGCAAAGACGCCGGCAAAAATGGACCTGAGCGCTACGCTGGCCCTTGTGTCTGGCAGCGAGGATAGCCAGGGCGACGGCCACGGCGTTGTCAATGCCAGCGGCCCGGCGCAGGAAAATGTCGCCGGGGCTGTCTTGACGCTGAGCCCTGACGGCAAAATCCCGCAGCAGTTCCTCCCTGGCATGGGATTTGTAGAGATGATCGACAGCGAAATTCCGGCAGAGGATCGGACGGAAAACACGCTCTACGCCAAACGCATCTGGGATCTGACCATTCCTGCGGTGCCGAGTAACGATTCTGAAGCATGAATGGCCGAATTGAGTTTTCTCGGCCAATAGGGGAGCTGAGCTGTATCGTCGGAAACCTCTTTGCCGAGCTGGAGCCACCCTGCGGCGTCAGCGGCAGCAGGAGCGATGTACTGGTTATTTTTGGGCGGACCCGCAGCAGCGGCGAGCAAGCCGTCCTGCAAGTCTATGCAGATCGATGCGTCTACACTGGACCTCCGGAGGCGCTGGAGGCCGCCATGCGCGGACATTGTCCGGAGAAAGGAGGCTGCCCCAATGGGTAACGGCAAGGATTTGCAACTGGCGGTCAAAGCGCGGGATCTGCTCATCTATACCCGCCGACACACAAAGCCCGTCAATACGGATGTGGATGCCCGGGATGTGAGCAAGCTGCTGCGCAGGATTGCGGACATGGACGACTTGAGCAAGGCTAAAGAAGTCTGCACGGTAACCGCTGCGGCGCTCAAAAGGCGCAGCAAAGAGGGCTTCTCCAAGGTCTCTTACAGGGACTACGGCCAAGATATGCGCGACATCTCCAAGGCCATTCTGCGCGGCATTTATGCCGCAAACAACGTCCCTTTCTCCCTGGAGCCTGAGCACCGCATTGCAGAAATAGATGCTGTGCTCAACAACGCCGCTCTGCTGCTGGATTACATCTCCATCTGCCAAGAGCTGGAGATCATAAGCGTTAAGACGGCCGGCACATGGTCAAGCAAGGTTGTTGACGTCAAGCGCATGGCGGCCAGCTGGCGCAATAACAGCGCACAGCGTGCCCAGGCCATCCAGGTCCAGAAGCAGAAAGAGCACGATGAGCACGTCGCTTCCGTGGTCCTTTTTGCGGTTGAAGAAGCCCTGAAACGGGCCAGAAAAAACAAGTAACGGATACGCGCGGATGGGAGGACCCCACCGCTTGTATTGGGGAGCGTCCCGTAACGGCCCCGCCCGTTGGTGGTCGCGGTCGCCGAACTGCAACAACAACGACAACAACGCTTACAGCGTTGAGGCGGACGGGACTGCGAACAACTGGAACTGCTCGAATTCCTATGGTTGCTGCCCCGCTCTGATGGATGCGAGACCGAGTAACGCCTTTACGGCGCGAAAGCAGGGCACATCATCAAAGGGGGACGCTTCCCGTCGAATCCCCGCCAGAGAGGCGAGAGGACGATAAACACATCGTACCGAGGCCGACGCCCACCGGGTGAGCGCAGCGGCTACCGCGAAAGCGGACCGGTGCTAGACCCCTCGGCCTATCCGCAGGGGTGATTATGACATACGAAGAAATATGTGATTTTGCTGTCCTTTACGCTGCCTATGTGGCGGCCAGGAAGGGCAAGCGAAAGAAAACGCGGACGATTGAGTTTGAGGAAAACCTCTTAGAAAACCTGCGCGATATTCTGGATGATCTTGCAGCTGGAACATACCTGCCGGGGGAGTTTGAGCGCTTCAAGATTTTCGAGCCGAAAGAGCGCGACATTGAAGCTCCGGCCTTTAAGGACAAGGTTGTCCTCCATGCTGTCGCAGATAACGGCCTGAAACTGAACAGCAAGACAGCAATTTTCCCAATACGAAATGGCGTAGATTTTTTAGGCTTCCACACCTATCTCACCGAAAGCGGGAAGGTGGTCCAAAAGCTGCGCCGTACCTCTATTCAGCGCATCGAAAAGCGCATCAAAAGGTGGCGTCACGACTTTGCAGAAGGAAAAATATCGGCCGAAAAAATCAAAGAGCGTTTTGCCTCATGGGACTCCCATGCCGCCTACGGCGACACCCGGGAGCTGAGAAAGAAGTACGCAAAGGAGGTGAGCGACATTATCGGCGAGCCGGTTGAAATACACCGCAAGCTCAATTCAACTCGAATCCAGAGGGAAAGGCGCCGAGCAAAGCAACAACGCTGCATCACTGCAAAGCGGCAGCGGTCCCTTGCTAGACAGGCAGCCTACCGCAGCCCGGACCTTCCCCCGTGGGAGTAAAGAAAGGAAGGTGCACATGGCATCTGCAAAACTCGGCACAAAGGCCAGCGGTACTATCGTCAAGCTGAACGAGGGCGGCATCCCGGTTGAATATCGTATCGTGCAACAGGGCAAGCCTTCGTCCGGCAACTATGACGATAGTTGCAACGGCACATGGGTACGCCGTAAAGACATCCACAGTAACCGACAGTGGCATACCAGCAATGTTAACGACTACGCGAACAGTTCCAACCATCAGTGGCTCAACAACGAAAGCAGCGGCTTTTTGAGCCTTCTGGACTCGGATATTCGCGCCGCGATCAAGACGGTAAAAATCCCTTATCGTCCCGGTAGTGGCAGCAGCTACAGCGTCAGCAGCGGGGCCAACGGGTTGAGCTGCAAGGTATTCCTCTTGTCTATGAAAGAGGTCGGCCTGACGCCCAGCTACTCGCCCACAGAAGGCGCCACCCTCGAATATTTTTCGGGCGGGGGCAACTCTCAGCGAGTCGCCAATCTCAACGGGTCCCCCGCCCGTTGGTGGTCGCGGTCGCCGTACTGCAGCAGCAGCGGCATCAACGCTTGCAGCGTTGAGGCGGACGGGACTGCGAGCTTCTGGAACTGCTCGAATTCCTATGGTTGCTGCCCCGCTTTCATCCTGGACTCTGAACTCTTGGTCTCTGACGACGGCACCGTCTTGACCAACGAGCCGCCCACTGCCCCCGGGAGCATCGCTGTCACGGGCGTTGTGGGCGGCGGCAGCGCCTCCATCACCCTGACGGCGGCGACGGACCCCGACGGCACCGTCGAAAGCTACCGGTACGAGCGGCAGGTGGATGGCGGCGCATGGACGCAGTTCGCAGACACCAACAGCCTGAGCCAGACCGACGCAGTTTCGAGCGAATGGGGAACCGTCGCCTACCGAGCCTGCGCCGTTGACGACGCAGGCGAGGCCGGCCCTTATGCCACCAGCGAGACCTATGATGTCAACAGCGGATGGGTGGTTATTTCTGGCCCGGCAGAGGACATGGGTAGCAAGCCGCAGCCTTTTATCTTCACGATTTCTGCAAGCTGCACCGGTCCGAGCGCTGCCTCTACTGGAATCAGCGCCCAGGTGGCGCTGGATGGCAAACAGCTTTATACCGGCACCGTCGACGCCGGGCAGCAGATCAATGTGGTGATTGACACTCGCGGCCTTGCTGCTGGTGAGCATACCGTCGAGGCGCAGGCCAGCAAAGATGAGTACCTGCCGGCGTCGAAGGCGTATAGCTTTACCGTACCCGCCCTGACTCTGCCCAACGCTATTGTAGTGGATTGGATGCAGAACCCCGACGGGCAGACCATATGCCCGCCTACCCTGGGCCGTGCAGTAATCTGCCGGAACGGCAAGGACGCGGACGCTGAATTTGACGCGCTGGAGGACCGGATCGCGGCCCTGGAAGGCGCTCAGAGCTGATAGGAGGCAAGAGACTATGGCTGACGTAAGCATCTACATCATGCCGCAGACGCCCAGCGAGGACGGGCAGTACCAGGCCCTGGAAGCCTGGCCCGGCCTCACCGCCCCGGCGGGGTATTACTGGTGGCCGGACAGCCTGGACCGCACCACCTTTGACCAGTACCAGGGATTTGTGACCCTGGAAGTGGCCCGGGGCACTGTGGTCAGCTGTACCCCCAACCTGCCGGCCTTCGAGGCCTGGCAGGCGGAACAGCTGGCCGCCCGGAAAGCGGAGCGGATCGCCGAGAGCAAGGCCCGGCTGTCCGACTACCTGCTCTGCCACCCCATGCAGTGGACTGATGGCCAGCGCTATGCCATCACCGCCGAAAAGCAGCAGCAGCTCACCTCCAAGATTATGAGCGCCACCCTGGCGGCCCAGACCGGCACCCCCTACAGCCTGACCTGGAACGCCACCGGGGAGGAGTGCCAGGCCTGGACGTTGGAAAACCTGACGGCCCTGGCCTTCGCCATCGACGCCCGGGTCACCAGCCTGGTGAGCTACCAGCAGGCCCAGGAAGTAGCCATGCGGGATGCTCCCACCCTGGAGGCCCTGGAGGCCATCCCGGTGGACTATGACAGCGTCCCCCTGCCGGGAGGTGAGACGGCGTGAAAGGGATCGCAAAAGAAGTTGTCCTCGCAGTGTGCGGAGGCTGCCTGTATGTCGTCCTGGAGCTGGTCTTGCGTGGCTACAGCCACTGGACCATGTTCCTCCTGGGCGGGTTATGCTTTGTCCTGATCGGCCTGTTGAATGAGGTGATCCCCTGGGGGATGCCCCTGCTGCTGCAGGGTGTGATCGGGTCCGGGTGCATCATCACCCCGCTGGAATTCATCACCGGGTGCGTGGTGAATCTGGCCCTGGGCTGGGGCGTCTGGGACTATTCGGACATGCCCTTCAACCTGGCCGGGCAAATCAGCTTGCCGTCCAGCCTGCTATGGATTGTGGTATCCATCGCGGCGGCGATTTTGGATGATTGGATCAGATGGCGTTGGTTTGGCGAAGAAAAGCCGCACTACACCCTGATTCGATGGGGAAAACAGGAGGTATAAGCTCATGAAAGTCTACGGAATCGACGTATCCCATCACCAGGGCCGAATTGACTGGCCCACGGTGGCCGCCGCTCTGCGCAAAGTAAACGGCGGAACCAACCCGGGGTTTGCGATCCTCCGCGTTGGCTACTCCAGCAAGTCCGGTAAAGGCGGACTTGTAACTGACGGCGAAATCCTGAACAACCTGAAAGGCTGCACTGAGAACGGCGTCCCCTTTGGCATCTACTACTATTGCTATGACCAGAGCCCGGAGGCGGCCGTGACCACCACGCAGCAGGTTATCCAGATGATCCGGGGGTACAAGCCGGAGTATCCGATTTTCTACGATGTCGAATACGAACCGTACAACACTGGCGAGGATGACAGCGGCCGTAGCAAGGCGCAGGTCCGGCAGGACAATACCGATATGATCTGTGCGGCGCTCAATACCCTGGAGGATGCCGGCTACTACGCTGTTGTTTACTGCAGCCGTGCCTTCTTTACGGAGTACACCAATCTGGATCAGCTGGAAGCCTTCGACAAGTGGGAGGCAGCCTATACGGCCACCGACACAGACACTGTGAAGAACGGCATCTGGCAGTACAGCAGCAAGAACCCGCTGGGCATCCCCGGGTTTGGGGACAGCCTGGACTGCGATGTGGCCTATAAAGATTATCCGGCGATCACCAAAAAAGCCGGTCTTAACGGATGGGGGTGATGGGCATGGAACTTCTGCAAACCCCTGGCACATCTGCTCTGCTTGGCATTGTAGCGGTGTCCGCCATTTCCATTTTAGGCCTCTTGATTGCTGGCATAGCTGCGATCCTGCGCAATCCCGCCCAGAGCGCAGCGCAGCAGCCGGAAAAAAAGACGGTGGATGAAATCGCTGTCGAGGTGCTGGCCGGCCTGTGGGGAAACGCTGAAGATCGCAAACAGCAGCTCACTGCGGCAGGTTACGACCCTGCAGAAGTTCAGACAGCCGTCAACCGACTGCTGAAAGAAAGGGAGGGAAAATGACGCCCGAAAACTTCATCTTGTTCTGCGGGGGAGCTGTGGCGGCGATCCTCGGTCTAGTGGAGATATCCCCTATCAAAGTCAATCCCTGGTCTGCCGTCGCGAAGGCCATCGGCAAAGCCATCAATGCCGATGTGCTGGCCGACCTGCACACTGTCCAGATCGAGCAGAAAGAGACCCGGGAAGCCCTTGATAAACATATCAAGGACGATAAGGCCCAGAAAGCGGCCGACGACGAATATAAGGCCGAAACTCATCGGGCGGCATTCCTTGCGTTCAATACTTCTCTACTGAGGGGGGAGCTGCACACACAGGAAGACTTCTTTGACGCCTTCCGACACATCGACCGGTATGAGGCGTTCTGCCGGGAACACCCCGGTTACAAAAATAACCGCGCCGCACATGCTATCTCCAATATCGGCCGCGTTTATGACGATAGGCTGAAATCGCGGGACTTTTTGGGCGGCGTGACCCATGACGAATAGGAGGCAGACTATGAATAATATCCTGAAAAAACTCACCAGCAGAAAGTTTCTTGCTGCGGCCGCCGGTTTTGTTCTGGGCGCAGCCCTTGCGGCCGCCGGCCTGGATGCTGACGTTGTGGTCAGCTGCCTGGGCGCAGGCATGTCTTGCGCCTCGGTTGTGACCTACATCATCAGCGAGGGCAAAATCGACGCCGCGGCCGTCCAGCTGGCCCGGCAGGCGGCTGGAGACATCAAGGAGGCAGGCCAGGCCATCAAGGACTCGGATGTTACCGGATCCATCCTGGACGGCTCGGGCAAAATGCTCGCCGGCCATCTGGATAAAGGCCAGCTGTTCGAGATGACTATGGACGACCTGGTGCATCTAGCCACCGAAATGGGCCTGGATGCTGCCGGCAAGAACAAGACTGAGCTGGTCGAGATGATTGCCGCTGAGGAAGTGCAGTACCCTGCCCAGTAAAACACTATAAGTCATCCCCGGCCGCCGCGCGCCTTTCCTCCCGCGCGGCAACACAACGCCCCGCCTTACCAGTTGGACCCTGGTGAGGCGGGGGCTTTTTTGTTTGCGCATTTATGATAAAATAAAGATGATCGGGCTGCAGGAGTAGAAGCGGCTATGGCTTTTACGTTCCCCGATGGCAAGCAAATAAAATAAAAGGGGCGCGTGCTGAACGCTGGAGCTAAAATGGAGCTGGCAGAGCTGAGAGCGCTGAAAATCCAGCACAAAAGCTACCGCACAAGACACCGGAAAACACGCCAGCATACGCGGAAAAACACATCACCAATAGAGATGGAGTAATGGCAAAGAGACCGAAAAGCTGGTAATGGCTGGCTTTTCCAAGGCTTAATGCCCTTTGCAGCATGACCCTATAGCAAGGTTCGTTTCCCTAAAGAGTAAGGTCTACCTGATGGAATATCAGGTAGACCTTTTTTATATCGCTGCAAAACACCAATATACTATCTTCCTAAAATTCAAGCAAATATTTGTATATTATGCAGAAATTGATGATATACAACAAAATTTTATTGACCGATTTGCGTTTGTGTGTTAAGCTGGGGACAAATGTACGACCGCTTTTAATGAGCAGCCCCAAACCGGGAGGCTGCGGCGGGTACACAGAAAGGAGCGTTGTTATGAAACGCATCGGTCTCAGACTTAGAATCATCAGCCTTTTGGTTCTCGGCGCACTGTCCCTGAGTAGCTGCACTTACACCTTGCAGGAGGCTCCGCAGGCTCCCGCGTCTTCGCAGGAAAGCGAAGAGGAGACAGAAGAAGAACCTGCCGCGCATGAGATCCTGCGGGACCAGTTGATTGCTACCCTCAACCTGAGCCGGCAGCTGACGAACCGTATTGTGGCTAGCGACAGTCTGGACGAGTCTGCCGCATTCCTTGCCGATGTTGTTTTGGATGACGCCTCGCTGTACGCGGTGAGCGACGGCAGCCGCATTTTAGAAGATACTTTGGGCAATTTTGCTTACGCTTATCTCTATGATGGGACGTTGACCTCTGCACAAGTGGGCCGTTTGGCTTTGGAAACGCTGCAGGGGAAAGCACAGAGCAGCGAGCAAAAATTGGATGCCGACCAGGCTGAAAAGTCGAAAACTGTCAACCGGGCGATTCAGAATCGCTCTCTGGGACAACTTTTGGACGAGCGAGATCAACAGATCGCCAGTCTGAGTGTGGTATGGGGAGAAAACACGAATTACTCCATTTGGTTATTACTGGTGCAAGCTGAGGAACTTGTCTGAATAGCGAATAAACAGCTCCTAACTGCTGTAAGGCAGTTAGGGGCTTACTTTTTAAGCAGTTTTGTTCCTTTTAGAGGTAGAAAAAGAATTCAAATTCCTGTATACTACCAGGTAGATAGAAATCTTTTCGTGAGATGGGGAAAAGCAAACAGCGGAAACGTTTACTCGGCCATGCTCGTGCATATGTTCATCAATATCCTTGGCCGCTGACGCAGATCTTCAAAGGAGGCATTCGCGCATGAAAGCATACCATTTTTACGGCTGGCAGCAAGCCGACGTGCCTGCGGTGAACGGGGAGTATCCCGGCATCCGCACGCCGCTGGACCTGTACGACAAATTGGCGCAGGTCTGGTGCGCCGAGACCTGCGCGCCCCGGCTGCGGAGCAGCTGGACGCCGGAAAACCGGACGCTGGGCCAGTGTTCCATCACGGCCTTTCTGGCACAGGACATCTTCGGCGGGCAGGTGTACGGCATCCTCCGCCCCGGCGGGAACTACCACTGCTATAATGTAGTGGACGGCCATATCTTTGACCTGACCAGCGAGCAGTTCGGCGGCGAGGCGCTGTGCTATGAGGGCAACCCGGAGCAGTCCCGGCAGGCGCACTTTGCCAAAGAGGAAAAGTACCGCCGGTACCTGTTGCTGAAGCAGCGCCTGCGGGAGGTCTGCGGAGCGCCCGCCGCCCCATCCGAAGATTGACGCAAAAAACGGTCTGAGCCCTGCATTGTGCAGGTTTCAGACCGTTTGCTTGTTTTGCTTTTTTCTTACCATCGGAGAACAGAGAACCGTTTCAGGCCATCTGCAGTTCAGCGGGTGGGCTGAAGCGGACGTTTTCCAGCCCGGGGATACATTGCAGCTCAAAAACGAGGTCGAACCACAGCCGCCGGGCATCCCGCCGGGCGTCCTCCGCGCCGTAGGAACGCAGGATAGGGGAGGGGTCGAAGACCGTGCGGGCGGGCAGGGTCAGCACGGCCTCGGTGCCGCGGCCCTTGGGCCGGGGGCGCAGCTCCAGCGTCCAGCCGGTCAGACGGCAGTATTCCCGGCAGAGCAGGAGGCCGCTTTTGGTGGTGCCCAAAAAGTGGGAGCGGTTCTGCTGCTGGCCGCGCAGCGTGTCGTCCGGCAGGCCGCAGCCGGTGTCGGTGACGGAAAAGACGGCTTCGCCCTTGCCGCCCGAGCGCAGGCGCAGCACGATCCGCCCGCCGCCCGGGGCGCAGGCCCGCACAGCGTTGGAGAGCAAATGGAGGCCGATGCGGGAGAGATACCGGCGGTCCGCCTGGACGACCAGCTCGTCCAGGCCGCCGCAGTCCAAACTGAGACGGATATCCAGCTCCTTTTGCAGCTGATCCTGTTCGGCGCAGAGGGTGCGGACAAAGGTGCACAGCTCTACCGGCTCCCACTGGGGCGCCTCGGACTGCTGGGCGCAGCGCAGCAGGGCGGTCAGGCTGTTCAGGTTCCGGTCCAGCCGGGTGGCAGCCACCGCAATGTCGCTGAGAGACTGCCGGATCTCGTCGGCTTCAGGGCGGTCCTCGTCCTCTGCCAGATGGGACAGATACCGCTGGCACAGAGCGATCATGTCCAGCGAGCGCTGGCACTCGCTCTCGAAGGCATATACGGGAAAATTTTTCAGCAGGTCTTCCCGGCGCGTTTCAGGGTCTGCACTGTCCTGCCCGTCATAAGACCGCGGCAGGCTGGGTCTCTCGTTCATGAGGTAGAGGTTCTCCTTCCGGTATTGCATTGAGGACCGGGAGGGGCTTTGTCAGCTCGTCCCGGATGGCATAAATAAATTTACCGGTGGTCAATTTGGCGGGCAGATTGTGCCGCCGGCGGAAATCCTGCCAGGCAGGGGCGTTCTGATTGTCGAGCGCGTCGATCAGCCGGCGGATGCCGCTGTCCACAGCGAAGTCGGTAAGGGTGTGCCGGTCGCCCACTTCCTGCAGGATATCCTTGCGGATGGCAAAGTGGCTGTCGTACTGCAGCGCCAAGCTGACCGATTCTTTCAGGTAGCCCACCCCGACCATCTGCAGCGGCGCGCCCCAGTTGGCCAGCAGGCGGCCGAGGGGGTCCGGGTCGGGCTGGGGGCTGCGGTTCAAGAGGGACTGCAGGTCCAGCAGCAGGCTGTTCAGGCTGGACAGGCGGGGCGTCCAGGCCCGGACGCCGTCGTCTGACTGGAACAGGCTGTCCAGCTCCTGGGCGTCCCAGGTCAGCACCAGCAAAAGCCAGGGCCGGCAGCTGGGGTGCAGCTCCTGCAGGCGGCGGCAGAACATCATTGTATCCATATCGGCCAGGGCGTTGTCCAGCAAAAGTGCCTGATAGGGGAAACCCTGCTCCAGCCGCGCCAGCAGCTCCTCGCCGGACCGGTACGTCTCGTACTGGAGCGCGTGACTGCCCAGGCAGGTGAGATAATTTTCGCAGATGCGGAAAAAGCGCGGGTCGTAACTGGCAATGGCGATCCACGGCCGGCTGCTCAAAGATGCGTCATTCACTCATGGCCACGCCCTTTCCGGCTGGACGTGCGGCCGCAGGGCAGCACTCGGCCACGACGTCCCGCCAAATTTCTGGCTGGACACAATTTTCGTACAAATAGCGCAGGACCGAGTAGCAGAACAGGGGCGGCGCATCCAAAACCAGGCTGTCGCGGCAGGCCATCTCGCCTGTGCGGGACAAAGTCAGCCGGCAGCCGCCGCCGGCTTCATCCAGCTCATAAGTCAGCAGGTAAGGCTGCTGCAGCGATTCGATTGCAGAAAATTCCCTGGTCAATGACGCGTGTGCTATCATGGTTCACATTCTCCTCCCGCAAATAACCATTGTTTCGATCTGCCGCACGATCAGGCGTGACGTAAGAACTTTACTTTTATTTTAATGAGATGCCCGTCCTGATGCAACGACAAAAATGTGGTGAAATGTGTCGGCATGCGTTACGGCGGGAGAGAAGCTACCTTAAGAATACAGCAGATCGGACCAAAACGCAAGCACTTTGACGGAAAAAGTCTGTTCGTGTCGGGCGTCATTCACAGAATATTTGCTTTTCGTCTACAGATAAACTGGTTTTTTTGTGTAAAATAGACCCACCAGATTGCATCCGGCGAAAAAATACGATATAATGATACCGTATGTGAAGAAATGACACTGTTTGTCATCTAACAATTCTGTGGCGGCTCACAGGGGGCGCATCCCCGCAGAGCCATTTCCTTGCAGGAGGAGCAAAACTTGAGAGTTGGTCTTGATATCGGCAGCACGACCATCAAATGCGCCGTGCTGGATGAACAGGAAAACCTGCTGTATTCGACCTACGAGCGTCACTACAGCCATATTTTGGAAAAGGCGCAGGAGCTTCTGCGCCGGATCGACAGCGAATACCTCCACGGGGCCAAAGCCCTGCTCAGCATTTCGGGCTCGGCCGGCATGGGCCTGGCCGAGAGCTGCGGCGTGCCCTTCGTGCAGGAGGTGTTCTCCACCCGTGTGGCGGTCAAGCGGTTCGTCCCCGAGACCGACTGCGTGATCGAGCTGGGCGGCGAGGATGCCAAGATCCTCTTCCTCACCGGCGGCACCGAGGTGCGGATGAACGGCAGCTGCGCCGGCGGCACCGGCGCGTTCATCGACCAGATGGCCACCCTGCTGAAGATGAGCGCTGACGAGATGAACAAGGCGGCGGAAGGGGCCCAGCGCACCTACACCATCGCCTCCCGCTGCGGCGTTTTTGCCAAGAGCGACGTCCAGCCCCTCATCAACCAGGGCGCCCGGGCGGAGGACATCGCCGCCAGCATTTACAAGGCGGTGGTCAGCCAGACCATCGCCGGCCTGGCGCAGGGCCGCCCCATCCAGGGCAACATTTTGTATCTGGGCGGGCCGCTGACCTTCAGCTCGGTGCTGCGCCGCAGCTTTGACGAGGCGCTGGGCGTCACCGGCAAGTGCCCCGAGAACAGCCTGCTGTATGTGGCGCTGGGCGCGGCCCTCTATGCCGACAAGGCGTTCGATCTGTCCGAAGTGGCGTCCGCGCTGGACCGGTACGCGGCCACTGCGACCTACGCCAGCGAGCCGCCCCTCTTTGCCAATAAGGAGGAGTACGAGGCGTTCCACGCCCGGCATATGTCCCACAGCGTGCCCTGCGTCCCCTTTGGAGCACAGTGCGGGCCGGTGCACATCGGCATCGACTCGGGCTCTACCACCGTCAAGCTGGTGGTGGTGGACGAGCAGAGCCGCATCCTCTACACCAATTACCAGCCCAACCTGGGCAACCCGCTCCCCCTGATCCGGGAGCAGCTGCTCAAGATTTACCGCGACCATCCCGGCCTGCAGGTGACCAGTGTGACCACCACCGGCTACGGCGAGGATCTGGTCAAAAACGCTTTCCGCTGCGACTACGGCCTGGTCGAGACGGTGGCCCACTTTACCGCCGCCAAATACTTTATGCCCGACGTGGATTTCATCATCGACATCGGCGGCCAGGACATGAAGTGCTTCAAGATCGAGGACGGGGCCATCAGCAACATCTTCCTGAACGAGGCCTGTTCTTCGGGCTGCGGCAGTTTTTTGCAGACTTTTGCCCAGGCGCTGGGCTACGACGTCAAGGAGTTTGCGGCCCTGGGCCTGTTCGCCGACCGTCCGGTGGATCTGGGCAGCCGCTGCACCGTATTTATGAACAGCTCGGTCAAGCAGGCCCAGAAGGACGGCGCCAGCATCGAGAACATCAGCGCCGGCCTGTCCATCAGCGTGGTCAAGAACGCGCTGTACAAGGTCATCCGGGCTTCCAGCCCCGAGGAGCTGGGCCGCAAGATCGTGGTCCAGGGCGGCACCTTCTACAACGAAGCCGTCCTCCGCGCCTTTGAAAAGGAGATGGGGGTGGAGGTCATCCGCCCCGACATCGCCGGCCTGATGGGCGCTTATGGCGCGGCCCTGTTCGGCCTGCGCCGCAGCCACAAGGCAGGGCAGACCCATTCCTCCATGATGGGCCAGCAGGAGCTGGAGAACTTCACCCAGAAGGTGGTCAGCGTCAAGTGCGGCGCCTGCGGCAACCACTGCCAGCTGACCGTCAACACCTTTGCCGACGGCCGCAAGTACATTTCGGGCAACCGCTGCGACAAGCCCATCACCGGCAAGAGCGAGGACAATTCCCTCAACCTCTACGCCTACAAGCAGGAATTGCTGGCTGCGTATAAGCCGGTGCCCGGCAAGCGTGGTTCCATCGGCATCCCTCTGTGCCTGAACTTCTACGAGCTGCTGCCGTTCTGGCACGCCTTCTGGACCAAACTGGGCTTTGCGGTTCACGTCAGCCCGGTGTCCAGCCGCGGGCTGTACCTGGCCGGCCAGGCCACCATCCCCAGCGACACCGCCTGCTTCCCGGCCAAGCTCAGCCACGGCCACATCAAGGCCCTGGCGGCCATGCAGCTGGACGCCATCTTCTACCCCTGCCTGACATACAATATCGACGAGGGCCTGGGCGACAACCACTATAACTGCCCCGTGGTGGCCTATTATCCCGAGGTGCTGCTGGGCAACTGCCCCGAGCTGGCAGGCAAAAAGTTCATCTGTGATTACATCGGCATCCACCGTCCCAAGGACTTTGTCCGCAAGATGGCCAAGGAGATCCTGCCCAAATACTTTGGCGGCATCTCCCAGAAAGAGGTGCAGGAGGCGGCCGACGCGGCTTACGCCGAGTACGCCAGCCATATGGCCAAGATCCGCGCCAAGGGCGGGGAGATCATTTCGGAGGCCCGCCGCCAGGGCAAGCGGATCATCGTGCTGGCCGGCCGGCCCTACCATGTGGACCCCGAGATCAACCACGGCATTGACCGGCTGATCGCCCGGCATGGCGCGGCGGTCGTCACCGAGGACAGCATCTCGGACCGGGTGCAAAAGTTCCCTACCAGCGTTTTGAACCAGTGGACCTACCACAGCCGCCTGTATGCCGCGGCCAAATACTGCACCACCCAGCCCGATATGGACCTGGTCCAGCTGGTCAGCTTCGGGTGCGGCGTGGACGCCATCACCACCGACGAGACCCGCGAGATCCTGCAGGCAGGCAACAAGCTGTACACCCAGCTCAAGATCGACGAGATCACCAACCTGGGCGCGGTGAACATCCGGCTGCGCAGCCTGTTCGCGGCGCTGGACGAGCGGGACGAGCTGGCGCGGGAAAAACAGGCGGAGTCCAAGGCGGAACAGGCGTCCCAGCCTGCCGCCGTCCGCTGAAGATAGGAGGGCAACCGTGGAATACCATTACCCCAAATTTACCAAGGAGATGAAGAAGACCCACACCATCCTCATCCCCAACATGGCAGTCACCCAGTTCCGGCTGCTCAAATATGCGCTGGAACACGAGGGCTACAAGTGCGAGATCCTGGGCAACTGCGGCAGCGCGGTGGCCCAGCTGGGCCTGAAATACGTCCACAACGACACCTGCTACCCGGCACTGCTGGTCATCGGCCAGTTCATCGACGCGCTGAACAGCGGCAAGTACGACCTGGACCACACCGCCCTGCTCATCACCCAGACCGGCGGCGGCTGCCGCGCTTCCAATTACATCCACCTGCTGCGCAAGGCCCTGGTCAAGGCGGGCTACCCCCAGATCCCGGTGGCCAGCCTGAACTTCTCGGGCCTGGAAAAGGACAGCGGCTTCCAGATGGACCTGCCCCTGCTGCGGCAGGCGGTGGCCTGCATCTTCTACGGGGATATGCTGTGCGCCCTGCGCAACCAGATCGCCCCCTATGAGGACCACCCCGGCGACGCCGACCGCCTGGTGGACACCTGGATCAGCCGGATCGGCCGGGCCCTGCTGGCCGGCAAGGGCTACACCGCCCGGGAGATGAAGCACACCTTCCCTCTCATCGCGCGGGAGTTTGCGGTCATCCCCAAGACCAGGGTGCCCAAGGTCAAGGTGGGCGTCGTGGGCGAGATCTACGTCAAGTACAGCCCCCTGGGCAACAACGACCTGCAGAAGTTTTTGGAGTCGGAGGGGTGCGAGGTCAACTTCCCCGGCTTGATGGGCTTCTGCCAGTACTGCATTTTCAATATGGGCGAGGACTATGTCCTCTACGGCGGCAACGGTGCGCTGAAATTCGGCACCGACCGCCTGCTGGACTGGCTGGACGGCATCGAGCGGGCCATGCTCAAAGCCATTTCCAACGCCGGCTTCTACGCCCCCGGCCCCTTCAAGGAGCTGATCGAGAAGCCCAAGGGCGTCATCTCCCTGGGCGCCAAGATGGGCGAGGGCTGGCTGCTGACCGCCGAGATGATCGAGCTGGTGCAGGGCGGCTACCCCAACATCGTCTGCGCCCAGCCCTTTGGCTGCCTGCCCAACCACATCGTGGGCAAGGGGATGGTGAACAAGATCCGGGCGCTGTACCCCACCGCCAACATCACCCCCATCGACTATGACCCCAGCGCCACCAAGGTCAACCAGGAGAACCGCATCAAGCTGATGCTGGCCGTGGCCAAGGAGCGGCTGGACAACAAGGACGCCCAGCCCGCGATCAAGCCCCTCACCGCTGAGGAGCTGGCCGGCGGCGCGCCCACCATCGGCGCGTTCTGATCCATACATTACCGCCAAAGCACGAAAAAAGAAACTGCTCCCCCAGCCGTATGCCTGCGGCTGAGGGAGCAGTTTTTGTGTTCCGGTCTCCCGGCAGGGGAGAAGAAATGGGTTCCCCCTAAATGACTTACTTCATATAAATGTGGTGGGGCAGGCCCGCAATGTACAGCGGGGTCAGCTCGGCCTGGATCAGGGGCCGGGCGTATTCCAGGAATTCATGGGTCATCTGGGTGTGGTTCTCGTTCATCCAGCTCAGGGGCACCTTCTTTTCCAGGTTGGCCACTTCGCTGATGGGGTGCAGCTCGGTGGTGCACTGGTAGGGGTTGTTGGAGATGCGCTTCAGGGCCACCATCTGGCCGGTGACGCCCTCAAAGGCGGCCTTGGCGGCAGCGCCGCCCACCTGGTATGCCTCGGTGATGTCGGTGCGGCTGGTCAGATGACCGGCGCAGCGCTGCAGGGTGGACAGCTCGATGCAGCGGGTCTTGGTGTCCAGCGAGCGGGCCACCGTATTGGCCAGGAAGCGGGCGGTGCCGGTCAGGGCCTTGTGGCCGAAAGCGTCCACCGCGTGGACGTCGTCGGCCAGCTCGCAGACGTAGCGGCCGTCCTCCAGCTTGACGCCTTCCGACACGGCGATGACGATGCTGGGCTTCTTCTCCTGCATGACCCGGACCTTTTCGATGAAGCGGTCCACATGGAAGGGGACTTCGGGCAGGCAGATCATGTCCACGCCCTCGCAGTCGTCGCCCTTGGCCAGGGCAGCCGCGGCGGTCAGCCAGCCGGCATTGCGGCCCATGATCTCCACGATGGTGACGTACTTGGTGCCGTAGACGGTGGCGTCCCGGATGATCTCCTTCATGACCACGCCGATGTACTTGGCAGCCGAGCCGTAGCCGGGGGTATGGTCGGTGACCATCAGGTCGTTGTCGATGGTCTTGGGCACGCCCATAAAGCGGATGTCACTGCCGGTCCGTGCGCCGTAGTCGGCCAGCTTGCCGATGGTGTCCATCGAGTCGTTGCCGCCGATGTAGAAGAAGTAGCCGATGTCCAGCTTTTCCAGGATGTCGAACAGCTTTTTGTAGACGGCTTCGTCCTCGTGCCAGTCGGGCAGCTTGTAGCGGCAGCTGCCCAGGAAGCTGGAGGGCGTCCGTTTGAGCAGCTCGATGTCCAAATCATCCTTCAGGACGGTGGAAAGATCGACCACCCGCTCCTCCAGCAGGCCGGCCACGCCGTTGAGCATCCCGTAGACGATTTCGGCGCCGCGGTTTTTGCAGCTCTCAAACACACCGGCCAGACTTGCGTTGATGACGGAAGTGGGGCCGCCGGACTGTCCGACGATCGCGTTTTTACCCATGATTCTTTTCTCCTTTTACACTGTGTTTTATTTATCTTGGCCGGACAGGGGTCTGCCCGGGAAAGAACTTCAGGGGACATCGTGGACGGCCGGCAGCCGGGAGGGCCCGGGCCTTAGAGGTGGACGTGGCGCGGGGTGCCGTTCACATAGATGGGGGTCAGCTCGTCCAGGATCAGCGGGCGGGCATACTCTTCAAAGCTGGCTGTCACCTGCATCCCGTCGGGGGTGATCCAGTCCAGGGGCACTTTCTTTTCCAGGTTGGCCACCTGCTGCACGTCCACCGACTCGGTGACGCACTGGTAGGGATAGCCGCTCATCCGCTTGAGGGCGATCATGCGGCCGCTCTCGCCCGCAAAGGCCGCGGCGGCTGCCGCGCCGCCCACGGCGTATGCCTCGGTGACGTCGGTGCGGCTGGCCAGGTGGCTGGCGCACCGCTGCAGGGTGGAAAACTCGATGGCCCGGCTCTTGCAGCCCAGACGCTCGTGGATCAACTCGGACAGATACCGGCTGGTGCCGCTGAGGATGGCCTTGTGGCCGAATGCGTCCAGCTGGCCCGCGGTGGAGACCAGGTCGCACAGATAAGTGCCGTCGGCGGTGCGGACGCCCTCGCTGGCGGCGATGATGACATTGGATTTCCGGCTCTGCAGCTCGTCCACCCGTGCCAGGAACTTTTCGGGGTCAAAGGGCACTTCGGGCAGCAGGATCAGGTCGGGGCCGTCGCAGTCCTCGCCCGAAGCCAGGCAGGCCGCGCCGGCCAGCCAGCCGGCATGGCGGCCCATGATCTCGGCCACCGTCACGCTGCGCAGGTCGTAGACCGAGGAGTCGCGGATCACTTCTTTCAGGATGGTGGCGATGTACTTGGCGGCCGAGCCGTAGCCGGGGGTGTGGTCGGTCAGGCACAGGTCGTTGTCGATGGTCTTGGGCACGCCGATGAACCGCACCGGGCTGCCCACTTTCTGGCCGTAGCGGCTCAGCTTGGCGATGGTGTCCATCGAGTCGTTGCCGCCGATGTAGAACACCGCGCAGATGTCGTATTTGTCAAAGAGGGTGAACAGCTGGACGAAAGGCACGCTGTCCGTCTCGGGGTCGGGCAGTTTGTAGCGGCAGCTGCCCAGGAAGCTGGACGGCGTCCGTTTGAGCAGTTCGATGCTCATCCGGTCGTCCAGCAGGACGTTGAGGTCCACGATCTCCTCCTTGAGCAGGCCCTCGATGCCATACTTCATCCCGTACACTTTGTCGGCGCCCAGGCTGCGGGCCGTCTTGTAGACCCCCGCCAGGCTGGAGTTGATGACGGCGGTGGGGCCGCCGGATTGGCCGACGATCACATTGTTAGACATGGTTGGCTCCTTCTTATCAAAAAAATACCGAATGTTTGCGCCGCGGCGGGCCCTGCATTGCACCGCCGCAGGCGGGACGTGAAACAAGCTGAAATCCATACAAAAATGCTTTTCGCGGTGAAAGAGCTTTTTGCAGGTTGCTGGAATTTTGTCCCAATCCTATTGTAACCGTTTCTCGCGTTGTATGCAAGACCCAACTTGGTTGCAGAGTGAAAAAATTTATGATAGAATCAATATATCTTTGAGCGCCGGCGCCAGCCGGCCCAAATTGTTTAGGAGAGTAAAGCGCACCATGGGTATTTCACATGAATACAACTACGCCCGCCGCCGCGCCAAGCAGCGGAGCAAATACGGCAAGCTGAAACTGGCGGCCTGCGTGGCGGCGATCCTGCTGCTGTCGCTGGCCATCACCGCCATTTTGGAGACGGCCCAGCGGGAGGCCGCGCCCGCCGTGCCCGACACCCTGCCCAGCGGCACGGTGGAAGGTATCCTGGCCCCGCTGCCCATGCAGCCGGGGGAGGGGGGCGCCGCGGCGGAAGTGCTGGACTTCGGCCCGGCCCGCCAGAGCCCGGGGGCTTATACCGTCCGCGCCTATGACAGCAGCGTCATCCGCCAGCCCGCCACTGGCCAGGTGGACCTGAGCTACTTTGCCGACGCGGCCTTCCTGGGGGACAGCCTGACGGTGGGCTTCACCGACTATGACATCAACCTGGGCGGCGCGCTGATCTGCGGCTATATCGGGGCGGGCCCCGACACCATCGTCAACCGGATGACCGTCAACCACATGACCCGCGGGGACGAGATCGCCCTGGACGTCTTGGCCGCGGCCCAGCCCAAAAAGCTGTATATCCTGCTGGGCACCAACACCCTGACCACCGCCGGCGCCGAGGACCGCTTTCTGACTTACTACGGGGCCATGCTGGACGCGCTGCGGGAAACGCTGGGCCAGGACTGCGTCATCTATGTGCAGTCCATCCCGCCGGTGCGGCCCGAAGCCGCGGCCGAGCGCCCCGGCCTGACCAGCGACAACCTCCGCAATGTGAACGAACAGCTGGCCAAACTGGCCGACAGCAAGGGCTGCGTCTACCTTGATTTGTGGGAGGCCCTGGCCGACGGCGAGGGCAACCTGAAAGCCGTCTGCGCCGCGCCGGACGGGGTCCACCTGTCGGCGGGCAACGGCTACGGCGCGTGGGTCAACTACCTGCGCAGCCACACCCTGTACGCCGCCGGCAGCCCCTGGACGGCCGGCAGCGCCTTTGCACAGTAAGATGCACAGGATCAAACCGGGAGGTCCCCAAAAGGGGCCTCCCGGTTTGATCGCGCCCGCGCTTACCAGACGTAAACAGCGTTGATGGCAAAATACAACATGGAAGCAAGCGCCAGGATGCCCGCGCCGCCAGCGATGATGAGATACCACTTGATGAACTTTTTCGCAGTGCCGACGTCGTTGTAGATCGAATCGAGTTTTTCGTTATTGACGTTCCGGGCCCGTACGTCGGCCACATCCACGTCCCGGACCAGCTCGTCCAAAGTCAGGCCAAAGTAGTCGCTGAGCAGGACCAGCCGCTGGAAGTCCGGGTAGGACTGAGCAGACTCCCACTTGGAAATGGTCTGACGTGACACGTGCAGCTCGGCGCCCAGTTCTTCCTGGGACAGGCCCATGGACTTGCGCAGGCTGATAAGTTTTTCGTTGAATTTCATGATGTGCCTCC
>ERZ1090878.254-NODE-254-length-29741-cov-12.473152_pt1 | contig 29741 bp, 25 predicted proteins | sample MGYA00478473_ERZ1090878 | MGnify/ENA primary metagenome ERZ1090878 (study PRJEB33644, sample SAMEA5815720) | chicken gut metagenome | biome: Chicken; feature: Gastrointestinal Tract; material: Caecum | place: Ireland | collected 2019-01-01 | study: A study of the... | reverse complement strand
TCCCGGAACGTGAGATGGAAATTTTTATCTGCGATTGATTGAGGTCCAGGTTCCGATCCGTTACCGTCAGCTCAGCTTCCCTTCCTGCCTGGAAATATCTGGCGCCGTGAAGCGGGTTGTCCTCCTCCATGTAGGTCAGGGAAACTGCCGGGGCCGTCTTATCCACGGTAAAGCTCTTTTCATCCGACTTGCTCGGTCCATTCCCAAAACTATCTGTAGAAGAAACCCAAACCTTTTCATATTTATGTTCCCCTGAGAAGGTCAGAGAATATGTATATTCTGAAAGGTCTTCGTCTGCCGACTCTGCCTCTATGCTTATCCCAGCCTGTGAATCTGTGTTCCCGGCAAAGGGCATTTCATGGCAGACTCCATCCTCTGTATAATGCAGCAATGTCTTTTCCGCATCAAAATGCGTGTCTTTAATCTTCACCTCCAACACAACATCGCCTTTTGCATATCCCTCCGTATTTGGCTCGCAGGAATCTGCTGCGTAATCCCAGGTAATTATTGCCGGTTTGGTGTCAATCTGGAAGGTTTTTTCATACGTTCCTGTATTTCCGGCCCTGTCCTTCGCCGTGATCTTCAGAGTTAACGCATCGGAATTCACCTCATCCGGATTCTCAATGGTGAAAATTTTGCCTTCTTCCCAGGTGCCTTCTTCTCCAACAGTCAGCATATTTGTAATATCGTCGCCGCCATCATACAAGTTCCAGGTTACTGCATCCGCATCGATTCCGGAGGGTTCTTTTTCATTGTCCTGCGCTCCCTTCGTATCGTCCGCACGAACCGTAAACTCTATCTTTCCATCTTCTGTTAAATCCATCTCAGAATAGTTATCCTTCAGGTCAGAGACAGTAATCTGCGGAGGATAGTTATCCACCACCACTCCATTGGAAAGATACGTGGCTGCGTTTCCCACCTTATCTGTGGTACGGATCAGGATCAGCTTGTTCTCAAGCACAGAAGCCGCCTCCTGGGAAGTTCCCTCAAAGACCGGGATATCCTGTTTTAAGTCTTTCTCTCCCTCCTTCCAGGCTGACTCCGGCAGATTGTTTATAAAATCGCACCAGTCACCATTTTGATCGGAAGGCACATCTGCCACCGCGTAACTCCAGTGATCCACTCCTGCTCCGCCATCCGCAATCTCCACTTTTACCGAGTAGGTTCCCGAAACGTAAAGGCCAAACGTCATTCCTGCTATCAGCTTCTCCCACGGCGTCATGGTAAACTCCGGATCCTCCAGATTCAGAATGTCCACTGTGGGCGCCGCCGAATCCGCTTTAATCACCAGAGGGTATTTCTTTGTATACGCTCTTAAAATGTCACCGTCACCCTTTTTTTGCAGCTGATAAGTGATTTCCCTTCCATTCTCATCGGTTTCCCCTTTGTTTTTGTTGACAGTAATGACATTTTCTTCACTGATATTTATGCCGTTCTTTCCCTGTCCGGCCTCTATCAAAACTGTATTATAAAGATCACTGGTTTTACCGGCCGGAATCAGCTTCAGATTGCCCCCTTCATGATTATCGTATTGGCCTCTGATCCAGACGACTTCTTTCGTATCTTCTTTTTCCCGGTAAATGCCGTTCCCTGTAATTTCTGCGTAAGCAGGAGTCCCAAGAGGATTGTCAATCTTCTGTTGTATAATAATCAGAGCGCCCCATGATTTTTTTTCTTCCTCTTCCACTGTAATGTGGTAGTTGCCTGCATATTCACATTCCTTTTTTATCACAGGTTCAATATACAGATTACTTTCTGTTGTCTTATCCAAGCATACGCACATGGGAGAAGAAATAGAAGAATGGTCGATGTAATCTACCGCCTCCTGAATCTTCTCAAATGCCTCCTCGGAGTCTTCCTTCAAAAAGCCGGTAGTTTCAGGATCGCGGCTTAAAGCAGGGGATTGTATATATTTTTCAGTTCCATATTCCCGTTTTGCCTCTTCAAATCGAACCTTATAGTCTCTGTGCGTAATTTTCACCTGCACCGGAACGCTGTCCAGGGAAACCTCATAATTTTCTCCGCCGCTGCTTAAAACAACATTTTTGACCTGCCCGGGTTCGGGTTTCAGTGTTTCTTCCTTACAGTGAACATCTTTCTTCCCATCATCTATCCTTTCTGTCCATTCAAAGGACTCAACCTTAACCGTATCTTGGGCAAGTACCGCCTCTTTATTCCTATCCGCGGAATTTTCTCTGGTGAAATTCTGTTCTGTCTGTTGTATTGCGGTAAACTTCGGAGCTTCCATGAGGGAAGTCCCGTCATATACTTTTTCCGCGGAAAACAGAGGAGTTTCTTCCGCGTTAAGTGAAATCTTTCTCCGGTCAATCACCACTCTGATTTCACCTACCGCGTCTGTGTAGCCCGGTGTTTTCCGTATAACTTTAACACGGAAATCTTCCTCCGGCCGTGTTGCCCTGCGGATCCTGAGGATTCCATACTGGTCTACACTGAAAGGTACGTCCAGATATCCCTGGCTGTTCTCATCGTTAATGGGTGTAATCTCTTCCTCCCGGCCGTCCTTCACGGCAATCAGCTTGTAACTGTAGGTATTATCCTTCGAGTCGGATACATTTGAGTTAGCTGTGTCGATGGGAATTTCATATATTCCCTTCCCCTGCTCCTCACCCGGATCTTTATAATAGCTTCCGTATTCAACATGTGCTTCCAGAACTCCGCCGTTTTGCTCAAGGTCATTTCCATATACATCCTTTTCACACCATATCAGATCTTTTCTCGCGTTATATGTTCCGGATACTTCTATACTGGAGGAGGCGTATCTATCCGTCACCCCGCTGTATTCAGCGGTAAATCTCAATTCACCTCCGAATCCGTCCTCCGAATTCGCCTTATACCGGCACGCTGCTTGTCCGTCTGCAAGTTTCACCTTGTTGTCCGTATCAAAAGTACCTGATCCGCTTTCTTCTGTAAAGGTAACGATGCCTTCATTTCCCTGTGTTCCTGCAACAACAGCAGTCAGTGTCAGCTGGGTAATTCCTGCCTCTTTGCTGTCTGGTCCGGGCTCCACGATTAACTCTATCGAAGTATCTTTGACCGGAACCACCGGACAGGCAGTCTCATCCGGGATGTAGGACGCGCTGGCTGTTCCATAAGTAACTTCAACAGAAGCCTTAGCGATTCCCTGCTGCAGAACGGGCATTGTGACGGAAGTTCCCGTGGCTGTCTGATCTGAGAAAGCGCCTGAAAAAGACCAGTTATATTCTGCCCCTTCCACAGGCGTGCTCACCTCATACGTTACGCTTCCGTCTACCATGAAATCCCCTTTGCAGGTTATCTCCGGAACGGCAAGTCCCATTTCTACAGCCTGTACCTGAACCGGTTGATGCTCTACCGTCACCGAAACAGGATTTTCAAGGGTAAACCCTTCTTTTTCCGCCGTTACAGAGTATTTTCCCGGGGGAACATTCTCAAGGGTATACTCTCCATTTTCATCGGTCACTGCCATTTTTTCCGGGCTTTCCCGAAGGGATACATGCACGCCGGCTGCCAGACGATCTCCGCAGGTAACACAGCCTGTAACCGCGTATGCTTCTTCCGCCGGTTGATCCGCGTCCGGCTCCGTTTCTCCCGGTTCTCCGGATTTTTCTGTCTCTGCGCTTTCCGTCCGCACGCCGGCCGGCTCCACAGCCATGACCGTTACAGGCTGAATCATTACGCTGACCAGCATCAGGGCCGTCAGCAGCAGAGACAGCAGTCTTTTACGGATGTTCCGCTTCTCCTTCATTCTTTTTCCTCCTACCAGTTTTTTTGCAGTCGATTGCTCTATATAATGGAATAAATTGCTGTTGGTCAAAAAGTGGAGATACAGGGCAGTCACAAATAAAAACAGGAAAATATAATCTGCCGCAGGATGGAACTGTTTCGATATATTTCCCGCGATTACCCCGATCAGGCTTACGATCAGAACACTGTCCGCAAGGACAGCGGCTCTGGTGCTGAAAAACCGGACAGCCGCCGGCCGCCGGCCTTTATCTGTATGAACGGACAAATATTTCCTGTTTTTCCTATGGATAAAGACACAGGATAAAATCCCGCTCAGCAGCCCGCTCCAGAACAGTATGCCCACCGCGCAGTTCAGTCCCCGCTGCGTCAGCGTCTCCCTCTCTCCCGCCAGCGGCATCAGCAGAACTGCCAGGGAAATCAGGGAAAAACAGCACATGGAAATCAAAAGCTGCTTTTTCAATTTCTTTCGCATATGTTTCCTTTCACTTTATACAAACTCATTGGTATGGGTCAGCAGAACTCCTTTTTTCAGAACAAACCGCCCATGACTCTGATCTACCTCTGCCTGAGCCGAACGGATATTATATCCCTTCCCCGGCAGCGCGGATGTTTCCTCCATGCCAACCCGTGAAAAGGGCTGCATGGGGTCCGTCTTCTGGGCCGGATTTTCAATCAGCTGATCCATCTCCACTTTTCTCACATGGTTCAGGCGGCGGCTGATGCCGCCTGAAGACCCGGAAGTTCCCGGTATGCGGAAACGCCCGGTCTGCGCGTTGCGCTCTTCCATCTGACGTACTTTTCTTTTCATGGACCGGCCTGTCCGGGCGTTAAAAATATCCCTGATCCGGAACTTGAAAAAGAAAAATACACACAGTCCCAGACACACCAGAAAGAGAATCATACACATCAGAGACAGGCTGTGGAACAGTTCAATTTTCTGCTGTATCTGCTGCATCCCGGCCACCTCCTTCTAAGTTTCCGGTATTAAATACCGCCGCCAGATTATTTCTGGCCATATTCAGATTTTCATATACCGCCTGCTTCAGTTCTTCCTCATAAGCGGCATTGGCGGTGCCATGAATGATCTCCATCTGATCCAGGCTTTCTTCCATTTTGTCCAGTTCCGCTTTCATCTGATCCTCTGTGATCCCCGCTCCCCGGAACTCTACCGCGCTGCTGAAGATCTGGGCAGTCAGTTCTTTATAGATCAGAAGTTTATTGACGTTGTTTCCCGTCTCCTCCCGCTCCTGATCCGCCATACGGGTGAGATCCAGCCAGTAATCCGCATAGGATACCATAGAATCTCCCGCCTGATTCCGCACATTCAGGTTATCGTAATAGCTGGCGATCTTGTACAGATTTTCCGCCCGCTCAATATTGGCCTGGTTCAGCTGCTCTGTAGGGGAGGCTTCAGCGGCAATCCCCAGCCATTTTTTTGCCGCGGCCTTATTTCCTGTTCCATCGTAGGAATAAAAATAAGCAATGCCCAGATCATAGGCAAATTCTTCATAGGCTTCTTTATTGGTTTCCAGATATTCTTCATTGCTGCGGCTGCTGCCCCCCACAATTCCCAGCATCCGGCGCATCTGCTGCTCCTCTTCTTCAGAAAACACGCAGACCGTGTTTTTCTCATTTCCGCTGTTTTCATTATGCTGCCAGAGAAAGAAATTCAAAAGTTCCTCATAGGCTTCTCCCCTGGAAGGGTCCAGTTCGATGGCGCTGGTAAAATATTCCACGCACTCCTGAGGGTCGGTGGTCGCCAGGGATTCCGCCTCGCTGATATATGCGTCATAGGTTTTGGATGTTGTAACATTTTCCGCCGTCCGGAAGCCCACCATGCCGATCCCCGCAGCCGTTCCCAGGAAAGCTGTGGTGAGAAAGGTTCTCCATTTCCGGGTCTGCGCTCTTCTGTACTCAACATCCAATTCCGTATAGTGCTCCAGATCATACATCAATTCCGCGCAGGACTGATACCGGTCCGCCGGATTCTGCTGGGTGCACTTCAGGATAATTTCCTCCAATCCGGAGGAAAGCTTGGGATTCCAGTACCGGATCGGGTACATTTCAAAGGGCGGTTCGCTGGGATTATGTCCTGTCAGCAGATGATACAAAGTAGCTCCCAGACAGTAAATATCCGTCCTGCCGTCCGTCTGGCCGTGTCCGCCGTACTGTTCCGGCGCCGCGTAGCCCCGGGTTCCCAGGCAGACCGTATCCGCCACACGGTTCTCTTTAAATTCTCTGGCAATGCCGAAATCAATCAGCATAACCCTTCCATCCGGTTTCAGCATAACATTCGCGGGTTTCATATCCCGATAGATGATAGGGGGTTTCCTGGAATGAAGATATCCCAGAACATCGCAGAGCTGTTTTGCCCACTCTACTACATCTTCCTGCTTCTGGGCGCCCTGCTCCTGCAGAATGCTGTTGAGGGACTTTCCCTCGATATAGTCCATAACAATGAGAAAGGTTCCGTCCCCGTCAATCACGTCAATGATGCTGGGCAGATTGGGATGGTTCAGCTTTTTCAGAAGATCCGTCTCAGCGATCAGCCCCTGCTTTACCACCTCAAAATTCTGAACGCCGTCCTTCCGCACCTCTTTGATAGCCCACTGTTTATTGGCCCTTTCATTCATCGCGAGATAGACAACGCTCATACCGCCCTGCCCGATTTTATTCAGTATTTTATATTTTCCGTCTATAATTGATCCTATCTGCAGCATGTCAGCCCCCTCAGCAGGCGCGTATCAGCACAACGGAAATGTTGTCGCTTTCGTTTCTCGCCTTGTTTAGTTCTGTAAAATAAACCGCGTTCTCCTGCATACTCCGCTCGGTCCGCATGCGGAAGGGATTCAGTCTCTCATAAAATTCCGATGGAGAGATCACATGGCGGAAGCCGTCCGAGCAGAGCATAAATACCTGGTCTCTTTTGTATTCCCCCACATAAAAATCCGGGACGATCACACCGCTGGCTCCCACACACTGCAGAAGCACATTCCTCTGGGGGCTGACCCTGGCTTCTTCCGGAGTCATGCGTCCCATCTCCATTTCCCGCTGTACCACCGTTTGATCCCGGGTCAGCTGAACAATGGAATCGCTGATCAGGTACGTCCTGGAATCCCCAACGTTGATAATATAGTAGACTCCGTTTACCAGAAGGACCGCCACCACCGTGGTTCCCAAGCTGACTCCCTTTTCTCTTCCATAGCCGGCAATGCGGGTGTTGGCCTTGCGGATCACTTCTTCCCAGCTTTTGCAGAGAGTATCCGCCTCAATCCCTCCGTACAGCATGGCCGGAAACTGGCAGTGAAACCAGTGAACAAAATCCCGGATCAGGACGGCACTGGCGACCTCGCCTTTCGCGAGGCCGCCCATTCCGTCGCAGACCACTGCCATGGCCACTTCCCCGTGATCCGTATCGGCAGTCTCCGCATACACTGAATCCTGATTTGTGCTTTTTCTAATTCCTACGTCTGTATGTACCGCTGTTAAATAATTCATTCTCTCCTAACCTAAATGAAATTCAAATTCTTCGTCCGCCATACGCACAACCGCTCCCTCTTTCAGCATCACGGTCTGTCCCGGCGCCACCTTCACATTATTAACAAAAGTGCAGTTGGTGGAATTCATATCCGTAATATAATAGTCCGCTCCGCGCCTGGTAATCTGCGCGTGGGTACGGCTGATAGACGTATTTCCTGTAATACAGTAGTTCACCTTGCTCCGCTCTTTGCCAATGGTAAAGACAGCGGAATTCACCACAATTTTCTCCTGTGTCTTTTTCCGGATCAGGATCGCTCCGCCGGCGGTTCCCGCCCCGAGAACCGTGGTTCCCTCTGATCCTTCGCCCAGCAGAGTAGTCTCCGGCGAATCTGTTGCCGGCATCTGCTGGAAGGGCGTCACGTTTCTGGGATTCTGCGATCCGGAAAATCCGCCGCCCGGCTGCAGAGGAGGCGTCTGTACCGGCGGCATCTGCCGTCCGGCGTTGTTCGCTGAACCCGCGGCGCCCGGGGAATGAAGATGGTGATTGTCCTGCATGGAAACCGGCGTCTGCGGAGGCATGCCTTCTCCCATGGAACGGCCGCCGGATATCGGGGGCACCGAAGAGATGCGCTCTCTTTTCATTCTCCGCTCTCTTTCTTCCCTCTTTTTCTTTTTAGAAGACATCACAGCAATCACAACTATAACCGCCACCACAACCGCGGCAGCCACTCCGATTATCACATACAGCCAGATCCCAAGGCCTGTCTGCCGCGCCTCCTCCAGATCCGCCATTGCGTCCCGAAGTCCGGCCCTGACAGCATCCACTGTTTCCTGCGAGGCATTCGCGTCTCCGGACACACTTTCCGCCTCCGCGATCTGATCCTGAAGGGCATTGTAGCTTTCTTCCGTATAAGCTTCGGCTGAGATGCTTTTTGCTTCCTGGAGATCGGCATTCAGTTCGCTTTTATTTACTACAGTATTTTCATCATTTTCTCCATCAGGATTATCTGGCGCGGCAGGTGTAGGCGCCTCTTCTCCGCCCGCTCCATTGTAAGCAATGCCTCTGGCATCCAGCACTTCTCTGATTTCATTAATTTCTATAGCGTAAGAATCGCTTCCTGCCTCCGCGTTAGCGGGATCACTGGCGTACATATTATTAATTCCTACTACTTCTCCATCAGCATTCAGAAGAGGGCCGCCGGAATTTCCCTCTCTTACCTGGGCAGTATGCTTGATATATGGCACCCCGTCGATGTCCATTTTTCTGCCCACAATACCGCTGGTAACTGACTGGTCTTCCTGGGTATAGTAGGTGAAATCCTGAACATACTGATCCAGGGCCGGGAACCCAAGAGCATACACGCGTTCTGTCTCCTCCAGAGCTTCACTGTCCCCCAGAATCAATGGTTCTTTCCCTACAATCGTTTCCGACAGATCCAATACCGCGAAATCCATTTCCTCACTGCGGTTGGCATTCTCCACGGTAGCTTCAATCGTCACATCCCGCTGTACCACCACACGAATTTCCAGATTCACTTTTGGATCATTAAAGTCTACTCCCAAAATTTCTGAAGCAGCGGCTTTAGTAACGTCATCCATACGGATTACATGGTCGCAGGTCAGCAGCGTCTGTTCAGAGATCAGAAAACCTGTGCCGTTCTGAATTAAAAATTCGTTTCCGCTGTCATCCACATACAGTAATTGAACACAGAGCACACCATTTCTGGCGTTATTGATCCGGTCTGTTTCCTCATCCGCGAAAACAGGGGCCGCTGTGGCAATCATCATACATAGGCTAAGCAGAAATGCCGCCAAACCTTTTCGTTTTGTCTTCATTTGTTCTCCCTCCTGGTCTTTTTCATATAGTTTTTGAGAAAAACTCATCAACTATATTTTACTTTTTTCTACAATTCAGACAATATGTGGCAAGATTTGTGGCCTTTTTTTCTCAGCCCGGTACAGAAATCGTCTCCACAGTCACGACTTCCCGCCAAGACTTTCTTCGAAACTACTGATACTATCTTTATTTTTTCTTTTTTTATGGCGTATTCTTTTATAAAACCCGGCGAATTTCCATAATCCGGTATGAGGCGCGTTTTGTGGACAGGATTTTTTGTGCTTTTTGCTTTACAGGATGTATTTTTTCTTTTATTTTATCTTTGTGCGAAATGCCGCATATGGAGCCACTGCCTGCGCAATACAGATATACTTGTTTCAACTTACATATAGGTAACTTTTTAATCTGGCGCAGGCCGAAATGCTTTTATTTAATTTACTTTTTTAATGAGGGAGCGTATCAGATTCCATGTCTAATTTCTCAACTTTGTTGGAAGAATTGGTTCATGCAAAACGTGTAAATGTCAACGGTCTGTCCTCTTACTGCGGAATGGACCGTTCTACTATGTATAAATTAATTAACGGCACGCGCAACCCCGGTTCTTTTGCGACAGTGCGCAAAATTACGGAATATCTTCATCTGACTCCTGTTGAAACCAGAGAAATTACAGAAGCCTATGAGATTACCCGGCTGGGCCATGAGGTATATTACAGCCGGAAAGATATCCTGGAATTTATTCTGAATTTCCAGGATATCCAGAATCCTCCCCAGGCGTCCTTTGCCGCAAGAGCCGAATTTTCCTTTTTTGAAGCGAAAGAAAATGCGCTGCCCTTGAACGGACGCATTTCTATCCTTTCCGCCCTTCACAACATCGTGCTTCAGGAAGCCTCCGGGCCTCAGGGAGAGTTTTGCATCCTGGCGCAGCCAGAACACCTGGAATCCCTCGGCCTGATCCCGCTGCTGTCCATTTCATGCGGAATACTTTCCATCCGCCATGTGATTTGTATTAATAATGCCAGTTTTCCCAACCGTTCCCGGCACAATTACAATCTGCAGTGTTTGAAACGGATTATTCCTTTTTACGGTATCGGCTGTCAATACAAACCTGCTTATTACTACGATAATATGCGTTCGCATTTCAGCAGCTTTAATTTTATGCCCTGCATTTTTTTAACCCGGCAGTCTGCTGTTATCTTTGATTACAAAATGAACAATGGATTTTTTTTGCAGGGCGTTGAACTGCTGGAACCCATCCACCGCCAATTTCAGGAAATCTGGAATAGATCCGCCCCTTTAATGCGCTCTTTCGAATTATCACCGGATTCCGAAATTTATCATTTCCCGGACCTGACGTTTTCCGGTCAGCGCACTTACATTCTAGGTTTTGAGCCCTGCGTCAGCGCCTGCCTGACTCCGGATTTTCTCGGCAGCCATCTAAGTCCCATGTTTCCTAATCGGGACACATTCCTGCGGCAGTGTGCTCACTCGCTGCAGATCCTTTCCAAAAATCAGGGTTCCTGCTATTTTTCCTTAAACGGCCTGCGGTATTTTCTGGAATCCGGATATTTGTATGAGGTACCGAAAAACTTTTTCAGACCTTTGAACAAGCCTGAACGGATACAGGTTTTAAAAAAATTCCGCATGCTTTCCGGTTCCGGCAAAAATATCCGCATGTTCCGCGGCGCCCTGGAAGGGTTTCCGCCGAACTTTCACCTGATTATTTCTCCGGGAACAGGTTATCTGATCTTTGTCAATCAGAAAAATCAGTATTTTTATCTGCTTCTGGAAGAACAAAATCTTCTGTGCGCTTTTTATGACTTTGCTTCTTCCCTGGACGACTCAGGACTTATTTATTCCCCGGAAGATACAGATAAATATTTAAAAGAAACCATTAACGGTGAGGGAGGACTTGCTAAAATATGTCAGAATTTTCAGAGCTTTTATCATTGCTAATCAAGACAAAGGATATAAATGTCAGCGCGCTTACTAACTACTGCAATCTGGACCGTTCCTCTATGTATAAACTGATTAATGGGAAAAGAAATCCCGCTTCCAGAGAACAGGTGCGCAAAATATCGGAATTTATAAATCTTAATCCCATGGAGTCCCAGGAAATGATCGAGGCATATGACATTGCCCGTGTGGGATGGGAAACATACTATCGCCGCAAAAATGTCAGCGAATTCATTCTTAATTTTCAGGAAATTCAGGCGAAATCTTCCGCAGGGCTTTCTTCCGCTGTATTGGAACATCTGTCGGATCTTACAATTCCGGATCAGGGATCTCAGGCGCTGAACGGCCGGCTTCAGGTAACCTCTTCTATCTATCAGATTTTGCTCCGCGCCTCTTCAGAGGCAAACGGTTCCATCTACATAATCTCCCAGCCGGAGCACCTGGAAGGACTGGAGATTGCAGCCTCCCTCCTGCGAAATCATTCCGATACAGATATTTTTCATATTATCTGCATCAACAACGGCAGAAGCTATATCCGCTCTCAGCAGGATTACAATCTGCAGTGCCTGACAAAACTGATTCCCTTTTTCGGTACTCAGTGTAATTATCATTCCTATTATTACTATGATAATGTAAATTCTCATTTCAATAACCTGAATTTTATGCCCTGCGTTTTCTTAACTCCCACAGCCGCGGTAATCTGTTCCAGCGACATGAAAGATGGAATTCTTTTCCGCTCGGAAAATCTGATATCCTTGCTGATCCATCGATTTCAGATCATGCTGAAAGAGACTTCTCCTCTGATTCTCTCTTTCCGTTCGACTTTAGAGTTCCATCTCAAGACCTTCCGCTCGGTTATGCCCGGTTCCCGGGAGGCCTATGGCCTTGCTGCCCAGCCCTGCCTGATACCTTTTATTTCTAACAGTCTTCTGAAAAAATATGCCTCAGAGGAACTCCATAACCGTCCGGAGCTGATTGAAACTCTGCAGAAGTATATCAGTACTTTCTCTGATTTCCTGCTCCATAATTTTTTTAGCCGCAGCGGCATTCTTCAGTTCTTAAAGACAGGGAGAATGCATGAAATTCCTGATAAATTATACCGGCCCTTTGAATACCCGGACAGAATCAATATCCTGAAACTGTGTTTAAAAGCGCTGAAGGATGGAAAAAACATCCGCCTGTTTCAGCCGCCTTTGGATCGTTTCCCTGAAAATCTTCACATTTTTTCTTCCGGAGATTTCGGCTACATCCTTTTCAGCAGCCATGACAATACCCTGCATTACCTTCTGTTAAAAGAACAGAATCTGCTGAATGCCTTCTGCGACTTTTCCTCTGCCCTGGAGGAAAGCGAGCTTTTGTGCAGCGCGGATGAAACCGCCGCTTTTCTTCAAAAATTAATAGAGTAAACAACTTAGAAACCTCTGAGATCTGAGGAAGAGCCGCCGCCTCAAACGGCAGCTCTTCCTGTAAGAATTGTTGAATTGAAGTTAAAATAGATTGAAAGAAAATTGAAAAATTACTGGGGAATTTTCAGGCCTTCTGTAATAGTTCCCCCGCTCTCATAAATTCCGTCTGCGTCAACGTAGTGGAAACCCCGGAGACGGTAGTAATAGCCTTGGGGGACGGAAATGGTGTATCCTTTTACATTCATACTATCATTATACTCGACTGTTTTCCAATAATCGTATGTACTAAAACTTGCCCCATCATATTTTTCCAGATATAAATATAATCCCACTTCTTCAGCGTCTATCGCTGCCAATGTCTCCCCATAAATTCCCGCTTTTCCGTCCAAATCCGTCAGCTGAATAAATCCTCTGACAAAAACTCTTCCTTTTGCTCTTGGAATATAAGTATCTTCCACCACACCTGTTGCTTCAGTATTGATAGTACCCCTATCGCTTGTTTCTGCCATAACGGGCATCACCAAAAAAGTTACGCTTGAAATTCCTACGACAATCCCTGCAATTTTTTTGAAAAATTTTCTCATTCCCTGTTTTTTCCTTTCCGTTTTTCAAAAAAATTCGACAGTGATTCTAAAGTATTACTGAGAGAACTTCATATTTCGCAAAATCTCTATCAATACATCTCTTTCACTTATACCGCTAATTTCGTATGCACAATTTTGGTAAACCCATTTTCCTAAATACCTTTTATATAATTCACCGCCTGAGCTATCTTCTAATACCCGTATCTGCACCTCCTCCCCATGCACGCCGGCGTGAATATTTTCCACATATTCCCCGTTCGGATTATCGCTTTGGACTACTGCATCTACATCGTTTTTTGAGGCTGTTAAATATATATAACTTTTTTTTAATACATACTGAAACACTATGCTCTTACGTACAGTGTCTATTGTAGCCTTGACAAAACGCATCCCTTCCGGCACATAATAAAACTCCGGCATCGCAATCCCCAATTCTTCCCAGGCCTGTTCCCTTGCCTCCTGTTCGGAGGTTTCCGTCTGTATACGATCTCCGCCGTTATTAGATTGTTCTACATCATCATAGCCAAACAATCCCCTCCACCTCCCCAGCCAATACATCCGGTTCCCCTCGCTGGTCAGTGTCATACTGAAGACCAGCACCACCGCTGCCGCCAGCACTCCGGTCAGCTTCAGGGGCTGGCGCCAGAAACTTTTTCTGGAAGCAGTTTTTCGGCGGGAAGACAGTTCTTCCGCCCCTGCCGCTTTTTTCTCCGGAAGCGGATCTGCCGCACTGGAGGTTTTTTCGTCCTCCTGAATTTTCTCCATAATATTCTGATAAATTTCCGCCTTTTTTTCTTCAGAAAGTACTGCACGGAAGGGTTCCGCCTGTTTCTCGATCTCCTCTGCTTCCGCGTTCATAGCCGCTGTCAGCCGCTGTTTCCACTCTTTCTCTTTTTTCTTGCTCATCCCTGCTCCCTTTGCTGTTTTCCTGCCCGGATAATGCCTTGACTTTTCGCCTTACAGGACTAATAATATCATCATAATCTATCCCCATGACAGGAGGAATTTTCATGAAACATATAGTGCTCACCGGCGGCGGTACTGCCGGCCATGTAACCCCTAATATCGCTCTGATACCGAAACTTCAGGAACTGGGCTATCAGATTTCCTACATCGGCTCCCGCGATGGGATTGAAAAAAAACTGATTGAAGATATGGATATTCCCTACTACGGAATTTCCTCCGGAAAGCTTCGCCGCTACCTGAATCTTAAAAATCTCTCGGATCCCTTCCGGGTACTGAAGGGAATCAGCGAAGCCAAAAAAATTCTCCGGGATCTGAATCCCAATATCATTTTCTCCAAGGGAGGCTTTGTGGCCGTTCCCGTAGTATTGGCAGCAAAAAGCCGTAAAATCCCGGTAATCATCCATGAATCGGACATGACCCCCGGTCTGGCAAACCGCCTCTGCATTCCCTCCGCTGCCAGAGTCTGCTGTAATTTTCCTGAAACTGTCTCCAGCCTTCCGGCTGACAAGGCAGTTGTCACAGGAACGCCCATCCGGGAAGAACTTCTCCGGGGCAGTAAACTGGCAGCCCTGAACTTCTGCGGATTTACCGCCAATAAACCGGTGATTCTGGTAATCGGCGGAAGTCTCGGATCTGTGGCAGTCAACGACGCGGTCCGGGAAATCCTTCCGGAACTGCTGAAAACCTTCCAGGTGATCCACCTCTGCGGCAAAGACAAGCTGGATCCATCCCTGGATCACACAGAGGGATATGTGCAGTATGAATACATCAAAAAAGAACTGGCGGATCTCTTTGCCCTGGCGGATCTGGTGATTTCCCGGGCCGGCGCCAACGCGATCTGCGAGATCAGCGCGCTGGCAAAGCCCAATCTTCTGATTCCCCTGTCCGCCAAGGCCAGCAGAGGCGATCAGATCCTGAATGCCCGCTCTTTCCAAAAACAGGGCTTCAGTATGGTTCTGGAAGAAGAGGAACTCACCGGCGAATCCCTGCTCTCCTCCATTCATCAGCTGTATGAAAACCGGGAGACCTACATTGCTGCCATGAAAGCCAGCCACCAGATAGATTCTATCTCAAAAATCCTCTCCCTGATCCAGGAGTGTGAGCGAAAAGGCTAAAGCAATTCCCTTAGTTCTTTTCCGAAATGTTCCCGCAGCCAGGCTCTGGCACGGTGATGCTTGACCCGCAGATGATTGATGGAGAGCCCAAGTTCCTGTGCCACTTCCGCTGTGGGAGCGCCTTCCACATCCAGCCGCATGACGATCTCGTACCACTCTTTGTTCTTTTCGTACAGAGCCAGAAAGAGATTGCCGGCAAATTCTCTCAGGAGGAAATTGTCCAGGATCCGGTCCGGAGTGTAAGGCTCATGATATGTATCCTTTTCCTCCGGGTCTGGATTTGCTTCTCTCCGCCTGGTCCGTTTTCTCAGATTATCGATGGCTGTCAGCCTGGATACTACCAGCAGCCAGCCTTTGATGCTCTTCTCGTCCAGTCCGTCGATGGCCCTGTACATTTTTATAAATACCTCCTGGCAGACATCCTGTGCCAGATGATAATCTCTTACCATACTGTATGCGGCATAGTGAACCAGATCCACATACTTCTGGTAAACGCGGTCAAAGTCCGAAATTTTCATACCTGCACTTCCCGTTCCGGAACTATTTCAGCGCTTCTCGCATACACGCCGTAATCTCCTGTCTGTCTTCCTCCGTCAGGGTTCCCGGGGTCCAGGTCACCCCTGCGTTGTCCCCTGTATATCTGGGAATAACATGTATATGGAAATGGAACACTGTCTGTCCCGCGGCCTCTCCGTTATTCTGGACAATATTATAGCCATCACAGCGCAGGGCCTTCCGTCCGGCGGAAACGATCTTTTTTGCCAGAATCATAGCCTTGGCAGCCAGTTCCTCCGGTATCTCGCAGAGATCCGCGTAATGTGCTTTGGGAAGGATCAGCGCGTGCCCTCTGGCAGCCGGCCCCAGATCCAGGATGACTCTGAAATCTTCGTCCTCATACAGGGTGGCAGAGGGAATCTCCCCCGCGGCAATTTTGCAAAAGATACAATCCATTGTCTGTTACCTCCTTAAAAAAAATGGAAATCCCTCAGCTGACTCATCCGAATACGGCGCAGTTTTCTGTCAGCCCAGGGATCTTCTTTATTGTGTCAAATCCCGTCGCAATTTGCAACACTTTTTTCGTTGCAAACGGAAAATCCCCATGCTACACTTTTTCAGGAAAGGGGGCTGCCATGAACGCTCAGAATTACCGCCTGCTGCTGTCAAAATTCTCCCATGAAATCCGCAATCCCGTGGCTTTGATCAGCAGTTTTCTGCAGCTGCTGCGCAGGGAACATCCGGAAATAGCATCCAGCCTATATTACCGGAATATTCAGGAGAATATGGGGCTGCTCCGGCAGCTGCTGGATGATATGTCCCATTTTAACAATGCGGACAGACTTCACAGAGAGCCCACCGATCTGTGCCGGCTCCTCCGGGAGGCGGCATCTTCCGCCGCGGCCGTTCTCTCCGAAAGAAATATCACCCTGCGCCTGGATTTGCCGGAGGCTCTTCCCGTTCTTTCTCTGGATCAAAATAAAATACGGCAGGTTTTTTATAATCTGTTCCGCAACGCGGAGGAAGCTATGCCGGAGGGCGGCGTTATCTCTGTATCTGCCTGGGAAGAAGAGCAGCAGATTTTCATCCGAGTAACAGACAGCGGCCCTTCCATTCCCCGGGAATTTCTTCCCACGCTTTTTGAGCCTCTGGTGACTCACAAAAAGGAAGGCACCGGCCTGGGGCTGGCGGTTTGCAGAGAAATTCTCAAAGCCCATCAGGGATCCATTTCAGCCGCCTCTGACGGGACACCCGCCTTTACCATTGCCCTCTCGGTGAATTAAAGGGATTCTGCCTGTTTCTTCGCAGCATCCGGGGCAGGTTCATGACTGCCATCAGCAGCGCCCCGGCCAGAAATCCTCCCAGATGGGCCCATCCGTCCACGCCTGCGGACTGAAATCCCACCCAGATGGACAGAACCGACATGATGGCCACCCTCTGAAGGGTCAGCTCTTCCAACCGGCCTTTATGAAAAATCAGCAGAACCACCAGCCCTCCCAGAACCGCGAAGATAGCTCCCGAAGCTCCGGCGGACACAGTCATCTCTCCCTGGCTGACCTCATGTCTCCAGGAAAACACGCTGGCGGCTGTTCCTCCTGCTAAATACAGGATCAGGTAGCGGATTTTGCCGATGAACCTCTCCATATAATCCCCCAGAAAAAACAGCAGCAGCATATTGTTGAGCAGATGCTGGAATCCGAAATGCAGAAACATGCAGGTAAACAGCCTGTAGTATTCTCCTGCCTCCACCAGGGGCGTAAAAGAAGCGCCCCAGCGGATCATATGCAGAGTATCTTCTGAACTTCCTGTCAGTTCCACCAGTAAAAAGATCAGAATATTGATTCCTACCAGGATATAATTCACCCAGCTTTTTCTGGAACGCCTGCGCATCCTGTCAATAATATCCTCATCAGGGCTGTAGTATTCTTCCGGCCTGTACCTCATCCGTCCTCCTTCTGCTTCAAGAGCCTTCTGCTGTCCGCCGCGCCGGGGCCGGACAATATTTCTTATCGGCTATACTATACTACTTTCGGTACAGGTACGTCAAATCTGCAAATTGTATTTCATCACCGTCCTTCAGGCGTTCTTCTTTCCCCGGATCCAGCAGGATCTGATTGACTCTGGTTCCGTTTCTGGAATTCAGGTCGCTGATCCGGTAGGTTTCCCCGTCCCACACCAGACGGGCATGGATGCGGCTCACCGCCGGCGCGTCCAGAACCAGATCCGCGTTCTGCCTGCTTTTTCCGATCAGCAGTACCTCTTTATCCAACGGAATTGCCTCCGGACCGCCCGGAGAAAGGGGAATCAGCCTGCCACAGCGCCGTCTTTCTCCCCCGGAGAGGCAGGCCGTTCCCTCCTCCCGGGGAAAGGATGCCTTTTGTTTTATTTCCTTTTCCTGTTCCGAGGGAATCTCCCGGAATCTTTCCGGCTGATCCGCCGGCTCCTCCCGGTTTTTGAATTTTTTCTCCGACTGCTGCCGGAAATAGAGTCCGTAGATCAGCAGCCCCGCTCCGGCCAGAACGCACAGAGCCGTCAGACCCTCTGCCGGCCTTCCAAGCCATACCGCGCTCCCCAGCAGCAGCGCGGCCCCTGCCGCCGCTCCGGCCAGCGCCGCCGCCTTTTTCCGGCTTCTCCCGGGACTTTCCTGTTCATCCTCTGAAAAAAAGGAATCCAGCAGCTCTTCTCTCGTGCCCGGCGCCCGTTCTCTCTCCCATTCCCTTTTCTCCTCCGGCGTAAATTCTTCCGCCTCTGTCTTCCTCGCGAACTCCTCGGGAAAAACCTGCCTCTCCGAGCCGGTTGTGCAGAGCAGCTTCTGAATGTCCTCCGCCGTAAAGCTGTCCCCCACGGAAAGCTGATAAAAGGCGTATCCCATGACTACGCCCCGCCGGTCCCTGTTGTCCAGTCTCGGGAGAAGAAACTCGCTGAATTCCCTCATCTGCCGATTCAGGGCCACGGCATTTCCCGGGAGATAACAAAACCAGACCTGATCTCTGTCCGGGCTCATATAGATGAACCTGGGATCCAGCAGAAACCCGTCCATGCTCAGCAGAAAATTTTTTATAGTATTCAGCCCTTCCACCAGGCTTTTCAGAATGATTTCCAGAGACTGGGCAGATATTTTCTGATGCTCAAACAAAGTTTCCAGGGACTGCTTGGAGGTTATATCATAATAAAACAGCAGTCTTCCGTCCATCTGATGCACTTTGCAGCCCAGAAACCCTTTCAGTTCATTGGCCATCAGCATCCGCACCTGGTAAGAGGCCAGATCCGGCTGCTCCTCCTCCGACAGCACCAGGCAATTACTGTATAAATCTCTTCGGTACTCTACCTGCAAAATCCGCGCCCCCATTCTTTTATTCCGTATTCAGCAGCCCATTCACCAGCCGGGCCTGACGTATGTATTCCGCCGGCCGGATCTTTTCCACTGAAACATCTGCCTTCCATGTCAGCCGCATTCCGAAAAATCCCGGCAGAACATATCCCTGCAGCCGGATCGTGGTGGCCTTCTCTGTACCCTCGGTCTTTGCGGCAGGAGGCTCTCCCGGCATCACCCGGTCCTGAAGCCTCAGATTCAGCTTTTCCGCCGCCAGCTCCTCCGGCGTCAGATCTCCCGTTTCTCCCTCTCTTCCGTTGGCCGCCAGAACCGCTTCATAGGCTGCCGCCTGGTACCACACCACATTATGTATATAAAAATTCAGCGCTGTCAGAAGTGCCGCACAGAACCAGGAGATGGGCACAATAAAAGCCGCCTCCACTGTAAGACTCCCCCGACGGATCTGTTTTTTCACAGAAACCACCCTATCCTTTCTGCTAAATAGGCTGCCAGAAGAAAGGGGATAAAAGGAAGCTCCCTGACTCCCCTCTTCCGCGTCTTTATCACAATTCCTGCTACGGAAACGGCAAGCAGCGCCAGACAAAGCGTCCAAAGGCATTCTCCAAACCCCAGACAGATTCCGCCGGCGCAGACCACCAGTCCGTCTCCGGCTCCCATCTGTCCCCTGCTGATCAGGCTGGAAATCAGGCAGAACAGTCCGGGGATCAGACCGGAAGCCAGAGCCCTGGGATCCGTGTTTTTTCCAACCAGCTGCCAGACAGTCCCCAGAACAGCTGCCAGCAGCGTAAATTTCAGGCAGATTTCCCTTTTTCTCATATCCTGCAGACTGTTGACTCCCAGCAGTACAATCCACAGGATCCGCTCCGGACTCACGCTGCCGCCGCGGCCATCAGTTCCTGGCAGCGGCTGCAGCAGGGAATCCCTTCCAGAGAGTCCTGTTCCACCAACCGCACGCCCCGCTTCAGTCCGCTGCACTCCAGCGAATTGTGGTAGCAGTCTCCCTGATCCGTTACCAGAACCAGCGGGCTGATCCCGCCGTTTCCCACGCATTTCTCGCAGGGCCGGTAAACTTCTCCCTGGGCATTGCGCAGATGTTCCAAGGCGTTTCCGGGAACTCTGCGGATGCTTAGGGACAGATGGCTGCAGCGGGAGGTTGTATGATAAACCTCCCCATGTTCAGTCATGTACACCAAAACCGGAGCATCTTCCGCCGCAGTCTCTCCCTCCTCCGGATCTCTTCCCACCCAGGGACGGACTCTTCCTCTGCAGTCAAACTCCAGGGCCGGCAGCGGCAGAAACGGAATCTGAAAGGCTGCCCGCTCTCTCAGATCTATCACCGTATCCGCCTCCGCACTGTGGGCAAACATGCCCAGCTTTTCTGCCTGTTCCTGCAGCCGTATGGTTGTCTCCATATGCAGAGCATACACCTTCATGAGAAAAATGCAGGACAGGACAGCCAGAAAAAACATGGGGAGGACCATAGCCGCCTCCGCCGTGAGGCTGCCTCTGCGGAAGGCGCGGAAGGCTGCCCTTTTACCGGATCTGGTATTCTCCGTTTTCGGGGTAAGGGAATACCTGTCTTTTTTCAGAAGAGAGATTTGTTTTATTTTTAAGAATTTGAAATGCATAAAGATATGAACATTCTGATTTGATTTTCCAGAACTGTGTGAATCCGCGTAAAAGGGCACCCTTCCGCACCTCCTCTCCGGAGGAACTCCCGCCTGTTCCTGTCCCGGTCAGGAGCCCTCCATATCATAGCCGTAGCTTCTTGTAATATAGATTGGCTGAATGTCTGCCTGCCCCCTCAGACAGATCTCCGCCGCGTACACGCAGGAATCCAGACAGAAGTCAGGCCTTGCGCAGCGAACGCGGATATTGTGTTCCGTCAGATCCATCGCCGCTTCAGTAAGGGCCTCCTGGCTTTCCGCAAACAGCAGCATCCGCAGATACCATGTATAATCCATCCCTTTTCCACTGTCTCTTTCTCCTCCTGCCGCTGTCAGTATTCCGGACAATCCCGTCAGAGACAGCTGCCAGGAACTGTCGTCCTTCACCAGCGGTATCTTCCCTCCCTCCAGCAGTACCCGAAGATCCAGAATACTCTCGCCGTAGGCCCAGCAGCCCTTCAAAACCATGGAAACAAGCGGCTGAATCTGAGGCATCAGCAGCGCGAGACTGATGATCCAGGCCATCTGATCCGCTTCCGCTCCTCTGACTGAACTGGTCATCAGATACAGAAAATTGGAAGCTCCCCGGATCATCATCAGACGGTCCAGCACCGTCTTCAGATTTTCTCTGTCACTGTTTTTTCTCCCTATGGCATATTCCACCTGGTATTTCAGCCCCTCCTCCTGGCTCTGGCTGGTATAGCAGGGAAAGGTTTCCGCCAGGAACTCCAGCATCAGCAGTCTGTCAAAGGTCCCATCCTCGTCCCGGGGCAGCATTCCCATTCCCTGCTGCAGGGTTCTGCGGCTGACCAGCTGTTCCTCCCCCAGCGTATACGCCGACAGATTGGCAGGATCCGGAATCGCCAGGGTCAGTATTCCCATCGTTCTCATTCCCAGAACGATATCAATGGGATTCTGAAAATTTTCCGGTACTTCCTGAGAAGCCGAATCCTCCGGTACCATCTCTGAGTCCGTCAGAAATACCGTCCCGGAAACGCCTTTCTTAAAAGCCGTACCCTCTCCCCCTGTCTGCTCCGCCGCTGTTTCCAGGCAGGATTCGTATTCCCGAATGGCCCCTTCCGGATCCGCGTTTCTCTGATACTCTTCCTGCTCCCCGGAAATCTCCCATCCGTCTGTAAGCTCTGCCGCCAGCATCTGAACTCCCGCGCTTCCCAGCCGTTCCGCCATGATCCGGCTCACCTGGCTCTGAAACGCGGCTCCCGACTGATCGGTAGCCAGCAGATATCCGGTTACTTCTCCCCCTGAGAGCTGAAAACCCGATAATGTTCTGGCTCCGCCCACGCCCTTCCCCGGATCCACGATATACTCCGCCGCCTCTGTCACCTCCCGACAGATCCTGCCGGGCTGCAGATCTTTTCCTCCGTAGCCGCCGTCCAGAAACAGGAGGCCGTATTCTTCAAAAAGATCCCGGTCATATCCCGCGAAAAGGGAATACAGTCCCTGTTCCAGCGCGCTGGACATCAGGACCCGTCCGTCCGCTATGCGGACAGAACGGATACTGTAAAGAACCAGCGACAGGCTCAGGCCCAGCACCAGGCTCAGCTGCAATGTAATACTTCCCCTTTTCATTCTCTCTTCCCCCTTCAGCCGCGGGTTTATTCCGGCTCAGACTGTATTGCTCTGATTGGTAATCTTTTCCAGAATACTTTTCACCAGACTGGTAATCTGATCCTTAAAAATGATTACCAGCCCGATCAGAACCACCATTAAATTTACTATAGTTGAAAAAATATAGATAAAATAAGGTTTTGTACGCTATGTACACTGTATATAATTTAGAAATGCTTCAATAGATATTAAAGACTTTTGATAAATTTCAGATTTGCTTTCTGCAGTGCCTTCCGTAATTTGGTGCACTCCTGTTTCAATTCTTCATTTTCTTTCCGCAGCTTCTCATTTTCTTTTTGGAGAAGCATTATTTTTCGCTCCAGCGCAGTTTGTAAAACCTGTTTTGCCCTTACCAACGGCTTCCCCAATTGAAGACCGCGGGCTTTGGACAATTCATTTCTCGCCTCTTCATTGTTATAAAAAAATCCTCTTGAGAGACCAGTCCTTTTCGTCAATTCGGCAACCGTTACTTCAACATTTCTGGAGAGCATTTTTTCTATTTCCTGCTTTGCTATGGATAACTTTCTCTCACTTCTTGCTTTATTGACTGCTAGCATTTTCTCAATATTACGCATCATCCCACCTCGTCACGGTTTCGTAAATCACATAGCTCATAGCTTCTCTCACCTCCCGTGTTTCGTTCGCCAGCTGTTCGCTGCCCATCTTCCTATAATATCTTACCGAATCGGTATTAGAATGACCTAAAAGTCTTGCGATTGTTTTATCATCCACATGCATTTCTGTTAGTTTTTTCCCATATGTATGCCGGAACATATGGGTACCAACTCCAAACAATCTGCCAGTATCATCTCTTAAGTCCAACTCCCGTATCATGCACATCAAATGTCTTTGTATATACCCATACCGCATCGGTTGATCCGGATTCGAATCGCAGACAAATATATATCTGCTATTACCATAACGCGTCTGTGTATACACAATGGATTTTTGTAAAAGTTCAATCACTTCCTCCGAAACCGGTTTATAACAAGTTCGATAAGGTTTACTCTGAAAAATACGCACCACCCAATTCCCGCCTCTTCTCAACAGACAATTCTGTTCCAAGGATAAAGTCTCTGAAATTCTATTGCCCAGAAGTTCCTGAAGAATCAGCGCTCTGGCAATCTGCGGTTCTAAATTGACAATGGCATTATTCAGCCTCTGTAGTTCCTGATCCGAGTAATATCGGTATGACTTTTGCGGGGTTTTGGGAATATCCGCATTCAAAATTATATTCGTTAATTTGTCCCATTGATATATTTTTCCCACTGTAGACAATACACTTTTCAAATGCAATAATTCCGTTCGATAGGAACGTTTCCCGCTTCCTTCTGTATTAAGATATTCTATATACCCTTCCATCGTTCCACGATAAAGCTGCTGCAAAGACTTCACGCATATTTCCGGCTGATTCAGATATTCTGAAAACCTCTTTACAGCCTGTAATTCTGCATTTAATGTCTTTGCACTCTTATAAGTACTGTGAAGTTTTAATGCTTCCATCACTTCTTCCCGGATTTCCCATTGCAGGATACTGCCGAAATGCAGACTCTTTACAGGATTAACAGGATTCTGTCTTATATGTCTATCCAACTGCCAGACCGGCTCCACCTCTATATCTTTTTCACTTCGCAGGAACTGATAAACCCGATGCAGATATAGGCAGACCTCCGATTTTTTTAAAGATTCATGTCCAAATTCTGGACGATATCTTTTTTGCATTACGGTTAAATTGTGTCGGATCATCCAGCGTTTTAGTTCTGCATTCATTATATGCTCCGGAACATCCAGAAAGCTATCCAGTTCCGGATAGCAGTCCGACAGAAATTCGGCTATTTTATGATATGGCCAATATTCTGTATGGATACTATTCAGGGTCAAACGGCGGCCACGATCGAATATAAAACGAATCATCTCATGCCGGATACCTTCCGTTGGAAGTCGAGTAAGATCAAAATACCGATTCGGACTGGCCCATCGGCCATTTTTTTCAGGAGCCGCTGCAGTTTTATAGCACTGCAGCTCTCGTTCATAAATTCTTTCCCTCATGTTTTTCCTTTCTCCCCTTGAAATAGGCTTCATTTTTCTTTTCCATCTGCATCGGTATAATATCCAAATATTGTTTGGTCATATCTTCTGTTTTGTGTCCTAAATAGTCCCGAACTGCTTGAATGGATACCCCGTTCTGATAAAAAATCGTAGCGACGGTATGACGATAATCATGTGTTTGGAACGGATAAAAAATCCCGCATTTCCTGCAAATCTCTTTCATCTGTTTCCGGAAGGTCCCTGTCCGATACGGCCCTCCATTTCTTGCAGAAAAAATATATGCGTTTGGTTGGAGCTGGTTCTTTTTTATATAGGCCCGCATAATCTCATACAGCGCCATAGGAATAGGAACTATTTTCTCATTCCACATCTTGTATTGCCTGACTCGAATCCAGGCATCCTTCCCACGCAGGAAATAGGCATCCGCTTTCAGACAGCACACTTCGTGAATTCTAAGGCCGACTGTGGCAAGGTTTAAATACATCAGTCTTAAATGATAAGGAAAGTATTGGAGATTTCTCAAAACCTCTTCTTCTATCTTAGAGGGCACCATTCTGTCATGATGTACAGGAATTACTTTCTTGTTATAGTATTCCGGATATCCCGGAAGCTCCTTCCGGTATTCTTTTGCCATCATCCAACGCAGAAATGCGTATATATGAAATAGTTTTCTGTTGAATGTCTCCTCTTTTATTTCAACGTTTTCCAACATCCGGATAAAGAATTCGATCTCCGACTGCGTAAGATTTCGAATATCTCCTCTGTACAAGTCCCAAAATTGCAGGAACTCGTATATCGAATAATAGCTACATCGAATCGTTTGTATCGAATATCTGGAAATCCCCAGACAATACTGCATATATTCCTGAAACAGCTTTCGGTGGAAACGGTTTTGGATCCGATGAAAGCGGAAAGTTCTTACAGGATTTGCCGGATTACTCCTCCCCTCTGCTAGCCGAAATCGTTCCAGATACCATACATTCGCATACCAATGAATCGTCGATGCGTTCAGAAAAAGGAATTTTCGTGTACTGTCTACAATCTGCATATAAACAGAGAGTTTTGTGCCCACGCAGCCCTCCATACTTTGTTTGAATCCCTGGATTTCCGTCAATTCCATCCGCTCTAGATCTGATATTTTCTGTTCTACACAATATAAATAAAGCCTGCGGAGCGGCACTAGATACAACTCCCGACGATTCTTTCGGCTACAGGGAAGACTTAACACATGTTCCAGCATCTGGAAGATCTGCTTTTTTAAAAGCAAAGAAGCTTGCAAAGAAAAATCAAAAACCAGTTCCTCTTTATTCCTTACATAATAAAATTCCTTTGCCATTTCATAATTAGGAAGATAAAGCAAAAAAAGAATTTTCTGCCGAAAAAGCAACGGCCGCAGCGGATGATACCTTTTGTGAATATCATATAGTTTCAACCGATCCAGCATTTTCAGTGCTTCCATCTTATGTCCGCACCGGATTGCGTGTAGATATTGTTCATATTGATGCCGCAAAGGATAATCGATTTCTTCAAGGCGGCAAATTCCGCTTGCCATCAAAAAAGCCTCTGTCTTTTTTCTCATGGGATCTCTAGGAATCCCTGTATCCTCTATTTCCTGGCATACATGTGCGAACCTAGGATGACAGATTTCTCTAATGCACTGCTCTAAAACTGATCCATAAACCTGTTTCTGCCCAGGCATCAAATGGCTGTTCTGAATAAATCTCCAATAATCCAGAAGTATCTCCGGGTCCACTTCATAAAGTGTTTTGATTTTCCGGCCTATTAGATATTGATACAAAATTTCCCGTTGTCTTCCCTGTACATTCCTGCATTGATCCAGTTCCTTCCATAAGATTAATGTTTCTGCTTTTTGTACGCCCATACCAATTCCTCTACAGCAGCTGTCTGACCGAAAGCAAGTGTTGGTTTTTCTGAAAATACTGATTGGTGGCTTCTATCAGAGAATCTGATTCTATGTTTAAATATTTTTCAGTTGTTGCAATCTGCTTATGCCCTAGTGCCTGAGCAATCAGGACCAGATCCCATCCGTTTTTCCATCTTTCATTGGCAAAAAAATGGCGCAGCATATGTGGTGTTATTTTAATCCCGGTTTTCCCTTCCAAACGGCGCAGCATAGCATATACCGTGTTGACGCACAAGGGTTTTCCGCTCCCTTTCCCTGTAAGATTAACAAATAAATAGGTATCCCGTTTTAAAAGGTCTTTATACTGCGCAAGATAAAGCGTCAGGACCTCAAAGGTATCTGTGCTAATCAAGGCCCATCTCTCTTCCGCATTTTTGGCTCTGGCGCGGTTCTCATTTTGCTCCCGATAATGCACTCGGATCCGATGCCTTTCATAATCAATATCATCGGTATAACGTATTCCTAGGACCTCGCCAATCCGGAAACCGGTTTCAGCAAATAATAGAAGCAAGAGTTTATCCCGCAAATTCGTACAGTGTTCCAGCAGAATCTGAATACTTTCTTCTTCTGCCGTTCTTCCAATATGCTCATCTTCCGGAAGGAAACCTTTAAAAATTTTGCAGGCACGCCTGCGTAGGACACCAATAGAGTCCTTATAGCTTATCTCCTGATCAAAAAGTACCTGCAGTTTTTTTTCAGGGTTTTCCTCCATCTCCCAAAACTGGTACAGCCCAAAAACATCACGAAGATACGTATTACAGGTATAGGAATCTGGCCCTTCCCTCCGTTCTTCTGTATGCCTGCCTTCTTTTATCCAAATCAAAAAATCCGTAAAGTGCTGAAACTGCTCTGCATAGGGAAGTTCCAGGACTTCTTGCATGGTAAGCATCTTTTCCTTTAAATAGGTCAGATAATAAGAGATCGAAAAGGCAATTCTTCGGACCGTATTGGGAGACCTATGAATTCTTGTTTTGTGCATTAGATATTTTGCAGGATATACTACGATGGAAAAGTCTTCTTTCCGGCAGACGAAATAATAGGAAATCCCTTTTTCATCTGTTGTATGCTCTACATAGTACGGGTTCATTTCATCCTCCTTCTGTATGCACATTATATGATTAATTATATTATATGTCAATTATAAATTATATTATATATCAATTTTAATTTATACCCCATGTGTATCACTGTAGTATTGTTTGACTCTTTATATAACTACATGTTACAATAGTATAATCTTACCAAGGAGGTATATCCTATCCATGGGCTTTCAACCGGATCGATTTGCCGCACTGCTAAAACAGGCAATTGGAAACCGTACTCAAAAAGAATTCGCCGCTCAAGCTTCCATCAGCATCGCCCATTTGTCCCGAATGCTGAAACAGCATTATAAAACCGCTCCAAATCTTACAACTCTGCAAAAAATTGCCGCAATAGCGGAAAATAATATATCTTACAGGGATCTGTTGCAGGTATGCGGATATGCATTTTCTTTTTCCGGGGCATCCTTATACGCTTCTTCGACTTTGGAAAAAAAGATGCGTGCTACCCTTCTATCCTCTTTAAGCACATTGACATATGCCTGGCAGGTTTCGCCGGAAAAATCAGCACATGAACTCTGCATTTCTCTGCCTGATAATTTGAATTGGCATTTCTTTTTTTTAAATACGGTATCGAAAGATGATATTGTTCTGCAAATGAATGGAATATATACGAATCTGGTATGTATGAATGCAAGTATGAAGGATAAATTCAGTTTGGTGACCGAATCCGAAATTTTCTATACAAAATGTATTAAACGACTTCCTATAAACCTACGTTTGAATCTTTCTCTCATTCTATTGAATACCGATCAATTGAAAGTCCTACGAGAAACCTGGCTGGCTGTTTATTCAGAAAAGCTAAAAGATTTTTGTTTATCTATATGAAAGATGCGGTGGATTATTTCTGCTGCATCTTGTTTTTATTTTTCAGTTCTAATATTTGCAGATTTCCAAATTCTTCAAAGTGGTCTAGATAGCTCAGAAGATACTGCCACAGTTTCTCCCGTATTTGTCTTGGATAAATGCTTATCTTTCGTTCCATCTCTATAATGTAGACTCTCTCCGGATCCGTATAGCTATCTATAGTCAACTGATCCAAGGTTATATTTAAAGCATCTGCCAACTTAAGCGCCATTTCCATGCTGGGAGTAGCAATTCCCGTTTCAATATGTCCAACATGGCTTACTGAACATCCTGCAGATTCTGCTAGCTGTTGCTGGGTTTTTCCGGCCTTCTGACGATACATTTTTAAATTTGCACAAAATTTAATGTAATTCACCTTACCACCCTTATTTAATTGTAAACACATTCTGTACAAAAAAAATGTTCTCGCAAACACAAATACCATCACTGCAAGTGATGATTCCTTTGATAGGCTAGACTTTTGGTATAAATTTTCATTTGCAGTTCACATAGAAAGTTACCATTTCTCATCGGACGGCATTTCGTTTGAAAACAAATAGAGCCGCTTCTCCAATAAAAAACTACTGGCAAGCGACTATTATGTATACTATGACATTTATTTCATTTATTGTCGGCAAGGTCTTAATCTGTCTGTTTTTGTCCTTTTATTATCTATTCTTAAAATCAAAATTCAAAAGAGTCTATATGCTAGCGTTCAAAGTGTCTATAAATTTCCGGGATCCGGAAGCTTTGCAAATCCCGTAACAATACGATCAAAAGACAAAATTTAATAGTTTAACCGAATGATTATTCCGGGGCTCTTTGACTCTTCCGCATATTTTGGTATTTATGCATTAGTGCGATACATAAGTTTTGCTTCTAATAACTGACGGCTGCATCGGCCATACATTGTACGCTTTACCATTTTTAATTTATTATTTGTTCCTTCAACAAATCCATTAGACAGCGGGCTTGCAACCGAATTTTCGACTGCTTCAATATCTTTTTCAAGCCCCTCTGCAAAGCGGGATAATTCCTGTATTTCTGATAGTTTATACTTTTCAATGAATAAATAAAGCAGCACCATATTTTTTTGATCGTAGATATTCCGGAATTCACGGATACATATATCTAACGTAAGCGCCAAATAATAGTGCGGTAAAATATAAAATTACTCCATCCCTTTGCGAGTTGGAGTAATTCACTATAATTCACATGCGATTTTTGATAGATTGGAGTTTTTCACTCCAAGGTGCCAGCTCTGCCAGCTGTTTATCGGTCATGTCTTTACCTGGCCGGTGCTCCAGCAGAAATTTAAGATATCCGTAAATATTCAAATCGTGTGCTTTTGCCATCTCAACCATTGTGTAGACCACGGCACTGGCATTCGCTCCCTCTACGGAATTGCTGAACAGCCAGTTCTTCCGGCCTACTGCGAATGGACGGATCGCATTCTCACTGAGATTGTTAGTAAAGCTGCATCGTCCGTCTTCCAGATAGGTCTCTGCTGTATCACGCCGGTTGAGAACATAATTCACAGCTTTATCCATCCGGGTATTCCGGACTGGCTTCTGCTGATCGAGCCACGACCAGAAAGCCTCCAGAACAGGTT
>ERZ1090878.252-NODE-252-length-29913-cov-28.333780_pt1 | contig 29913 bp, 38 predicted proteins | sample MGYA00478473_ERZ1090878 | MGnify/ENA primary metagenome ERZ1090878 (study PRJEB33644, sample SAMEA5815720) | chicken gut metagenome | biome: Chicken; feature: Gastrointestinal Tract; material: Caecum | place: Ireland | collected 2019-01-01 | study: A study of the... | reverse complement strand
AAATGCCGAGGTATACGAAAATGCCGAGGTATGCGAAAATGCCAAGGTAGGCGGAGATGCCATGGTATACGGAGATGCCTGGGTAGGCGGAGATGCCATGGTATATAAAACATCCGACTATTTTTGCGCTGGGCCAATTGGAAGCAGAGACGATTATACAACCTTTTTCAATACAAAAAAAGGCGAAATAGAAGTGAAATGCGGATGCTTCAACGGAAAAATAGAAGAATTTTTAAAAAGAGTAGAGGAAACGCACGAAAACAATGAACATGCACAAGCCTATAAGATTTTGGCAGAAATAGCCAAACTAAGAATCGGAGGAAAATAATGAGCGAAGAAAAAAAGAAAATGACAGAAGAGGATAGGGAACAAGTCAAGTACCTGAAGGAATGGGCTGCTAAGCATCCAAAGGATAACAAGCAGGGATGGGTGGCACATCTGTTTCAGAGGTTCTTACGAAGGGAGTGAGACTATGAACCGGGCAGAAAGAAGACGGCAAGGCCGGGAGACAGAAACGGCGCCGGTATATAAAATGACAGTGGAGCAACTCAAACAGTTTAGGGATCAGGAGTTTGAGCGGGCGCGAAAGATTCTGGCAGATACAAACGTAAAAGTAGCTGCAGACATCATGCGAATGATGATTGTGATCCCTGTGAATGTCCTGGTGTCGGATTACTGGCAGAAGACAGCACGAACAAGGATCCCGAAATTCGTGGAGGATTGCATGAGCCTGTATAAGGCATGGGAGACTGGTGCGGTGGATATGGAGGACATGCAAAAGCTGGCGGAAGAGTATTCCGGAATTCGGTTGCTGGACGATGATACGCCTGTAGGACGCGCCACGAAGAGAGGAGAGAATAGAAGATGAAGCTGATTGATTATATAGCGCAGAAAACAGGAAGAACAAAAGAAGAAATATATTTTGTTTCGTGCCCGTCCACTTACGGAGAAGAATTTAAAAAATATAACAGAAATTGCGTAGGCGATTGTTGGGAATGTTGGATGATGTTGTATTACATATCGGCAGCAACTCATGTTTCGTGTTTGTTGGGAACCGCGAGACGTATAAGGCGGATATCCAGGGCATATCAAAAAACCTACTGAAAAACGCCAAAAGGCTTTTGGCCAAAAATCAAGAAAACATGGAAAAGGAAATTAAAAATATGGATCCGTCCGGCAAAGTGGACATGCTGCGCAAAAGCGCAAGAAGAATAGGCAGCCTGTATGAATGGGTGGAAAACTATAGGAAATATATACAATGGTTTTCTCCCATGATGGATAGGAAAGTTGTAGACATCTATCCGAGGTTACAAGGAGACGGAATCGTGATTATTGTGGAGGGATCGGAGATCGGAAGCTTTTGGACAAAAGAAGAGTACGACAGAAGACATTTCCGCAATAAGATTGGACACGTTATTGCATAGGAGGCAGAATGAACGGAGAGAAGATACCAGACCCAACGCAGGAAGCAGCCTTTCGGCGAATTAAGAAGGAAAAGTCATGGAAGGCAACTGCTACAATGGGAGTAATACATACAATCCTGGAATTGCTGGGGTACATACCGGAGCAGATTGTTTTCCGGGAGCCGGGAGGAAAGAGATGGAGATTCGGGAGGTGATACCAATGGGACGCAGAGAAGAGAATGAGCAGAAGAAGGAATATCTTATGGGGTACCAAATGGCATCCAGGCAGCTTGCAAGGCTACAGGAAGAATTGTACGAGCTTCGCATGAACAAAATTGCTCCATCTGCCACTCATGATGGGATGCCACATTCCGGGGGCGGTTCCGACTTGTCCGATTACGCCGCAAAGGTGGATGAGCTGGAGAAAAAAATCATGAAAGCCAGGTACAGGAAAATCCAGACGCTTAAGAAAATAAGAGATAGGATAGAAGTGTTGAAAAGCGAAAATGAAAAAGATGTCCTGGTATACAGATACATAAGAGGCATGAAGTGGGAAGATATCGCGGTGAAAATGGGGTATACATGGCAACATGTACATAAGATACACAGTCGGGCGCTAAAAAATTTTAAAAGATGCGATTAAATGCGACTGTCAACCTGTGGTATTATTACAATAGGATTTGTGGAGATGATCCACAAGCCTGACTTGCACCCTCCTGTTTTCTCGATATAGGCGTTCTGCTTCGGCAGGGCGCCTTTTGCATGAAAGAAAATGGCCCTTAGCTCAATTGGTTAGAGAGACCGGCTCATAACCGGGAAGTTCCGGGTTCGAGTCCCGGAGGGCCGACTATAGTATAGATAACTAAGATCATGGGGGGGACAAATATGTTCGATTATTACGGAGTAAGATGGAAGAAGAAGCGAAAACATATACTGAGGATGGATGGATATATAGACAGAATAGCCAAGAGATATGGAAGGACAGAAGAAGCCACAGTTGTCCATCATATCTATCCGGCCGATGAGTACCCAGCGTATGCATGGCAAGACTGGAACCTGATAAGCGTAAGCCTTGCAACACATAACAAGCTGGAGAATAGGCAGACTGGAGAGCTAACGGAAATGGGAATAGCGCTACAACGAAGGACAATGCCGGGAGTAGATTGGAGGAAGAAAGATGGGAAGTACAGAGATAACAGCCGCGAAGATGATCTGTAATAGTATTAATGCGCTGACAAGAGAAGTATATCTGCTGAGAAAAGCTATCCTGGAAAAGGATGCTGGGGAGAAAACAGAGGGGCTGGAAAAAGATATCCCCCCCGCTGATGATGGGGGTATTTTGCCCTGCTCTACTGGCAGTGGGTAATCATTTCCAACTCTAAGCAAATTTAAGAAAAAGGGGACGATAAAGTGCAGATAATTACTAAAAAGCTTTCAGAGCTTCACCCATATACAAATAATCCGCGGAAAAACGATCAGGCCGTTGATGCTGTGGCTAACAGTATTCGCGAGTTCGGGTTTAAGGTGCCCGTTGTGATTGACAAAAATGGCGAGATTATCGCCGGGCATACAAGGTTAAAAGCAGCGAAGAAACTCAAAATGAAAGAAATACCCTGCATTGTAGCGGATGATCTGACAGAGGAACAGATCAGGGCGTTTCGGATTGCTGATAATAAAGCAGGGGAACTTGCGGATTGGGATTTTGAAGCTCTGAACATTGAACTTGACGGAATTACGGATATTGACATGGAGCAGTTTGGATTTAGGTTAAGTGCTGATGAAGACGCGCAAGCGTTAGAATTAGATGACGTAAGCACTAACCAAACAAAAATTTACAAGTGCCCTAAATGTGGTTTTGAATTCGGGGAATAAAAATGAAAATAGGGATCTATGTATTAAGTAAATACGCAAAGCAAACATACAGCAAAGAGTGCTATAATGTGAGACTTAATGCAGGAATGGCAGTGGTTACCGATATACTCAGGCGCAATGAATACAATGACATTGATTACTGCTCATCAGTCAACGTAAACAAATTTGACATGATATTATTCAGTGTTACGTCTGACTGCGATTGGTGGGAGTTTATTGCTGAAAGGCTCACTTGGGAAAAAGGCGACTACAAAGTGGTTGTCGGTGGACAAGGCGTATTAAATGTAAGGCCATTTTTGGAATTTGCAGATTTCTTCATGCTTGGAAGAGCGGAAGGAGAAATAGAAAAACTTGCGTATCATATCAGCCATGCAGATCATGATTACGAAAGCGATTACACAATAAATTCCAAAAAATTTAGCCCAGATAAAATATATAAAATAAATCAAGTAGACAAAATATACCCCTACGATATACAGCTTGATAACGGAAAAACATACCATGAAGATATCATAGGGTGTAACCACAAATGCCTGTTTTGTGGATATACATGGCACAGAAAGCAAGCTCAGCAAGAAGAATTTGCTTATAGTGGGCTGTGGAATGGTGGAGCAGATCGTGAAAGAGCCATGCTTGATTTGCATAATGGAATAGATGTTAATCTTGTAAAGCTGCGCACCACAGCAATTGACGGTCTGAGCCAAAGGCTCAGATTTATGGTAAATAAAAAAATTACAAGAGATATATTAAGAGAATTTATTGAAAGACTTGCTAATTGCGAAAAGCCGCATCAGGTAAAATTTTACAATATTATCGGATATCCAACAGAAACGCAAGACGATTGGTTTGAATTTCTTGAAGATATAAAATACGTAGATGAAAAAATGAACAAAAGAGAAAAGCAAACCTGCATTCTTTTACATAGCACTCCATTTAGAGCTATGCCGGCGACTCCTTTAGCTTGCAAACCTATGAGCTACAAAAATTATAGGGGAGAAATCGCCAAAGTATTAGGCATAGGATATAAGGGCAATATATTTTACCAAGGCAATGCAATTTGGGCAGTGGAAAGTATGGCAACCGAATCCTTACCAACTGTCTTTCAGTCAGCTATTGTATGGAGAGGGACAGAAAATGACTGCGAAAATATAAAGAAATTAGCACTATCAAAAAAATTTAAAACAGCAAGCTCAAGTGTTAAATTAAAAACTCTTGAAAAATACTTCGATGCGGCAAAATTATTTGGTGAATTCGCTCCTGAAGATTTACCAACGAATTACTTAAGAACATATGCAAAAGTTGAAAAGATGTGGTGATAAAATTGAAAGCCGAAACATATAAGAAAAAGATCATACATGACATGAAGAGTATAGGAACCTACCAGCCGGAGTTTGACAAAGTTATCGATAACTTGGCAAGTATTTATGAAGACATGGACACGGCGCGGGATCAATTCAAAAAGAGCGGCGGAAATATCGTAGTAAAGCATACAAATAAGAACGGGAGCACAAACATTGTGAAGAATCCGTTCTTTCTTGCGATTGAGGGACTGCAAAATAATATCCTGATGTACAACAGAGAACTTGGACTTACTCCTGCAGGATACAGAAAGATAAAAGGTGAAGCTGCGATCCCGGAAGAAAAACGGAAAGGACTTGCAACAATCCTTGCAGAAATCAAAGTATAAGAACTGGATCATTGTTTTAGAGTACGCCGAGTCCATACGTGATGGAAAGAAAATTGCATGCCCGGAACTAAAACAAGCAGTCGATAGATTTTTCCTGGATCTGGAGAATACGGACTATGAGATTAATTATCGGGATCCGGAGTTCTGTATTCAAATAATTGAAAAAACAATTTGCCATCAGCAAGGAGAACGACTTGACGGAACGCCGCTCCGTGGGGAACCATTCCTGCTTGAGCCATTTCACAAGTTTATAATTTACAATCTTGTCGGGTTTAAAATTAAGGGCACGGAAATCTTGAGATTTCATGAGGCCCTTATTTATATACCACGAAAAAATATAAAGACTACATTTGCCGCTGCGCTGGCATGGGCGCTTTCCCTTCTGTATCGACGGAGCGGAGCAAAGACTTATATCGCATCCGCTGCACTTATGCAGTCCCTTGAAAGCTTTAACTTCCTTCAGTACAACGTCGACCGCATGGGAGAGAATCAGAAGAACGGCGGAAGCATCAAGGTTATTGATAATAACAATGAGCACAGTCTTGAATCAACGCTCGAGGACGGATATTTCTATATTCGTGCACTTGCGGCGAATCCGGATGCGCAGGATTCCCTGAACTGTAATATAGCAATCTGTGATGAGATTCACGCATTTAAGAAACCGAAGCAATACAACTTATTCAAAGAGGCTATGAAAGCGTACACAAATAAATTGCTGATCGGGATATCAACTGCTGGGGATGATGAACAGTTATTCCTTGGACAGCGTTTAAAGTATTGCCGGAAGGTACTGGATGGAACCGTAAAGGATGAACAGTATTTTATCTTTATGTGTTGCGCTCCGGAAGGAATAAAGGATGGATCCGTAGATTTTACCGATCCGAAAGTGCATGAGATGGCGAACCCGGCATATGGCGTTTCTATCCGTCCGGATGAGTTGGTGAATGACGCTATGCAGGCTCAGAATGATCCACAGCAGAGAAAAGACTTCTTCGCAAAATCGCTGAACGTCTATACCAATTCGCTGAAAGCATATTTCGATATAGATGAGTTCCGGAAGAGCGACAGAAAATATGACTGGACGATTGAACAGTTGGCAAAACTTCCAATTCAGTGGTACGGAGGAGCGGATTTGTCGAAGCTGCATGACCTTACTGCGTCGGCGCTGTTCGGAAATTATCGCGGTGTAGATATTATTATTACGCATGCATTTTTCCCGGTTGTGGCCGCACACCTGAAAGCAGATCAGGACAATATCCCTCTGTTCGGGTGGGCCGAGGATGGATGGTTGACACTGTGCAATAGTCCGACGGTCAATCAGGCAGATATTATTAACTGGTTCTGCGATATGCGCGATAAAGGATTTAAGATCAAACAGGTTGGCCATGATAGGAAATTCTGCCGGGAATATTTTATCGGGATGAAGCAGGCGCATTTTAACATCATAGACCAGCCACAATATTATTACAAAAAATCGGAGGGATTCCGTCATATTGAAAAAAGCGCGAAGGATGGAACCCTATATTATCTCCATTCGGAGGCATATGAATATTGTGTGGAGAATGTCACGGCTGTAGAAAAGACCGATGATATGATCCAATATGAGAAAGTACAACCGGAGCATCGAATAGACTTGTTTGACGCTTCGGTTTTTGCGTGCGTGCGATATCTGGAAAACATGGAGCGCAGCAGAAAGGCAAACGCCTGGTTCGGAAAGGAGCAAAAAAATGAGTAAAAAGAAGAGGAATAAAATGAAGACAAGGGCAGAGCCACAAAAGACAATTTCCTGGCTTTGCTGCGATGATGCATTCGATATGTTGACATGCCAAGGATATACCGACCTGGCACATAACCCGGAAATAATAACGGGAGTCAGTAAGATAGCGAAGTTGATCGGCAGCATGACCATCCATCTGATGCAAAATACGGAAAACGGCGATATCAGGATCAGAAATGAACTGAGCAAGAAGATCGACATTAATCCATATTCAAGAATGACACGGTCTCTTTTTATACAATGGATTGTTATGACCATGTATTTGTATGGAGATGGAAACGCAGTAGTATATCCACAGTTTCGGCGCGGATACCTGCAAGACCTAAAACCGATACCAGCATCCATGACAAGTTTTATCCCGTATGGAATGTGGGATTATAAAGTGTCGATTAACGGACAGGAATATGATCCAGATGAAATCCTACATTTTGTTTTGAATCCTGGGAACTATTACCCATGGAAAGGGGAGGGGCTTCACGTGGCGTTGCGAGATGTGGCAAACAACCTGAAACAGGCGGCGGCTACGGAAAAAGGATTCATGCAAAGCAAATGGAAACCGAGCATCATCGTCAAGGTGGATGCCATGACGGAAGAATTTTCAAGCCCGGAAGGACGTTCCAGACTTTTGCGTGACTATATCGACACTTCCGAGGTTGGCGAACCATGGATGATCCCGGCAGAACAATTTGAGGTGGAGCAGATTAAGCCGTTATCCTTGTCTGACCTGGCTTTGGCCGACATGGTACAGCTGGACAAAAAAACGGTGGCAACCATTCTTGGCGTGCCGCCTTTTGTTTTGGGGGTCGGCGAATTCAAACAGGAGGAATGGAACAATTTCATTGACTCCACGATTATGCCAGTGGCGCAGTCGATCCAGCAGGAACTTACAAAAAAACTATTGTACGGGCCTGATTATTATTTCAAATTCAATCCGCGCTCCTTGTATAACTATTCCCTTCAGGAGACGATTTCCGCAGGCGCAGAGATGGTGGATCGTATGGCTATGAGAAGAAACGAGTGGCGTGATTGGGTAGGACTGCCGCCTGACGCGGATATGAATGAGTTATTAGCATTGGAAAACTATATACCGGCAGACCGGTTAGGAGACCAGGGGAAATTAATACAGAACGGAGGTGACGAAAATGGAACAACGAATCATGAAGATGAGGAGTCCTAAAGTACGTGAGGAAGGCGGAAAGAAATATCTGGAAGGATATTTTTCCGTTTTTGGTGAGCCATACCAGGTATACGATGGATGGGTAGAGACCATAGAACGTGGGGCCTTCGCAAGATATTTGGCCAGCGGGGCCGATGTGAAAGTCTTATGGAACCATGATAGCAATATTGTATTGGGTTCCACGGAAAACGGAACAGCGAACCTCCGAGAAGATGAAACCGGGCTTTTCGGCAGCGTTGAAATTAATGAAAACGATTCTGAAGCAGTTAGCGCATACGCCCGTGTGGCGCGTGGAGATGTGAACGGATGTTCTTTCGGTTTCGATATAGCGCGGCAAGACGAGTGGTGGGACGATGAAGGAATCTATCACACGAAGATTACAGAAGTTGATCCGCTTTTCGAGGTTTCCCCGTGTACGTTCCCAGCCTATAAAGCGACCAGTATTTCTGCAAGAACAAAAGAAAAGCTGGAGGATGCCAAGAAAAGGCTGGAAGAACACCAGGAACAAAAAAGAAATGATTGGCGCGAGTCTATGAGAAAGCGCATGAAAGGAGAACAATAATGGCACTTAGGCAGATTATGCTGAGTCGTAAGATTGAGCAGAAAAAGAATGAACTGGAATCCCTTAGAGAAAAAGACAAGGAATTCCAGAAACGTGAGGAAGAGTTGGAGCAGGCAATTGAAGAAGCCAAGACCGACGAAGAACAGAAGGTAGTTGAAGAGGAAGTGAACCAGTATGACGAGGACAAAAAGGCCCATGATGAGTCCAAGGCAAAACTGGAAACAGAAATTGGAGAGTTGGAGGCGGAACTGGAAAAGACAGAGGTTGATCCGCCTGAACCGGAGCAGAGAACCGGAAGAACAGAAAAGAAAGAGAGGACAAGCGTAAACATGAACAAAGCAGAAATGAAGATCAGAAGTCTCCCGAGAAATGTCCGGGCATTCGATTCCCTTCCGATGGAAACCAGAGAAGCCATCGTTAGAAGAGAAGACGTTAAAAATTTCTTGGCACAGTTAAGAGGCATGAAGGGGCAGACCAGGGCAATCCAGGGCGGAGATTTGGAAATCCCCATTGTATTCCTGGAATTGATCTCTGAAAACATCTACAGATATTCTAAGCTGCTGAACCGTGTAAGAGTAAGGCCTGTACCTGGAGAAGCAAGACAGACCATTGCCGGAACCATTCCAGAAGCAATCTGGACGGAAATGTGCGGAGCCATTAATGAACTGACGTTCCAGTTCAATCAGGTCACCACAGATGGTTATAAGGTGGCTGGATATATCCCGATCTGTAACTCTCTTCTTGAGGATACAGTGGACAATCTGGCATTATCATCCGAGATCGTGGAAATTATTTCCGAGTCCATCGCGCTGGCAGAAGACAAGGCCATCTTATACGGCAAGGGAGCATCCTCCAAAATGCCGCTCGGTATTGTTACAAGACTGGCGCAGAAGTCCGCTCCTTCCGGTTATCCGTCCAATGCACCAGCATGGCAGGACTTGAGCACTACCAATATTGTCAAGATTAATGGAACCACATTAAGCGGGGCAGAATTCTGGGCGAAGCTTATGATGGCAACCGGAAATACATTTACACGGTACAATCGCGGGGAAATGTTCTGGGCGATGAACAGCCGGACATATGCAACGCTGCGATCTAAGCTGATTACTTTCACGGCATCCGGTGACATTGTGGCCAATCTGTATGGTTCTCTGCCTATTATTACAGGCGATGTGGATGTTCTGGAATTCATCCCGGACGGCGATATCATCGGCGGATACGGTGAATTGTATCTGTGGGCGGATCGTGCTTCTATGCAGATTGAATCTTCCGAACATGTACAGTTCATCCAGGATAATACAGTATTCAGAGGAAAGGCACGTGCAGATGGTATGCCAATTATTCCTGGCGCATTTGTGGCGATCAATATCAATAACGCAGAGGTAACAACTGTGATGAATTTTGCCGCTGATACCGCCAATGATGCCAACCTGAACGCTCTTGCTGTAGGAACAGAAACGCTGTCTCCTGGAACATTCGATCCCAATACAACCACATACACACTGGCATCGGCTGCTAGTGCAAGTGATAAGATTGAGGCAACACCAGCACGGGCAGAAGCATCCATTGAAATCTCTTACAATGGAAAGAATGTAAGGAATGGCGGCACTGTGACATGGTTGGCAGATGGACAGTCCCATCCTCTGACCGTAACAGTCAAGAATGGAAACGCTGTTAAGGTGTACACAGTCAATGTCACCAAGGCGTCAGGAGACTGAGGTGAGTAAAAATGACAAGCGAAGAAAAACTGATCCTGCTGAAACAGGATCTACAGATGCTTACATCGGCGAATGATAGTTTTTTATATTCTCTCATTACGGCGGCAGAATCAGCGATACAGCGAGAGGGAATTCGTCTTGTCGAAAATGATATGGATATAGATATGGCGGTGGTACAATACGCCGCCTATCTATTCCGAAAACGTGCCTCAAGCGATACGGCGATGCCGAGATTCCTTAGATGGAGGATGAATAATATATTGTTTTCTCAGAAAGGCCGTGAAACATGACTTTTGACGATGGTATTCTGACGATTTTTTGCGCTGAGAATGTGAGCAAGCCAGGAAGCATGCCGATCACTCAATTAATTCCAAAAGAACATTATTATTATAGCTATGACAACATAGGGATTAACCGGTATTATACAGCACTACAAGCGCAACAGACCATAGAAGCTGTGGTCAATATACCTGGATGGGGGAATATATCCGCAACAGATATATGTGCCTTGGATGATGAGGTACAATACCGGATTGTTATGCGGCAGCCGACAACAGATGAGGATGGATTGCGGATTACAAAGCTGTCGTTGGAGAGAATCAATGAAAAATATGCAATCAAAATTAAAAATTGTACCTGAACTTTTGTGCCAGGTTACTGATAATGTATCCCATTACCATGAAATGAAGCAAACAGATAAATACATTGTATGGTCGGAAGATTCCGAGGGAAGTTCGGTGGAGGGCGATGATCATAAGATAAATCAGTCAATTCAAGGTACGATTGATTATTTTACGATGGAAGAATTTGATTCCAACGTTGATAAGATACAGACTCTTCTGAAAGAGGCCCGCATATCGTTCTACCTAAATTCTGTCCAATACGAAAGCCGGGATGAATCTGGAGCAGGGTATATCCATTATGAGTGGGTTTTTGAGGTGACATAATGGCAAAAATTGATTTCAAGGGGATTGATGAATACGCAAAAGTACTGGATGCGCTTGAAGATGAGAGCGAAGAAATTATAAAAAGTGCTGTCTATAAGGGAGCTGCCCTTGTGGCAGATGAAATCAAAAAAGGATTGAAAGCTCTCCCAATAGAAGAAGGGGAAAACGGACTCCCTCCAATGGGAGATGCGCAGCATAAGCTTAAGGGAGTCAGCAGACGGCAGAAAGCGGACTTGATAGACTCGTTTGGATTGGCACCAATTGAAAACGACAATGGATATATCCAGACAAAAGCAGGTGTGGATGGATACGGAAGTATACCAACCAAAAAATATCCGAAAGGAGTACCTAATGTCATGCTGATGCGCAGCATAGAAAGCGGGACTTCTTTCCGCGAGAAAACTCCCATTTTCCGCAAGGCAACAAACGCGGCCAGGAAACGAGCAGAAAAAGCTATGGAACAAGAAATTGATGACCAATTAAAAAAACGATTATAAGGAGGAAACACAATGGCGATTAAAGGATTAAGTATTCCAGTGTTCGGCGAATACAGCTATAACGGAGCGACGGCAAGTTATACCAATGGCTTCATTTGCGGGGAAGCCATTGAGTATGGTGTAGAAATTGAAACCTCTGACAACAACCCATTATATGGAGACAACCGAATCATTGAGAATGATTACGGTGTGTTCAATTCTGGGACTCTGACTCTTAATACATCCGACCTTGATACCTATACATCGAAAAGATTATTGGGTCTGAAGGAAGTACAGGTCACGGTAGGAGATGGACAGGTAACAGAGTTGGTGACAGATGATGATGCTAAGCAGACACCGAAAGGATTTGGCGTGATTGAGTTGCACCAGATTGACGATGTTGACAAGTACAGAGCCGTGATATTGTGTAAGGTCAACATGTCTATTCCAGCAGAAGCAGCCACCACAAAAGGAGAATCCATCGAGTGGCAGACGAAAGAAATTGAAGGAACCATTACCAGATCGGATGAGAGTACAGCAAATTACAAGCATCCTTGGAAACGTGAAGCATGGTTCGATACGGAGGCAGAAGCCTTGGAATATTTGAAAACAGTTCTGAATGTTTTGGAGGAAGTGAAAGCAACCTCTGCGGCAGGCTCTTCCAGCGGTCAGACAACTATTACAATTATGAATCCCGTGGAAGGAGCAACATACAAATACAGTACAAGCGGCCCGGTGTCTACCTATAAGCAAGATTTGAGCGGATGGACAGAACTGGAATCCGGCGAAGGAATCACAGTGTCCAATGGTGCAACTGTATATCTGGCGCAGACGGATTCCAGCGGAAAAGCAATCGGGGCAGGATCAGTAAAGGCAGTTGTGAATGAGGGGTAAGACATGGGAAGAATTACATACGTTACAATAGCGGGGAAGAACTATCCAATGAGTTTTTCCCTGGGAGCGTCTAAGAAAATTATCGGAAAGTTCGGCAGCGCAGAAAAAATGAAAACACAGCTGAAAAAATCGACGAACGAGGAACAGATCGACCTTGTTACCGATATCCTGGAACTTTTGATTGCGCAGGGATGCGCCTATAAAAACTATTTTGAAAAGGATTTTCCAGCCCCGGAAGACGCCCCAATTGTTAATGGAAAGTGGGAACCTCTTCCACGGGAAGCGATTGAGATCGCAGTTGGAATCTCCGAGGTGGAAGATCTGGTAAGCAAAATAACTTCTTGCATTGATGTTGGAAGCAAAAAAGAAGTTGAAACAAGAATAGACGGAAAAAACGCAAAAAGCGGGCAGGAGTGAATTCTTCTGTCCGCATTGACGTTATGGCAAGAAAAGCTGGATTGCCGTACTTAGAGTATAACTGTATGCCGATCGGAGAACTTTCCGATTTCCTAGACTTTTACGCTGAGTCAGAGGGCGGATGTTATACGGTGGAGGCTCGAAGCCATGAATATATCCCGGAGGTGAGATGATTGGCATATGATATCGGCCCTAAGATAGGTATTCAAGGGGAGGCCGAGTTCAATCGGCAAATAAAAAACATAAACAATTCGCTGAGGGAATGCGGATCAGAGATGAAATTGCTATCATCTCAATTTGAGGATAATGCTAATTCGCAAGAGGCACTTATCGCCAAAAACAAGACGCTCCAAAAAGAACTGGATCTGCAAAATCAGAAAATGGGTCTCCTGGAAGGGCAATATGATAAGCAAGTCAAAAAACTGAAATCGCTTGCGGATGCATACCAAAAGGCGAAAAATGATAGCGGAGAAATGTCGGATGAAGCAATGAAAGCTGAAAAGTCCTTCAACCGGCAGGCGGAATCCGTCAGCAAACTTCAGGTATCCATGAATGAGACCAAGACTTATATTAATCAGCTGAATAATACCATGGATAAGAATGATACCATGTTGAAGCAGATCGAGGATGGAGCCAGGGATGCCGCTACCGGTTACAGTGAGTTGGATAATGCTTCAAAAAGCGCAGCAGATGGGCTAGATGAAGTCAATAAAAAACTGGATTCCGGGAACATGATGGATGCGGCCGATACCATCGCAGGGCTTGGCGATAAAGTGGTGGAACTAGGCCAGAAAAGCATGGATGCATTTTCCGACCTTGAGAGTACGATCACACGGGTCAATACGTTTTTCGGCTTGACCGGAGACGAAGCCGAGCAGATGGGAACCGTGATCGAAAATATTTTCCGTACTGGCGTCACAGATAGCTTGGAAGAGGTTGGAAATGCGGTTATAACCGTAAACCAAAATTTGAAGGACTTAGACCCGACCCAGCTGGAGACGATAACCGGACATGCCATTACAATGGAACAGGTTTTCGGCTCCGATATGAATGAGACCATGCGTGGCGTCAATGCCCTTATGGTCAATTTTGGACTGGATGCCCAGACGGCCATGGACTACATTGTCACCGGATCACAAAATGGATTGGATAAGACACAAGAGTTAGGAGACAACCTATCAGAGTATTCAGGTAAATTTTCACAGGCTGGATACTCTGCGGAAGAATATTTCCAGTTACTTCAAAATGGCTTAGAAGGCGGCGCGTATAACCTGGACAAGGTTAATGACTCCATTAATGAGGTAACTACACGCTTGTCGGATGGAACCATTGAAGAATCATTGTCCATATTCAGCGAAGAAACGCAAAACACCTTTAAGGCGTGGCAAGATGGAGGAGCAACACAGAAAGATGTCATTAATTCGATCGTAGCCGATATTGAAAATTGCAAAAACCAGCAAGAACAGCTTACATTGGCGAGTACAGCATTCGGAACAATGGGCGAAGATGCCAATATGCAAGTTGTTACATCTCTTACAACCCTTGGAGATGAGTACAACGATGTTTCCGGGGCAGCCCAGCAGATGACCGATGATAGCACTACGCCAATGCAAGAGCTACAGTCTGCCATTAATGATATGGTGACAGAGCTTGCGCCAGCCGGGGAAAAACTGATGGAATTGGCAACGGATATCCTTCCTAAGGTAGTAGACTTTATTTCAAAACTTGCGCATTGGTTCCAAAATTTGCCGGAACCAATGCAAACGTTTATTTTGGCCCTTGGAGGCCTAACTGTAGCTCTAACCGTTTTGCTGCCCATTATAACATCCTTATCTGCGGTATCTCTTCCGATTGCTGGAATTATTATTGGTATTGCTGTTGCTGTGGCTGGAATTATCGCTGTAATACAGAATTGGGGAGCAATAACAGAATGGTTTGGTGGAGTATGGGAGGCAATATGCAATACCGTCCAAAGCGTATGGGAAACTGCTTCCTCTGCCGTGATGGGATTGATACAGGGATTTGTGGATTGGATAAAAAATGCGTGGGAGACGATAAAAACAGCTATTTCCACAGCAATGGAAGCCATAAAAACGACAATCTCCAATATATGGAATGGGATTAAGCAAACAGTTTCTAATCTTGTAGAAGGTATTAAAAATTTTGTTGTTAATACTTTCACAAAATTGAAGGATGGAGTTTCGGGAATTTGGGATACCATAAAAAACACGGCGTCCAATGTATGGAATGCTATTAAGGACACAGTATCCAATATAGCAGGCAATCTAAAAGATGCTGCTGTTAATGCTTTTAAAAAGTTGATTTCTGGGATTAAAAATGTTTTGTCCGGTTTGGGAGATGTAGTTAAAAACGGATTTCAGGCGGCAATAGATTTTATTACATCTTTGCCTGGAAAGGCACTCCAATGGGGAAAAGATTTTATAAACGGTATCGTGGATGGAATCAAAAACGCCATCGGGGCAGTAACAGATGCTGTTTCTGGAGTGGCCGATAAAATCGCATCATTTTTGCATTTTTCGCGTCCTGATGAAGGGCCTCTAAGAGAATACGAAAAGTGGATGCCAGATTTTATGACCGGATTGGCAAACGGAATCTATAGCAATATTAATAAGATTCAGAAAGCTGCCAAAGACGTATCTAGCACAATTGACACTACAATAACGGGAACGATACCTGATATTGTAAGTAACACGCCAACCATAGGCACTGGAATGATTGTTGTGGATGGAGATACGATTGTTTTGGACGGAAAAGCCATTGGAAAGAGTGCCACAAAGTACATAACGACCGGCCAAAGAAGAGGATCGGCATCAAAGGGGAGGCGATTAAGTGTATAATATCTACTACAAAAATGAAAATTGTGAAGAATATGGGATTATACCTGTGCGCCGCCCCTCTGTACCGGCCCCAGAAATGAGGGTAACAGAAACGGAAATACCTGGTATGGATGGCGTTTTGATCGAAACAGATCATACATATTCTCCCATCACAATACCAGTAGAAATGAATTTTTTGGTGCCGGAAAATAAGTGGATGGAAACTTTCCGCACGGCGAAACGCTGGCTTACCGGAAGCGGCTGGCTGATGCTTGGCGATGACCAAGAATATATGTATAAGGTGTATTATTGCCGAATCGCAGATACAGAGCGGACAAGCTGGAAGTTGGGAAAATTCACGGCTGAGTTTGTTTGCGACCCATATTCTTATGCGGCAATAGGACAAGAAGAATACGACTACGAAGATGTACTCGATAATCCATACATGACTTCCCATCCAATATACAAAATTAATGGCAGTGGAGCGTGTACTCTGACGGTCAATGGCAATCAGATGACTGCTACAGTCAATCAGGAAATCATAATCGACACAGATCGAATGATTGCATACAACGCAGCAGGAACAAACCAAAGTAATTTGGTTTCTGGGAATTATGAAGACCTATATCTACTGGAAGGAACGAATACAATCAGCATTACTTCTGGATTCCATCTGACTGTGCAACCGAATTGGAGGGAATTATGATACAGGTATACAAAATTGACAATACCAATTACCAAAATAATGGTGACATCACTCTTATTCCGTATTCTGCTGTGACAACTGCAGAACTTAATGGATCATGGTACGCTGAAATGGAGCATCCAATCGATCAGGAAGGACGATGGAAGTACATTGTAGAGGGAGCGGCTGTTAAGATGCCATCTTTTAACGGAGAGCAGCTCTACAGAATTAAGACGGTCAGCAAGTCCGATTCCGCAGTGACAGCCACTATGGAGCCTATTTTTTACGACTCCATAGGTGACTGTTTTTTAATTGATGTTCGGCCAACCGCAAAGACCGGGCAGGAAGCATTGGACATTATGCTGGCATCCAATAGCAAGTATTCAGGATCCTCCAACATATCCAAAACAGCCACGGCATATTACCAGTACATGAATTTTATGGAGGCCCTGAATGGCGATGCCGACCAGACTTTTGTGAATCGATGGGGCGGCGAAATCCTTTTCGATAATTTTTCCGTGATTGTAAATGATCGGATTGGAGCAGACTATGGAGTCGAGTTAAGATACGGGAAAAACATACCAAAAGACGGGCTACAGGAAGATATTGATATGACAGATGTGGTTACCAGAATCTACCCAAAGGCCTATAACGGTTATACGATGTCCAATAATGGATATGTGGATTCTGGCTTGATTAATACATATCCGACAGTGCATGCTGTAACCATGACATTCGAGGACGTTAAGATGCGGGCAGATGCGTCCGAGGATGATGAAGAAAACGGCGTATTGATCTGTGATTCCCAGGAGCAATTAGATATCGCATTGGCACAGCGTTGCCAGGAGCAGTATGAGGCGGGTATCGACAAGCCAAAAGTAACGATATCGGCAGATATGATATTGTTGCAAAATACCACGCAATATAGAGACTACCAGGTGCTGGAAACCGTCTCCTTGGGGGACACTGTCCACATTATCCACAACCGTCTGGGGATTATTACCGATGCCCGTGTAATAGAGATAGAATATGACTCTATTAAGAAGCGTGTTGCGTCGGTAGTAATTGGAGACTACAAAGCCAATTATTTTGACGGAGTAACATCCAGCATTGGAAAAATTGACAAAGTTGTCCGGCCAGATGGGACAGTGGTTGCCGAGCAAATCGCTGGTTTCATCGATGCCACAAGAGCACAAATCCATCTCCAATCCACAGCGGCAGCACCGGTGGAGGGGATTGCTTTCAAGGTGGAGGATCTTGACCCGGATAGCGACACCTACGGAGCCATGGTATGGGGGACGCAGGGAGTCCAAATTTCCAAACAGCGGACGGCAGACGGGCGTGATTGGGACTGGACTGCTGCCATGACAGCAAACGGAATCATTGCGGACACAATTGTTGCTGGCACCATATCGGACAGAACAGGAAGAAACTATTGGAATCTGGATACTGGGGAATTTTCGCTTTCCTCTGCCGCCTTTGCGGTAGATGGAGAAGAGTTCGGGGATTATGTCGGAGACCTGGTGAATGACAAGATAGGATCCGCGTCTGTCGTTACTCTCCAGCTGACGAATGACTATGCCGCCATAGCAACGGATGCCGATGGAAACGGCGGGGATTTTTCGGGATGCTCCACAACTGCGCAGCTGTTTTACGGGACAACAGACGTAAGCGGGGCAGCCACTTATTCCGCCACTCCATCAGATGGAGTAAGCGGGGAATGGAATGCCCAGACACGTACTTATACCGTTACCGGAATGACAACAGACCAGGGAGAGGTTACGATCCAGGCAACCTGGGACACCATTACAGTCTCCAAGGTATTCACAATCGTGAAGCAGAAGCAAGGAGCGGACGGAACCAATGGAACCGATGGAATACCGGGAGCAACTTATTATACCTGGATTAAGTACGCAGACACGCCTACAACGGGCATGTCTGATGAACCGGAAGGGAAAACCTACCTTGGAATTGCTTACAATAAGACAACCCAAGAAGAAAGCGATAACTATACAGATTATGAGTGGTCACTCATCAAGGGAACGGACGGAATTAACGGAACCAATGGAGAAGACGGCACCACCTATTACACCTGGATTAAGTATGCGGACGATGATAATGGCCAGGGGATGAGCGACCTCCCGGATGGAAAAGAGTTCATCGGTTTCGCGTACAACAAGCTTACGCCAGTCGAGAGCGACAACCCCAGTGATTATGCCTGGGCAAAGTTTCGCGGAGATGATGGGATTCCGGGAACTAATGGAACAGACGGAAAAACAAGCTATTTCCACGTTAAGTATTCTGCTGTAGCCAATCCAACGAATTCTTCGCAGATGTCGGAAACGCCAAATACATATATTGGTACGTATGTAGATTTTACGGAGGCCGACAGTACTGACCCAAGTGATTATACATGGGCCAAATTCGAGGGAACGGACGGCATCCCGGGAACCAACGGGGAAAACGGGCAGACATCCTACTTGCATATTAAGTATTCAGACGATGGTGGATTAACATTCACGGCCGACAATGGGGAAACACCAGGCGAATACATGGGCGTGTATGTGGATTTTACGGAAGCTGACAGCACTGACCCGGAGGATTACAAGTGGTCTCTGACAAAGGGACAGCAAGGTGACCCGGGAAGATCTTACCACATGGAACTTTCCGCTAAAGTCATCAAAAAGGATAGCAACGGGGACATGTATCCCTCACAAATCGAGATTTCACTAAAGTACATTGACGGGCAGTCATCAGATCCAAAAGATTACTTTGGAAAAATTAAGATAGAGGAAACAACGGATGGTACATCGTACACGCAAAAATATCTGTCCTCCAGCCTGGAATATGGCCATACATATACGCCATCAGACAGTGCAAGTAGCATAAGGATTACCATGTATTCCTCCAGCGGCACGCAGGTATTGGACATTGAGACAGTTGCCATACTTGTGGATGTGGACAACCTTACGCAGGAGCAGGTGTTCGATATCCTTACGGATGGCGGCAGGATACAGGGCATATTCATGCAAGATGGACAGCTCTATTTTAATGGCCAATACATGAAAATGCACAGTATCTATACGGATGCCCTAAATGTGGGGATTGGCGGCAATCTGTATTATTGCGGATATGATACGCTGGAGCATATAACCAACGACACACTGTATTACAATCTTGGAGGGAATACAGGAGTTGTTGCAATTGCGTCCGTAAATAATTATGGCCCTGGATCCCAGTATGATCATGGCATTATCCCACCGTATGGCACCAAGTCGATACGGCTTATAACATCCGGCGCCACAGACACATGGATGTATCTTGGCAGCAGCCAAAACGACTATGGGTGCATCCCTGTAACCGCTGGCAAAACATATAGGCTGTCTTGCTATGTGCGCGTGCTGGAAGAACTTGTAACAGACAATATTCCATGCCAGTTGTATGTAGTTGGGCATACGAGTATTAATAATGTTAATACCGGGCATCCAGCAAGTACAAGTTTTACGGCTGTGAAAAGCGAGTGGACGAGGCCTTATGTAGATTATACAGCAGATGGGACATATCCATATATTTCCGTCCGTATTGATGCGGATGCCCCGTCCACAACGTTCTGGTGCTGTTTCCAGATCGAAGAGATAACGAGCGATGAGCAAGAAACCAGTCCATTCCGGCCGGCCGGAACATTGGTTGTCAACGGCGCCAATATGTTGATTGGGAGTATTGGAGCGGACAAGATATCCATTAATGATCTGGTTACCCTGAAAGCGACAATCGGGAAATGGCATATTGCAGAAAATTATTTGTGGTCGGAATATACGACTGGAAGGTACAGCATTATAAAATCAGACGGCGATGTCATGATTGCCACAAATTCCCCATCCCGTACAGATACCACCGGAGCCACATGCCAAATTTTCCACGATGGTCATATTTCAGTGGGCGATACAGCTGGCGGCGGCATCCGAACGGAGATAGATGGCGATACATTTGAAATGTATAACCAAAACGGTTATGCATTCCAGCTAAACTATAATGGTGGCATGGAGTTGTGGGGAAATGCCGATGGAAACCCAACGCCATATATAGACTTCCATTACGATGGGAGCCAGCAGGATTACAGCGTGCGCCTTATATGCAATGGGCCAGACTCCCTTTCCGTGGAGGGCGGCACGCTGAATACGGGGTCTGATGAAATCCTGAAGAAAGATATGGCAGGATTTGATAAGCGGATGGAGACATTCTTCCGCGCCGTAAACCCCATATATTTTCGGTACCAGGAGGATACCGACAAATTACAGTTTGGCTACTCCGCAAACAACATAGAGGATGCCCTTATAGCTGCCGGGTTTGATGCGGATGATGTCGGCATCTATTACAAGGACGTGAATGGGATCCGGTCGCTTGCGATTAACGGCATGGAAGCCCCTAACACATACATGATACAGCGGTGTATGGAGCGGATTTCCGCTCTCGAAACAATGGCACTCAGAAAGGCGGTACTATAATGGACAAGAAACCAACAAAAGGATTATGCACCATGTATGCGGCGGCTGCGGAGAAAATCCGGGCCGCCGTCTACCAGACAGCGCAGGCAACGCAGACGCCAGCATTTTTGCTGGATGCGATATTGTCTGGAATCCTGGCAGATATCCGGCAAAAAGAGCTGGACGATCTGTCCATGGATTATGCCCGATATGACGCGGAAAGGGAAGCGGAGGAAAAGAAGAAAGCAGCCGAAGAAAAAAGAAAGGAAGGTGAAAAGAAATGATCATAGCTGATTTCACAAATTGTGCGGAAGATACTGTTACGGCGTCAGGCGTGTTGTACCAGTACGATTACAACCAGGATTTGAAAATCCAGGGGCTTAATATTTCAGGTTCGGCACAGGTTCATTTTTCGTTTCAGCAGTCTTTCGGGGAGGCCGTCCGAATTATCGGAGAGGCAGAGGATGGCGATCTGACCGTGCAAATCCCCAACTTTCTTCTCAAAGGGTTCCTGTCGTGCCAAGGAGAATATTATATTTGGGCATTTGTTTATGTAGCGGATTCTGACGCCGGGGAGACAATTAAGCGAATCCGAATGCGGGTTATTGCCCGTCCAAGGCCGCAAGATTATTCCGAGCCGGAATACAAGGATGCGTTTGACCAGCTCACCGAGTCTCTGGCCGCAAAACTGGACAAAAATCAGGGGGCGGAGAATGCTGGAAAAGTGCTTGGCATAGGACAAGACGGCATGGTCATTCCGCAGGATGTACAGGCGGGAGGATTTTGGGTAACAATCACCGAAGATGAAAGCAATAATGAGAATGAGATCACAGGCACATCGGACAAAACGTTCGATGAGATAAAGTCGGCGTATGATGCGGGTAGGCCAGTGTATGCAAAGCTTAGCAATTTCGTATTGCCTCTGACAGAGGTGCATACCTTCGAGGAGGACCAAGCTGACCTCAATAATGCTGTTTTTAGTATTGTTTCTGATAACGAATTCGGCGAAAACCGTGGTTTCCTGTCAATTTTCGTAACGAATGAGGGAACGAAAATATTATGGCGGAATGACATCCAGCCTCAAACGGTGACGGCGGATATGCTTGGAAGTGATTTTGTGCTATGCCAGGTTGGTTACGACTCCGAACATAACGAACTTGTTCTCCCGGTTGCAAAAACATTGGTTCCCAAATTACCGCAAGCTGGATATTCATCGTCAGGTAATTGGCCCTTTCCGCCAACTGTTGATGCTGTAAAAGAAGCTATAAGTAGTGCAATGCCGTTTTACGTGGATATTACCATGGGATCTGACGGGCAGGCAGAATGTAGCGTAACATACCAGGAAATTTTGGCCGCATATAACCAAGGGGCGAAAATACAGGCGAGCATACAAGGGTTTCCGACAGCGGTTATAAAACAAGGTGATTTATTTATCTTTTTGGCCTATTCTGGGATGAACATGGCTACTATGTCCATGACTTCTGATAATGTTTTGGATTATGGGACTTCAGATTTCGCCGAAACTGAAGTCCCAGCGGCATCTGAACTGAACTCATATTTAATGTCTAATGTCTACATAAGCAATGACAATAGATTGTACATCCCTGCCATTTCCGATTTGAATGATGTGCAAAACGCAGACACGCAATCAACCATCGGAGATACTGATATGTATTTTGCAACTGCCCAAGCCGTGAAACATGCCATAGATGAGCTTTGGGAATACGTCAACCAAAAAATCGCAGAGCTGAGCGGAACGCAGGAGAGATAATGTACGATATTGTATACAATGTAATCGAAGAGGGCAGATATGAGCTGGCTGATCTTTTGGCCAAGATAGACACCCTGTGGATACAAGGCAGCCTGACAGAGGAGCAGAAGACAGCCCTGGTGCAGTTGGCCAGGGAAAAGGCAAGACCAGAAAACAGCTATGCCGGAATACAAAAGCAGATGGAGACACTGTTTGCAAATTTTGCCGAAATTGCGAAGCAAGTGGGGACAAATACGCTGGAAATTGCTAATATCAAGGCGAAAATGGAGGAACAAGGGACAACAATTCCAGATCCAGAACCGGAACCGGGGGAGGAATATCCAGAGTATGTCCAGCCGACCGGCGCACACGATGCCTACCACAACGGGGACAAGATTACATACAAGGGCAAGAGATACCGCTGTATTGCTCCGGAAGGTGTGGCAGTGGTATGGGCACCTGACGTATATCCGGCATACTGGGAGGAGGAAACATGAACGAGACAGAAGTAGAAGTGACATTGGCGGAACACTGGAAAGAGATCGGATCCCTGAAGCATCGCATGGATGACACAGAACGGATTGTCCATGTGGTCCACCAGCTGGCGCAGGAAATGGTTGGACTTACAAAAGAAGTGGGATTTATGAACCGGAACCTAACCCAGCTGACCCAGAAAGTAGCTGATCTGGAGGCCGTGCCGAAGAAACGCTGGGACGGGCTTATCACAGCATTGCTTGGCGCTGTCATCGGCGCAATTGTGACATATATTTTCAAGTAGGGAGGATATGTATTATGACCAAGAAAGAATACTGGATTAATTGGGCGAAAAAAGCGGGAATCCGTGCGATTAAGACGGTGGCGCAGGCGGCCATTGCCGGGATTGGCGCAGCGGCGGCCATGGGGGAAGTCAACTGGGGCTATGTGGCATCTGCCGCAGCCCTGGCAGGTGTTCTGTCCATGCTGACCAGCGTAGCGGGCCTGCCGGAGGTTCCGAAGGGAGAGGAGCAGGGAAATGGAACAGCGGAATAAGGAGAAAATCGCAAAAGTGATCTTTGGGGAAGGCAGCGTCTTTGTTGGGCGCTGCCATGATGCCCTGGTGGCAATTGCCCAGTGCATCCATGACCTGATGGATACCGGAGAGTATCCGGATCTGGATACCTGCCTGGGGCAGGCCTTCGCACCGGCGGCAGACACCGTGGATCCGGAATGTCTCCGGGCGGTGGAGGAGGTGTGGGAGCAGGGGCAGCGCCGGTTCCCGAACACAAAGATTTATCAGTTCCGCAGCTTTTCAAAATACAGCGACGGCCATGGGCGCCTGGATGCCGAGAAAGCGGGAAATTTGCTGGAAAACTATAACTATTTAGGATCAGACTCCATAGATAATAGATGGGGCCATTTTTATTTTGGAAGGAGAGAAAAAACAATGGGAAAATTACTATTAATCGCAGGACACGGCGGGGATCCGTTTGATCCAGGGGCTACTGGAAACGGCGTACAGGAGGCGGACTTGGCGAGAGATTTTGCCAATCATCTGGTTCTGGCTTGCCGGAGCCTGGGCATGGATATTGACCTGTATGACACCACGAAAAATATGGTACAGACCTACAAGAACGGCGGGGCATTCCCCTTCCAGAGCTATGACCTGTGCCTGGAGATCCACTTCAATGCGTCCGGCAGCGTCTCCGACACCCCGGACGGCGTGGTGAAAGGCACCATGTTCTACACGCACGGAAATATGGCAGATAAGACGCGCCAGCTGGCACAAAAGATCCTGGCCGACTTAATTGCCCTGGGCAGCATCCAGGCATGGGATGGCCTGGTACCGGCATCTGTACAGTATGACGGCGGCCTTCTGGTCCAAAATCGCTGCTATTCCGCAGGCTGTGAACATCTGCTGCTGGAAACCTGTTTTGTCACCGACATTGATGACGTGAACTGGTACCGGACCAACAGGGACTCCATCGTTGCCGCCGTGGCGCACGATTTGGCCGCATACGCTGGAATTAGTCCGCAGGCAGCCAAATATACAGGCATGGTATGTAACGTCCCGGAAAACGACAATCTGAACGTCAGACAGGCACCAGATAACAATTCCCCGAACCTGACCACATGGGGCTTGCTGTCCAATGGCAACCTGGTGGAGGTACTGGAAGAGGAAGAGAATGGTTGGGACAAAATCCGCATTGCTGGCCAGTATGTGGGATATGCGTTTGGAAAGTACATTGCGGACGTATCAGAGATCTTGTATGATGCCGAAGTGTGCAATGTGCCGGATGGAGACGTGCTGAACGTCCGTGTAAATCCCTGGGATGATGCCGATCTGCTGCCGGAGTGGCCGGGGCTGTCCAATACTAACCGTGTGGGCGTATTGGGTGAAGTGGGAGACGGCTGGACGCGGATCCGCATTATGAATCAGTATGATGGGTTCGTGTACGGGGAGAAATATCTGAAGAGAGTATAAAAAAGATTGACGCACCAGTTGTTACGTTGTACAATAGAAATGTCTCCAGATTGCTGGTGTGGATTGAAACAATATTTTTTTAAATGACGTGTATGCATTTTTATGTCACCGGCTTTGTCCGGTGCGGATTGAAACAAGTTATTATTAACTAATGCGTACAGCAAAAAATAGGGGGCTTAGGCCCTCTATTTTTTGGTATGCGATTCTATCCATTTTTCCAGTCCATCCAGTACTTTTTCTCTATCCGTCGGATCACCGCAAGTATACCATATCTCTGTTATCGGTATTGTTACTATTTCCTTGCTGCTATATACCTTGTAACTTTCACCAATTTCACAATCGTTCCAGACATCACCGTTTTCACAGTTTAGTTTCATGTAGCAATGGCCCATGCCTTTATGGTTCCAATCTTCCATTTCGTCATACAGGTCAATTAATTTTTTCCTTTCCATATTATTTTACCCTCACTTTACTCATGTCATAGCCAGCGGATTCCATCCACTTTACATCCTCTTTATACACCTCTGTCCAGCCATTTTTTGCATGACCATCTATTTCGTATCCTTCGCCGTTTGCTGTCAGATCGTCCAGATCATATCCCTCTTCTGTAAGCTTATTAGCTATCTCTTTTTCATCAGTCATTTCCGGCATCGCAAACACGTTTTCTTTTTTAACTGGGAAATTTTCCTCTACCCATGCATCTAATTCCTTTTTATTTGCAAACTGTTTTTTCATTTTTGATTCCTCCTGTTTTTTATTTCCTTTTCTTTAACTGTCTTTATTATAGCATATTTAAACTATTATGTCAACAGGATATTTAAACTATTTTAACTTTTTTCATTTCTTCGATTTTTTCCTCTACGCATTGCGTCACAAATGCCGACAAGGACATTCCTTTTAGTTTTGCAGCTGCTTGCCATTCAGCCTTTTTTCCTTTTTCAGCCATTACTGTTATACGATCATATTTTTCTTTTTGGTATGCGTTTATATAATCAAACGCCGCCTTTTTATCGGTAAAAGCCATAAAATCCCTCCAATATGTTTTTGATATACTTATATTATAGCATAGTATAACTAAGTTGTAAATAAAAAAAGCAAAAGAAAATATTTTTAAACTTTTTTACAAATAACCCTTGACAGAATAGTTAAACTATGCTATTATATAACCATAAGGAACAGGAAAACAAAAACAGTTGAGGAGGATAAGAATATGAAGTATAATATGAGCAAGATCATGAGAAGAGCATGGGAACTGGTTAAGAAAATGGGAATGACAATTTCCGAAGGGCTGAAAAAAGCATGGAAGGAAGCAAAAGGCATGGCAGTGGAAATGAAGAATGTCATTGTTGAACACTTTGAGTCTTACAACGAAAGAAGATATAGCACACCTTGGGTTTGCTTGATGAATAATGGAAAGTATGACTTTTCAAGGAAAATCGGAACATACACAGCAGATAAAGGATATGAAGGTGATCTGATTGTATATGCTCCAGTTGTTGGCCAGGTATACGGATACGGACAGAAAGACTACAGAGGATGCAACACAATAAAGAGTTTTGTGAAATGGACTGGAAGCGAATTTGTGGCATGTGATAATATGGGAAATTAATACATATGATTTCCTACTAACTGTATAGCACCGACCGGGTCTGTACAGTTAGTAGGAGAATAGGCATTAAAAAATAATCCGCTCTACTTCGCGGTTTTCATTAATCCATATCTCTGATATCATGGAATGCCAGAACGCTCGTTTCTTCTCGCGGTCCAGACCGGCATACATTTCTTTCCAATTTTTCGGCAGGACAATTTCTTTTGGTTCCGGCTGATCCGGTTCTTCCAGCTGGGCACGTAAGACAGATACCTTTTCCTTGCAATCTTCTATGGATATTAGGCCGTTGATGTACAGATCGTTTGTTCGCTTTATCTTATCCTCTATAGCTGTCCTGTCTATCTTCTTCGCTTTGGCAGCCTTTTCCCTGGTGGAGATATTGTAACGTTCTATTTCCGGCTCCAGATAGTCCAGGAGATATTGTTCAATGTCTCCTTCCCGTATCCATCTATTGTTGGAGCATGTTTTTTGCTCCGCATACGTTCGGCAGCTGTAATAGATATACTTTTCGGCTTTGGATTGTATTAGAGCCTTATGCTGGCATCTGGCGCACTTGCACAATCCTGTAAACAGATATATGCGGCCAGAAGGTGCGCACTTAATATTATTCCTTATGTTTTTGTTGGCTCGTTCGAAAGTATCATTGGACACAATCGGATCACAGAATCCCTCTATCATTCTTCCGTTCCTGTCATATATCCCAATATATATCTTGTCTGTAATGATCCGCTTGATTGTGTTCTGCGGGAAATAATGGTTCCAGACCTCACGCGCGTACAATCCAGCCTGCCGAAGGTTCCCATGGACGGCGTAATGCTCGAATATATCCCGTATCATGGCTGCGGACTCTGGCTCTATTTCCAGACGCTTTTCGGCATTGATCCTGTATCCAACCGGCGGTGTCCCAGACAGAACGGTCTTATTTTGGATTTTGGCATCGAATACGGCGTTGATTCGTTCCGCCGTCAGATCAGCTTCGTTCTGGGCGATGGACAGCTTTAGGTTAATAAGCAGCCGCCCGGATGCGGTGGAAGAGTCATAATCCTCTTGAGTGGTACTCCAATCGCATCGGTTACGCTCCAATATCTCATTGACCTTGTAGTAATCTGCGATATTGCGAAACCAGCGGTCAAGCCGCGTGAAAAGGATACGGTCTATCTTCCTGGCTTCTACATCCCGAATCATCCGGCAAAACTCTTCACGCTTTTCCAGACGCTTCCTGGCCGTTTTTCCGGCATCTATGTAAGTCCCTACAATATTCCACCCCTTATCCTTGGCATAAGCCCGCAAATCGGCTGCCTGGGCTTCCAAGGACAGTCCACGGATAGATTGCTCTTCTGTGGACACTCTAATATATAACGCTACTCTCATATCATTCCTCCTAAAACGTATGTTTCCGTTGCATACACTCTGGAAAAATGATACAATTACTTTGTGAGATGTCATTCTTCCAGAATGATATTTTTTATCCCCGGCGTTATCAGCACCGGGGATATTTTTTTATTTTGGCAAATTTTGGATTGCATAATCAGCCTCTTCGGCCGTGAACTGTCCTCCGTATTCAGAAACCAACTGATCTCTGATTGCTTCTGGAGACATGTTCATATGTTCTTGATAGCTTTTGGCACTTTCCAACGCATTCAGTTTCCAGTCTGCTTCCACATTATCTACAGCATACTGTGCTTGTTCCGGCGTGAATTGTTCTCCGTACTCTGATATGAGTTGGTCATATATGCCTTGTTTTGACATGTGCATAGTATCACTATAACTTTTGGCGGAGGCCAATGCGTTTGCATTCCAATCCGCATTCACATTATCTACGGCATACTGAGCAGCTTCAGCCGAAAACTGTCCACCATATTCGGATACAAGCTGGTCATAGATACCTTGCTTTGACATATGCATAAGATCGCTATAATTTTCTGCCTGCGCAAGCGCTGACTGATATTCTATTGGGACGTCACTTGCTTGCGATTCTGTTTCCGCTTCTGTCTCTGCTTCCTGCGCTTCGCTTTCCTGAATCGTACCTGCTTCGGTTTCAACTAATGTTTCCTGACGTGTTTCTGATTCGGTTGTTGTTGCTGAATCGTTGTTTTCTCCTTGAGAAGCGGCTACTATAATAATTATAAGCAAAATCACAAGTATAATTATTACTGTTTTTAGCTTCCCGTGCTTTTTCTTGCTCCCCTGTTCTTTCTCCATGGTTGCTTTCCCTCTTTCTCGTTATATTTATATGTCTACAAACATACATACAAAATATAACACACTTCCGCTTATGCCGCAATATGATGCATCAACTTTTTGGAAAATTTATAATGTTTTTACCAGAAATTACCATCCAATTAAATATATACAATATATTATATTTGTGGTACTATAATAGCATAATAAAGCGCATTTATAGATGCGTATTTTAACTTTATAATCATATCTAAAAACAAGAACAAATGTTTGTATTTTCCAGTTGACCTATACACCGATGCGTGGTATAGTATCAATTAGAAATCGAATGTATGTTCGGAAATGGAGGGCAGCAGATGAGCAAAGAAGAATACAGAAGGTACATAAGCGAAGCATTGGAACAAATCGAAAATCTTAAATTTCTGAATCGCATCTTAAATTATGTAATGAAGTATCTGGCGAGGTCGGGGAAGTAATCCCCGACTTTTTCTATTCGAAAATGCTCTTCAGATACTGCTTAATCACTGCCCTCTGCTCATCGCTAAGCTCCAAGTACTTCTCAATGATTTTTTTGTCCATATCATCGAGCTTGAAGTCTTCCGCCAGCTCATCCACAACGCTTTCCGGCGTAGTGGTGAACATGTCTCCTTTGCCCTCCGTGAGCCACAAATAGTTTACATTATATTCACGGCATATTGCCTTTGCCATTTGATCAGTTAATGAGCGTTCCTCATTTTCTATATTTGATATTGCTGTTTTTCCGACTCCTAAAGGCTGACCAAACTTTTCGAGGGTCAGTCCTATTTTTTTTCTTATTTCTCTGACTCTCTTTCCATAGTCCATTGTTACACCTCACTTTCTAATTTCATTATATCACATCAAGGAAAAAAGTCAATAAAAAAAGTTCACTTTGTGGACGAAAAAGGCTTGACATTTTCCTCTCCGTGTACTATAATGTACACATAGAGAACAGAAC
>ERZ1090878.251-NODE-251-length-29987-cov-6.135073_pt1 | contig 29987 bp, 25 predicted proteins | sample MGYA00478473_ERZ1090878 | MGnify/ENA primary metagenome ERZ1090878 (study PRJEB33644, sample SAMEA5815720) | chicken gut metagenome | biome: Chicken; feature: Gastrointestinal Tract; material: Caecum | place: Ireland | collected 2019-01-01 | study: A study of the... | reverse complement strand
CATGCTGGCCAACCTGTCGCTGCTCGAAGAAGCGTATGCGATGGGCGGGCATCTGACCGTGCTCGATCGGCAAAACCGTATCGTTTTGCATGAGAGCGGCTGCCGGAAATTCAAAATGCCGGCAGAGTACCGCTATTTTTCCCTTGTGCCGCTGGACGCTGCCCTGCATGGCGTGACGATTGAAAATGCAAAATACCCGCTGCAAGACGCGACGGTCACGCGCGCGGGCATGGTCACCATTTCCAACGAGGCCGCGGCAAACGAGATTGTTACGGTCGAAATTCGGGACGGGCGTGCGCTCGTCATCTTTTCGCGCGACTTTGATCGCGCTTTGTGAAATATCCACACCAAAACCGCCCAAACCGGCGGTTTTTTCTATTCTTCTGTTTTGCAGTTTTGCAGGCGCAGACTTGCAAAAAGAAACCGGCAGGCATATAATAAAATCATAGAGAGACGAAAAGGGAGTGCTGAGCAGTGGCATTGAAACCGATTTCCAGAATCGCGGCGGGGGTACAGGCATCGACGACGCTTGTCATCGACTCGCTGTTCAAGCAGATGAAGGCCGAAGGCAAGGATGTGGTCGGCTTTGGCGCGGGCGAGCCGGATTTTCCGACTCCGGAGCACATCAAGCAGGCCGGTATTGAGGCAATCGAGAACAACCAGACCCGTTATACGCCGGCAGCTGGTTTGATGGAGCTGCGCGAAGCGGCATGCTACCGGCTGAAAGCCGATTTCGGTTTGGGCTATGAGCCCAAGCAGATCGTCGTGGCTTCGGGCGCGAAGCACTCGGTTTATATTGCACTGATGACGTTGTGCAACCCGGGCGACGAGGTTGTCATCGCGGCGCCTTACTGGGTCAGCTACTCGGAAATGGTGCAGCAGGCGGGCGCGGTGCCGGTGATCGTGACAGCGGAAGAAGAGCAGGACTTCAAGATCACGGCGGCACAGCTGGAAGCGGCGATCACGGACAAAACCAAGGTGTTTATGCTCAATTCGCCCTGCAACCCGACTGGCATGGTTTATACCCGTGAGGAACTGGAAGCCATTGCGGAGGTTTGCTGCCGCAAGAACATCTACGTCATTGCGGATGAAATCTATTGCAATCTTGTTTATGACGATATTGAGTTTGTCTCCTTCGCATCGCTGAATGAGGACGTCAAAAACCGCACCATCATTGTCAACGGCGTTTCCAAGAGCTACGCCATGACCGGCTGGCGCATCGGTTACAGCGCGTCTAACCCAGAACTCGCGCGCGTGATGAGCAACTATCTGAGTCATTCCACCTCGGCGCCGTCCACGATTTCGCAGCATGCAGCAATCGTGGCGCTCAAGGGCCCGCAGGAGGATATGCAGGTGATGAAGCAGGCGTTTGAGGCGCGCCGCGATCATCTGGTGGAGCGCATGAACCGCATTGAGGGCGTTTCTTGCATCAAGCCGCAGGGCGCGTTCTATGTTATGATGAATATGAAGAACTTCCTCGGCAAAACCATGTATGGTAAGAAGATCGAGAGCGCGGAGGATTTCGCGCAGCTGTTCCTCGAAAAGGGCTTGGTTGCGACCGTGCCGTGCACCGCGTTTGCTGCGCCGGGCTTTATCCGCTGGAGCTATGCGACCTCGCTGGCGGAGATCGACAAGGGCCTTGACCGGCTGGAGGAGTTCATCAAGAACGCATAAAAAACAGGTTATAGAAAAAAGGACGTGCTTTTGCACGTCCTTTTCTTTATATGGATAGCGGCGAGAGCAGCGGCAGCAGCAGCCGGTATTCGGTGAAGTCGCCGCAGGTGTACACCTGCTTGAGCTTGAAGCCGAAATGCAGGTACATCGGTACATTCTCGCGCGAAAGCGTCTCGAGCGCAATAGCCGGGTAACCTTGCTCGACGGCGTGTTCGATTGCGCCTTCCATCAGCTCGCGCGCAATGCCTGTGCCGCGGTAGGGCTGATCTACCGCAAACTGCGCGATGTAATACGGTCGGCCGCAGTAGCGTTTGTACCAGTTCGCACTATGTACCGCTATGACCGGGCGCGAGTTGCGCATGATTTGCGTGAGCAGGGAATTGGGGATATCACGCAGGGTACGGCTGTGACCGAGCGCATAGAAAAATTGTCCGATCGGGCCAAAGCGGGACAGGCGGCGCGGGTCTGCACCGACGAGCGCGCCCGCCAGCGTACCGTCCGGCGCGTCGCACACGAAAACATCCCCGTGGGAGAAGAAATAGCCCTGTCCAAGGCTGAGCACGGTAGGCCCGATTTTGCGGGCGGTTTCCGGGTCGATGCCGGAAAACTGCTGCTGTAATTCCGGTTTATCATAGAACTGGTCGAACATCAACGCGGCCAGCGCCGCGCATTCTTCCCGACGGGCTTTTCGCATATCGCGCACCTCCTGATTGCCTGTTGCCCTGATGATAGCATGTGTTTTGCCGCCCGTCAAGCGGCGGGGCGCGGCGGCGTGTCAAATACGCGGGCAAAGGCGGACTATTCTTTGTTTATTGTTACAATATGTGCGCGAAACAGGGCGATTTCGCTTGAAATGCGCGCTGTGCAGTGTTAAACTAAATAAGATGTATCATTGTCTGCCCGTTTGCTGATGCAATCAAATATAAGACGGATTTGAAAGGACGACTGACATGAATAACGTGTACGAAAGCCCGCTGTCCTCGCGCTATGCGTCGGAGGAGATGCTGTATGTGTTCTCCTCGGACATGAAGTTTTCAACCTGGCGCCGCCTGTGGGTGTCGCTGGCCAAAGCGGAGATGGCGCTCGGCCTGCCCATCACGCAGGAGCAGGTCGATGAGATGGAAGCCCATCTGACCGACATTGACTATGACACCGCGCGCGCCCGCGAGAAGGAAGTCCGCCATGATGTCATGGCGCACGTGTACACCTTCGGCAAGGCCGCGCCCAAGGCGGCCGGTATCATCCATCTTGGTGCGACCAGCGCCTATGTCGGCGACAATACCGACATCATCCAGATTCGTGAGGGTTTGCTGCTCGTGCGCAAAAAGCTTGCGGTTGTGCTGGACAAGCTGGCGCGCTTTGCGGATGCGCACAAGGCGCAGCCGACGCTCGGCTTTACGCACTTCCAGCCCGCGCAGCTGACGACCGTCGGCAAGCGTGCAACGCTCTGGATGAATGAGCTGCTGATGGATTTGAATGAGGTCGAGTTCCGCATCGAAAACCTGCGCATGCTCGGCTCGAAGGGCACGACCGGCACGCAGGCGTCCTTCATGGAGCTGTTCGACGGGGACGAGAGCAAGGTTAAGGAGCTGGAAAAGCGCATTGCGGATGACTTCGGCTTTGCGGGCGTGGTTCCGGTTTCCGGTCAGACCTATTCGCGCAAGATCGACGCGCAGACGCTGGCAACCCTCGCTGGTATTGCGGAGTCCGCGTCCAAGTTTGCCACCGATCTGCGTCTGCTTCAGCACCTCAAGGAGATCGAGGAGCCGTTTGAAAAGCATCAGATCGGCTCGTCCGCGATGCCGTACAAGCGCAACCCGATGCGTTCCGAACGCATCTGCGCGCTGGCGCGTTACGTCATCTGCGACAGCCTGAACCCGGCGTTTACCTCCGCCACCCAGTGGTTTGAGCGCACGCTGGACGACTCAGCCAACAAGCGCATTTCCGTGCCGGAGGCTTTCCTTGCGGTGGATGCGATCCTGAACATTATGATCAACGTGGTTTCCGGTCTGGTGGTTTACCCCAAGGTGATCGAGGCGCATGTGATGAACGAGCTGCCCTTCATGGCGACCGAGAACATCATGATGGATGCGGTCAAGCGCGGCGGCAACCGGCAGGAGCTGCATGAGCGCATCCGCGAGCACTCGATGGCGGCCGGCAAGCGTATCAAGGAAGAGGGGCTGGACAACGACCTGATCGACCGCATCGCGGCTGACCCGATGTTCGGCATGACGCGCGAGCAAATCCTCGAGCATCTCGACCCGGCGGCATACATCGGCCGCTGCCCGTCGCAGGTGGACGAGTTCCTCAGCGAGTGTGTTCGTCCCGCGATTGCGCCCTATCTGGAGGGAGAAGAGGTTACAGTGGAGATCAACCTGTAAGCGTGCGGCGCGCTGAGGTTGACTTTTAAGTAGTTTCGCAGTATACTACTTTAGCTGTGCAAGAAAACGAAGGAGGCAGAAAAATTGAAGAAAAGTGTGATTTCCTTCATTGCTGTCATGCTCGTCATTATTTTCCTGGGCGTGACCGCAGTGACAGGTGTGTATATTCCGGGGGGCTGGACCATGCCGTTCCGGGATACGGCGGCATCGGATACAACGGGTACTGCCGCAGATACGGATGCGGCGGATAATACCGCAGACGATACGACAACCCAAACCACGGATGATACCGCGGCGAACACCACCGACAATGCGGCGGATACGTCCAATCAAACCGCGGCTGCATCCCTCAAGGCGATCATTCCGAGCGTGCTGGATACCGAAAACGGCATCCGTCTGGGCCTTGACCTGGTCGGCGGTTCGCGTATCGTGTATGAGGCGCAGATCCCGGACGGCTATGATATGGCCAATCTGGCTGACGATATGAACTCGGTGCAGAAGGTTATTCGTCAACGTCTGACCGATAAGGGCTTTACCGAAGCAACCGTCACCCTGACGGGCGACAACCGCGTGACGGTTGAGATCCCGCAGATCACCAATCCGGAAGAGGCAGTACAGACGCTCGGCACCACCGCGCAGCTGCTCTTCGTGGATGCAGACGGCAAGGAATGGCTGACCGGCGAGGACATCGCCAAGGCTTCCTATGGCTATGGTCGTCCGACCGGCAGCGAAGTAGCCGATATTCACTATGTTCAGGTGCAGTTTACGAGCGAGGGCCGCGAAAAGTTTGCGGAGGCTACTGCAGCGATCTCCGCCCGCACGGACGGCACCAACCAGCTGTATATTGTGATGGATGATCAGATCATCTCCTATCCTTCGGTCAGCGAAAAGATCGACAATGACAGCTGTGTGATCTCGGGCAGCTTTACCCGTGAAAGCGCGCAGGAGCTGGCTGATCTGATCAACGCCGGCCAGATTCCGTTCTCTCTGACGCAGGTTGAGCTGCGTTCGATCGGCCCGCAGCTGGGCGCGGACGCAATGCGCACTTCCCTGATCGCGGGCGCGATCGGCGTGCTGCTCGTCTGCCTGTTCATGCTGATCGTTTACCGCATCCCCGGTCTGGTTGCATGCCTCGCGTTGGGCTTCTATATCGTGATCGAAGCGCTGATTTTCAGCCTCATTCGCGTCAACCTGTCGCTGCCGGGCATCGCGGGTATCATATTGTCAATCGGTATGGCGGTTGACGCTAACGTCGTTATCTTTGAGCGCATCAAGGAAGAGCTGCGCGCAGGCAAGACGGTCAAGAGCGCGATTGAGTCGGGCTTCAAGCGTGCATTCACCGCAATCCTTGACTCCAACGTAACCACGCTGATTGCAGCGGCGGTTCTGTTCTTCCTCGGCACTGGTACGATCGTCGGCTTTGCGACTACGCTGGGCATCGGCGTTATCGTTTCCATGTTCACGGCGCTGACCGTGACCCATTTCCTGCTTAACCGCATGGTGGATTTCCACATTCGCAGTCCCAAGGCGTATGGTCTCAACGATCATGCCCTGCGTCCGCGCTTTGCGGTCATCAAGCACTTCAAGGTATTCGGCGGCATTTCGATCCTGCTGCTCCTGACCGGCCTGGTTTCGCTGATTGCGCTGCCGTTCGGTCAGAATTTCTTCAACCTGAGCATTGACTTCGCAGGCGGCACCGAGATGGAGTTTGCTATGCACCAGACGGTTGACCAGAATCTCCAGACCGAGATTGGCGACCTGTTTAAAGAGGTCACCGGCGTGGAGGCTTCCTCCGTTACCTCTTCGGGTGATAACAACGAAAACGTGCTGATCCGTTCGACCTCGATCGACTCTGAAAAGCGTGAGGCTGTCATCGAAAAGATGACCGAGACCTACGGCTTGGCTGAGACCGATATCTACAACAACAACGACGTTTCTGCATCGGTTGGTTCCGACCTACAGCGTGCGGCATTCCTGTGCGCGATCGTCGCGATTGTGCTGATGCTGATCTATATCACCATCCGCTTTGAGCTGACCAGCGGTTTGGCAGCAATTGTCTGCTTGGTGCACGACCTGCTGATTATGCTGTCGGTTTACGTTTGGCTGCAGATTCCGCTGGACACCAACTTCATCGCAGCGGCGCTCACCATCTTTGGTTACTCGATCAACGCATCGATCATCGTATTCGACCGCGTTCGTGAAATCCTGCGCACCGCGCGCAAGGAGTCGTTTGAAGAAGTGGCAGAGCGCAGCGTATGGCAGACCATGGGCCGTACGATCAATACCTCGCTGACCACGCTGTTTACGGTTGGCATGATTTTTATTCTGGGCGTGCCGTCGCTCAAGCAGTTTACGCTGCCGTTGATCGTTGGTATCCTCGCGGGCGCTTGGTCGTCCATCATGCTGTCCTCCAGCCTGTGGGGCTTCTTCCGCAAGAAGTTCCGCAAAAAGCGCGTCTAATTCGGATGAAGAAAGGCCGGGCAATGCGCCCGGCCTTTTGGCGATTTATTTACTTGCATAGAAGAAAACGACAGGTGGAATAGCGTTTATCGCCGCTAAAGAAAGGAGAATAGCCATGCGGATCGGAATGTCAACCGCGTGTTTTTACCCGCAGCCGCTGGAAGAAGCCTTGCCGATTATCGCAGGGCTGGGCGTGCATGCGATTGAGATCTTTTTCAATACGGAAAGTGAACTGAAACCGCGCTTCTATGAGATGCTGGGGGCACAGGTACGCAGTCTGGGACTGGATGTGGTGTCCGTGCATCCGTATACCTCGCTGATGGAGGGGATGCTGCTGTTTTCCGACTATACGCGCCGCACCGAGGACGGACTGATGCAGTATCAGCGGTATTTTGAGTGCGCGGCGGCGATGGGGGCGCGATTTCTGACCTTTCACGGCGAGCGCAATATGGGGCAGCAGGACGATCCGGCGCGTTGGGAGCGCAAGTGTGCGGTTTACCGGCGGTTATGTGAGATTGGTGCCGCCTGCGGCGTAACCCTTGCGCAGGAGAACGTCGCATGGTGCCGCTCGCGTGACCCGGCGTTTATCCGTGCGCTGTACCGCGATGTGCCCGCGCTGCGCTATACGCTGGATATCAAGCAGGCGTATCGGGCGGGGCAGAGCTGGAAAGTCTTCATGGATATCATGGGAGAGCGACTGGTCAATGTGCATATCAACGACTTTTCTGCCGAGCAGAGCTGTCTGATGCCCGGCGCAGGCACGATGGATTATGCGTCGTTCTTTTCCTGCCTGCGCGCGCAAGGGTATGACGGTCATACCATCATTGAGGTTTACCGATCGAACTTCGATGCGCCCGAGGAACTGGGACGGGCAGTGTGCACGCTGAGCCGGTTTGCATCCGTATGAGACCGGAAAAGAAAGCAGCAGATTTAGGTGTGTGGATTGACTTTGTACCACAAGCGGTGGTATAATAAGGGAAAATACAGGACTGTATACCGGTTTACAAGGGGGAAACGCAATGAAATGTCCGTTTTGCGGGTTTGATGACAGCAAGGTAGTCGATTCCCGACCGACTGATGAGGGAACGAGTATCCGCCGCCGCAGAGAATGTCTCAAATGTCTCAAGCGTTTTACCACTTATGAAACCGTGGAGCGGATGCCGCTGATGCTGGTCAAGCGCGATGGCACGCGGCAAGCCTACGACCGGCAGAAGCTGCTGGGCGGTTTGATGAAAGCGTGTGAAAAACGACCGGTGTCGCTCATTCAGCTCGAGCAAATCGTCGATAACGTCGAGCAACGGGTGTTCGGCTCGCTGGAAACCGAAGTGTCCAGTAAAGTAATTGGGGAACTGGTAATGGAGCAGCTGCGCAAGGTCGATGAGGTAGCCTATGTGCGCTTTGCTTCGGTTTACCGCCAGTTTAAAGATATCAATACCTTTATGGAGGAACTCAATACCCTGCTGAAGGATAAGTGATTGTGATTTCCTCCCAACCAAAACCGGCGAAAAATCCCCCTAAAACTCGCAGGTAAAAAGAGAGAGGAATAAGGACTTAAGGTACGAAAGTGCTTTAAGTCCTTTTTTGATGCGTAAAAAAGGTGGGAAGAGGGAAGAAAAGTGCAGGAAACGGAGAGAGGAGAAAACGTGCAAAAAGAAAATTGTCGATTTTTTAGAGATTTTCGGTCGATTTTGGATGAGACGAAAAAGAAAACGGATAGATTTTCATAACGGACTGGAACGGACGGAAAACGGAAATAAATCGAGATAATAACGGATATGAACGGCTTCAAACGGATCAATTTCCGCCAAATTGCATTATTCTGAGTTTTTCATTTCGCTTCGCAAATCGCAACTATCACCACATTTCCGGCAAATTTCTTTATACCGCCAATCAAAAAATCGCTCGTTTTTCTGGGATAATCTGTCGGTTTTAGGGGGGATAATGACAGGGAGTTTAAGGATAATTGTAATTACCATGAGATTTTAAAGAGCAGATTTTTATGGCACTAAGATGGATCGTAGAAATTTGTTTTGGATTCCGGCTGATAATCAAAAATGATGCATTGTTTAAGGGGAGTAAGTTGCAAAAATAATTTCGCTTAAATAAAGCATTTATTCTGAGATTTTGCGGGAAAACCGCAAAAAGCTCAGCATAATTCAGAGAATTATTCTAAGATTTTGTGTTCAAGGGAGGGGACGTCATGGAAAAGCTGGGCAAACGGACAAGGGAAATCCGCTTTTACAGCGAAAAGAACAAAGCAATGTGCAGTGTTCACTCGGTTGGTGCGCGAAATTACACTAAATGGTTAGAGGAACGGGAAGATGTGCGTGGTTACGAGGCAAATGTCGCTTGGGACACCGCTTTTCTCGGTCGGGTTGATCGGGTGGATATTCGTGGTTCGTACCTCACTACAGACTGGACAAGCGATTTCCGTTTGTTCTTTACAGACGGCCATATCGGCATCCGAGAGATGGTAAGGGAAGAGAAGCTGCAAGAACGTGCAGTGATCGAAAAGCTGGAGCTGTCCCGTCGGTACTGGAAAGCACAAGGCATCAAGGATTGGAAAGTCGTATTGGAGGGTTGAGCATGTTTATCAGGGTGTATCAGGAAGTCTATCGCGTGCTTCGGAAAGAGCAAAAAGGCAGCTGGGTGATCCGGTTTGACAACCCTGTCCGTCCGCAGTTCCTGTCGGAGGCACAGATGGAGGTTTGTCAGCGGGTGCCAGCACCCGAACGGTATCTGCAAAGCGCGAGCCCGGAACGTAAGCACAGTGAAGCCGAAAACCGAAAGACCGCTATGCTGCAACCGATGATCGACGATCCGATCTGTATTTCGGATTTCAGACGACGTAAGGAATTGTCTGAACGGTTAGCAGAAAAGTACCATACGACGCCGCGACGGATCTACGAATTATACTTACTGTATCTGGCACAAGGCAGTCTAATGCCCAAACCGAGAGAGACACATTCGGCTCGGCAAACCAACGTCCAGCGTATTTTCCAGCAGGCAATCGAAAAGCTGTACTACTCGGCTAAGCGTCCGTCCTTGCGTTCGGTCTACGACTGTATGCTGCTTGAGCACTTCACAGACAATAACGGCAAGCTGCTGGAGGGTCACCCAACATGGCACAGCTTCCGACGGTATTACTACTCTCACGGATTGCATAAGGGCAGCCAGAAACAGATCAGCAGGGAGGGGCTGACCAACTACCAGCGTAACCATCGGATACTGTTCGGCACAAGCAGCGATTGGAGAAGTCAGATCGGCTGCTACCAGATGGATGCCACACAGGGAGACCTTTATCTGGTGTCCAGTCTTGACCCAAACACGATCATCGGCAGACCCAACTTGTTCTTGGCGGTCGATACGGTCACCGGGCTAATCGCTGGCTTTTACGCAGGCATGGAAACCGGGGAACAGGCGGTCTTGTATTGCCTTGCCAACGCAGCACAGGATAAGGTGCAGTTTTGCGCCAAGTACGGTATCACAATTACGCCGGAACAATGGCCAAGTGCGGGATTGCCCGGAGAGATCATTACAGACCGTGGCAGGGAATTTGGGGGTGCACGGATCGATGCCATGTGTGCGCGGTACAGCATTGAACGACAAAGCCTGCCACCGTTTCGTCCGGATCAGAAAGGGCTGGTCGAAAAGAGTTTCGGGCTCATTCAAAACAGCTATACCTCTGCCTTACGGGGAAAGGGCATGATTGAACCGGACGCACAGGAACGCTGGGCGACAGATTACCGCAAGCAGGCATCACTCACCCTGAACGATTACATCAAGTTGCTGATCCACACGATCGTTTACCTGAACAGCGCGCGTGTGTTACGCAATTACCCTTTGAGTGATGAAATGCTGCGCGATCATGTGACACCAACTGCATCTGGATTGTGGAATTGGTTTGCTGAAATGGGACGGAGCACCTTGCTGGAACTCGACCCGCAGGAATACGAACTGCTGGCATTATCGCAGGGAGAAGCAACAGTCGATCGACATGGCGTTCGTTTTCGTGGGTTCTATTACGGGGCAAAAGAATACCGCGGTTTGCTGGAAAAGCTGATGCGCAGAAAAGTGACCGTGGCTTACGACCCGGAGCGCACCGATCTTTTGTATCTGGTGCAGAATGACGAGTATGTGAGATTGCCGCTGACAAAAGCGTGCAGCAGGTACCGTAACCAGTCTTATGCCGAAGCACAGCAACACCGTGCTGCAGAGCAGGATGCTAAACAGCAGTACAGTGCAGCAGAAACGCAGGCGCGGGTCGATCTGACAAGACAAATTCAAACTATTGCATCTACATCTAAACGGTAAAGCAAAAGGAGGAAAGCACCATGTCGGACAATCCCTATCTGGATAGCGTACCTGAAGAACTGAGCAAAGCGGACTTCGTACAGCAAATCAAAAGCACACCCGATTTTGCAGGTGTGCCGATGACCAACCGCATCGCCAAACTGGGTGAGCTGTTTGTGCCGATGGATTACATGTACACGGTCTATGATCTGCTGCTTCGCGCAATCCGCACCACCTATCTGACCATCACTATGCTGGACACGATCCGACAGATACAGGGGCTGCGGCAGGAGAGCGTTGCCAGCTTCGCAACCGAGGCGGAGAGTGGTTCGATTCTGGGGGTAGCCGGTGTAGGAAAAAGCTCGACGGTCCGGCGGTGCTTGTCCCTCATTCCTCAGTGCGTGACGCACAGTGAATACAACGGTAAGCCCTTTTACAAAAAGCAGATCCTGCATCTGTTTGTTGAGTGCCCGTCTGACTGCTCGGTGAAAACACTGGCATACAGCATCATTGCAGCCGTGGATCGTGCAATCGGTTCGGAGTATTTTCGGTTTGCTGCCAAACAGAGTCGGTTGTCCGCAAGCGCACTGGTGACACAGGTGAAAATCATCTGCCTGAACCATGCGGTTGGTGTGATCGTGGTTGATGAGATCCAGAACGCCATTCAGACAGCGGTACATAACAAGCAGGTAAGGCCGCTCATCAAGTTTCTGGTAGAGCTGGTCAACGAAACCTGCACCAGCATTTACTTTATCGGCACCTCGGAGGCAGAACAGCTGTTTTGCCAGCAGGAGCATTTGCAGCGCCGTACCCGGGGACTTCGGCTTTTGCCATTGCGTCCGGATGCAGGATACCGTCAGTTTCTCGAGCAGATCTGGCAGTTTCAGATCACGGAGACATACATGCCGCTCACCGACCGTGTGGCTAATTTGATCTACGACCACTCCGGCGGGATTCCATCTTACATCATGCAGATTTTCCAGCAGGGACAGGCACAAACCGTTCAGGCTGGACGAGAGCAGATGGATGAAAAGCTGCTCAAACAGGGTATCGAGCTGCTCAACCTGAGTGTGCCCAAGAAGTTCCCGACTGGGATATCACTTTCAGATTTTACAGTGTCTGAGGTTGTGAGCGAGCCTGTCGCACTTCCGGAGCAGCCAGTTCAGAAAGAGACGCAGGAAGTATCTCGTTTGTATGCCAATCCTCGTGGACGCAAAGCCATGAGCAGAAACAATCTGGATTTGATTGAACTGTGGAAGCGCAAGCAGGAGACAAAGAAAATCGTACAGGGCATGGAGAACTTGGGATTGATAGAGAGGGGATTGCCATGATCGGCTTCTTTCCGCAGTTATATCCAGACGAATTATGGTACAGTGCCATCATACGATACCATCTACATGCTGGGATTGCTTACTGGTCGGACACGCTGCAACTGTTGTTTCCGGATTGCCGAACCTATCCCAAAGTCGGGGAGCTGTTGCCCAATACAACCATGCAGCAATTACAGCGTGTGTTGCCCGAGGGGACGCTGGATTTACGGGAACTGGCATTGCATCATTCCTTGTTTCGGTTCCGGCTGCTGTTCTTGCCCTATGAGCGGAAACAAGACTTACTCGATGCGTTTTGTGAGGGACAGGACATTGCACCGGCTTTGTTATCCGTGCGCAAGAAACTGCATGAGCACCCGCTTCGGTTTTGTCCGCTTTGCGCGCAGGAGGACAGGAAACAGTACGGAGAAGCCTACTGGCACACGGAGCATCAAATGATTCTTAATCAATAGAAGAGCGACGAGGTAACGGAAAAGAAATGAAAAGGAGTGCTGTGAAATGAAAAAAAGGTTAATTAGCTGGACGCTTTTATCAGCAATGCTGGTAGCATTAGTCGGTTGCGGACAAAACGCAACGGAGCAGAATACAGACAATGCGGACGCTTCTTCAAGCGGCGGCGATGACGTGATTACTGTTGCAATGTGGGATTCTCCGCAGGAGCCTGGTTTTACCCAGATTCTTGAAAAATTCACCGAGGAAACCGGCATCGAAACTCGAATTGAGGTTACCCCGTGGGATCAGTACTGGACCATGCTGGAAGCTGCGGCAACCGGTGGCTCCATGCCGGATGTATTCATCATGCATTCTAACGAGATCGCCAAGTATGCGGAAAACGATATGCTGCTCGATCTGTCCGATTATATCGCGCAGAGCGATAAGATCGACATGAGCAAGTATCCGCAGGATATCGTAAGCCTGTATCAGAATGAAGACGGCGCACAGTTGGGTATCCCGAAGGATATTGATACGGTAGCGCTCTGGTACAACAAGACCATGTTTGACGAAGCCGGTCTCGCATATCCGGATGATACCTGGACTTGGGAAGATGTTGCAGAAGCTGCGCAGAAGCTGACTAAGGATGACGGCAGTCAGTATGGCTTCGCAGTAAGCCCGGATAACGATCAGGGCGGCTACTACAACATCATTTACGATTACGGCGGATATGTTCTCTCTGACGACCAGCAGACCTCTGGTTTTGACCAGCCGGGCACGATCGAAGGCCTGACCGTCCTGATGGATATGGAGAAGAACGGTTATATGCCTCCCTACACAACGCTGGTTGAGAACGGCGACTGCACGCTGTTCATGTCCGGTCAGGTAGCGATGACGCTGCAAGGCTCCTGGAAGGTGAACGATCTGACGAACAACGACTACGTCAAGGAAAATTGCGACGTTGTGATCAAGCCGATGGGTCCGAACAATGTTCGCACCACCATTTACAATGGCGTTGCATGGGCGGCACCGTCCAACTCGTCTGATCCGGAAACCGCATGGAAGGTCATTGAGTATCTTGGTTCGCAGGAAGCACAGCAGATGCAGTCCGATCTCGGCGTTATGATGTCGGCATGGGAAGGCACTTCCGATAACTGGATCAATGCGCATCCGGAATTCAATCTGCAGGCGTATCTGGATGTAATGGATGACACAATGGTGATCTTCCCGCACTCTCGCCGCACGGTGAACTGGGCTAATATGATCAAGGAAGAGATCGGCGCAGGCTTCACGGGTGAAATGACTCCGGAAGAGACTTGCCAGAACATCGCGGATCAGATGAATCAGATTTTGAAAGAAACCAACTAAAGAAACAATGCGATTCGCAGGAGGAATACCATGGGCGGAAAAAATAAAACCGTAAGATATTCTGCGAAAAAGCGTAATGAAGCATGGTGGGGATACCTTATGGTGTTCCCCACCATACTGGGTTTAATCGTTTTGAATATCATCCCTATTTTTCAAACCATCTATCAGAGCTTTTTCAAAACGGGCGATTTCGGGAAAGGCAATATTTTTATCGGTCTGGAAAACTATATTGACTTGATTCACGATTCTTCCGTCTGGCAGGCCGTATGGAATACGATTCGGTATACGCTGGTGGAAGTGCCGATCTCGATTGTCATTGCGCTGCTGCTGGCGGTGCTTTTGAACAGAAAGATGAAGTGCCGGGTAGCATTCCGTACGATTTATTTTCTGCCGATGATTGCAGCGCCGGCTGCCGTGGCAATGGTTTGGCGGTGGCTGTATAACAGCCAGTTCGGCCTGCTCAATCACATTTTAGGCATCTTTGGATTGGGACCGGTCAACTGGATATCTGATCCCAAAATTGCCATTTACTCGGTTGCGGTTGTCGGCATCTGGTCGGTAATCGGCTATAACATGGTGCTGTTTTTGGCGGGCTTGCAGGAGATCCCCAAGGACTATTATGAAGCGGCACGAATTGACGGCGCAAATGCGGTGCAGCAGTTTTTCAGTGTTACCATTCCGCTGCTTTCGCCAACCCTGTTTTTCGTATTGGTTACGCGCCTGATTGCGGCGCTGCAGGTGTTCGACGTCATTTACATGATGATGGATTTGAGCAATCCGGCATTGGAGGAAACGCAATCGCTGGTATACCTGTTCTATAATTATTCCTTCATCGAAGGCAATAAGGGCTATGGCTCGACGATTGTTATTCTGCTGCTGATGATTATTATGGTCATCACGCTTTTCCAAAACTATTTGGAGAAGAAATGGGTGCATTATAATTGATTGAAAAGTGTGCTCCTATTGGTTGGACTTGGAGAAAGGAAATGTTATGAGCAAAAGAAAAGCCACAAATGTATTGGTGATTGTTGTGCTTTCCATCGGTGCCATCGTGATGCTGGTTCCTTTCATCTGGATGGTTTTGACAGCATTCAAATCGGCCACCGAGGCAACGCAGGTCAATCCCTTTGTGATCTTCCCGTCGAAATGGCTGCTGGATGGCTTCAAAAGTGCCATTACCAAAATGGATATTCCGCAGCTCTATTGGAACACCGTTTGGATGATCGTCGGGCGCGTGGTTTTCGCTGTGCTGACGGCGACCATGGCAGGATATGCGTTTGCGCGGTTGGAATTCAAGGGCAAAAAGTTTCTGTTCTCGCTGGTTATTTTCCAGATGATGATTCCGACGCAGATCTTCATCATTCCGCAGTACCTGATGATCAACGCACTGGGCGCGCAGAATACCATTTTTGCGCTGATCTTCCCCGGTCTGGTCACGGCATTCGGTACGTTCCTGATGCGGCAGAACTTCATCAATCTGCCCAAGGAGCTGGAGGAATCCGCGCGTCTGGATGGCTGCAATATCGGGCAGACATTCCTGTTTATCATGCTGCCGCTGGCAAAGTCCGGCATGGTGGCGCTGGGTATCTTTACCGCACTGTTTGCGTTTAAGGATCTGATGTGGCCGCTGGTTGTCAACACCAATCAGGCAACAATGCCGCTGGCTTCGGCGCTGGCTAAGCTGCAAGGCACCTTCTCGTCCGATTATCCGGAACTGATGGCGGCATCTCTGCTGGCATGTATCCCGATGATCGTGATTTATTTGATCTTCCAGAAACAGTTTGTAGAAGGCATTGCTACTTCCGGTGGCAAGCTCTGAGGTGATATGTATGAAGCAAATTGAGCTGTGCGAAAACGGTATATACGCGGTTTGGCAAGTCTGTGATGATTTGCGCCTTCAGCTGCTGCATTTTTCGGCGCAAGCCTGCGCGGCAAAAGCAGAGCCGGAAGAGGGCGTTTATGCGCTGGAAGTGCATGTCACAGGCGAAAACTGTGAGCTGGAAAGAAACGGTATTCGCCATGCGATGACAAGCGCAGGCTGGCGGATGCAGTACATCCGCCATACAGATGAAAGAAATGAAGCAGGACGCCGCATCACATTCTACATGCAAGAGCCTGCAATCAGATTGCAGGCGCGGCAAATTTATCAGTTCTATGATGGCATTCAAACCGTGCGCGCATGGGCGGAACTGGAAAACGTCGGGGCAGACGATCTGGGTATTGAGTATGTCTCCTCGTTTGCGCTGACCGGCGTGGAACGCGGCGGGCTGTCCGCGCCCGAGGATAAGATGCGCGTTTGGATTCCGCACAACACATGGTGCCGCGAGGCACAGTGGAAATCGTATTCTTTCCCCGAGGTCGGCTTGACGAGCAGCCAGATTTACCAGCGGCAGCATTCCGCGACGGCGCTGTCAGTGGGAAATACCGGAACTTGGTCCACCAAGTCCTATCTGCCGATGGGCTATCTGGAAAATGTGGAAACGGGCTCCGCACTCCTGTGGCAGATCGAAAACAACGGCTCCTGGCATTGGGAGATTGGGGATCAGACCGGATACTATTATTTGCTGCTGTCCGGCCCCACGGAAAGTGACAGCCACTGGTGGAAAAAGCTCAAACCGGGCGAGCAATTTGTTTCGGTCCCGGCGGCAGTTTCCGTTATCAACGGCACTTTCTCGCAGGCTGTTGGGGAAATGACCAAGTACAGACGCAGGATTCGCCGCACGCATCCGGATAACGCCAAAGCAAGCGTCATTTTCAATGACTACATGAACTGCCTGTGGGCAGACCCGACCACGGAAAAAGAAAAACAGATGATTGACGCAGCGGCAGAGCTGGGCTGCGAATATTATGTGGTGGACGGCGGATGGTATTCTGCCGGATACTGGTGGGACAGCGTTGGTGAGTGGAAGGAAAGCAAAGAGCGCTTCCCCAACGGTCTGGTCGAAGTGATGGATTATATCCGCGGCAAAGGTATGATTCCCGGCCTGTGGTTGGAGCCCGAGGTCATGGGTATCCATTCTCCGATGGTGCAACAGGTAAAGCCGGAATGGTTTTTTACAAGACATGGGAAAGCCGTGCAGGAGCGCTCGCGCTATCAGCTCGATTTCAGAAATCCGGAGGTCATCCGGTATATGGATGAAACCATTGACCGCCTGATCAAAGAGTACGGCGTAGGATATTTCAAGATTGATTATAATATCGAAGCGGGCATCGGCACAGAAACGGATGCCGACAGCTTTGGTGATGGTCTGCTGTCCCACAACTGTGCGTATCTGCGCTGGCTGGAATCCGTGATGGAGCGTTATCCGGATCTGGTGTTTGAGAATTGCTCGAGCGGCGGCTTGCGCCTGGATTATGCCATGCTGGCACGGTATCCGCTGCAATCGACCAGCGATCAGGAGGATTACATCTATACGGCCTCCCTCGCGGCGAATGCACCGACAGCGGTGACACCGGAACAGGCCGGCGTATGGTCTTATCCGCTGGCGGACAGCACGACGGAGCAAACCGCATTTAACATGGTCAATGCCATGCTGATGCGCATTCATCAGAGCGGAAGACCGGATATCATCGCGCCGGAATGCTTTGCGGTTATCAAGGAAGGTATTGACTGCTACAAGCAAATGCGCGGCGAGATACCCACGTCCCTGCCGTTTTGGCCCCTCGGACTATCGGCATTGGGTGACGAGTGGCTCAGTCTGGGCATGGAAACCAAAACCCGTATTTTCATTGCCGTATGGAGATGCAACAGCAGCACAGGGACGATTTCACTGCCGGTTCCGCAGTGGAAAGGGAAAAAAGTCCAAGCAAGCTGCTTTTATCCGCAATCCTTGCCATCCAAATGCGAATGGAATCAGCAAGCGGGCAGCCTGAGCGCGGTGCTTCCTGCCTCGGTCTCTGCAAGAATTTTCGTGTTGGAACAGTTAGATGCGGAGGATGACGCATGAAATATGTGACCTTGAAAAACACCGACCTGCGTGTGAGCAACATCAGCATGGGTACGGGCTCGTTTGGCGATCGAATTGATCGAAAAGCCGCATTTGAAATACTGGATCGCTATTGCGAGCTGGGTGGAAATTTCATTGATACGGCGAATGCATATTGCAAATGGATTCCCGGAGCGGGCAACTGCGCGGAAAAAATGCTGGGTGAGTGGCTTAAAACGGTTGATGATTCCAAAATCATTGTCGCAACCAAAGGCGGCCATTACGACTTCGCCGCGCCGCAGGTTTCCCGCATCAGCGAAGCCGAGATCCGCAAGGATCTGGAGGAAAGCCTGAAAACCCTGCAGCGGGACTGCATTGATCTGTATTGGCTGCATCGGGATGACCTGGCAGTGCCGACGCAGGAGATCCTCTCATGGATGGAAAAGCTGCGCGAGGAAGGCAAAATCCGTTATTACGGAGCATCCAACTTCACGCTGGCGCGTTTGCAGGAGTTTGAAAAATGCGCAGCGGAAAACCATGTGCAAGGTTTCTGCGCGGTATCCAATCAATGGAGCCTTGCAAGAAAAAAAAGCGCGTATGGCGTCGGGGATGACAGCACAACGGTTGCAGCGAGCGAGGATGAATACAAATGGCATGTGCAGACAGGTATGCCGCTGATCCCTTATTCGTCCACCGCTTCCGGACTGTTCGACCGGCTTTATCAGGCCGGTGTGGTTGCAAAAGACGGAAAAGTGGTTGAACCGGCTGAGGAAATCAATCTTCCGCAACCGTTATTGGATGAATTTCTCAACGAACGGAACCTTTTGATCTATGAAGAATTGTGCAAGCGACACAAAGAACAGGGCGTTTCCATCTTTGCGCTGTCGATTGCCTATCTGTTCAGTCAGCCGTTCCAAGTGATTGCGCTGTCTTCGGTGGATGTTCCGGAGCAGGTGGCCGGTTTGCTGAGCGCAAGCGAATTGACAATGGATGCGGACTTTGTAGAAAAATTCGGTAAATAAGAAAAACGGAGATGAGTGACATGGTATTTGCACTATATTTCGCCAATAGAGGGTTCTTCCCGGAATCTTTGATCGCAAGCGCTCGGGTGGAAGTGGAAGAAGCCGTCAAAAAGGCGGGACACAGCTATATCGAAATGGACCCGGACGCGACCCGGTTCGGCGCGGTGGAAACCGTGGACGAAGGCCGCAAATATGCGGCATTCCTCGAAGCACATCGCGGGGAATATGACGGTGTCATCATGAGCTTGCCGAACTTTGGAGATGAAAACGGCGCCATTCCGGCGGTGCGGGATGCGGGCGTGCCCATCTTCCTGCAGGCGTATCCGGATGAATTCGGCAAAATGGATTTTGCCAATCGCCGGGATGCTTTCTGCGGCAAGTTCAGCATTGAGGATATGTTTTATCAGTATAAGATTCCCTACACGATCTTTCCGCCGCATGTTGTGCACCCGTCTTCGGATGCCTTCCAGAAAAACCTGAGAGACTTTGCTGCGGTATGCCGGATCGTGAAACGCATGAAGCGGTATACGATCGGCGGTATCGGTGCGCGCACTACGCTGTTCAAGACCGTACGCTTTGATGAGCTGGCGCTGCAAAGATACGGGGTTACTTATGAATCCTATGATTTGAGCGAGCTGTTTTCCAGAATCCGCAATATGTCGGAGACGCGCGACGCGGTCAAGGATAAGATGGAAACCTTGAAAAAGTATTGCAACTGCTGCAAGGTGCCCGATGAAAAGATGCAGGTGCTGGCAAAAATGTCGGTCGCTATTGACGACATGATCGAAGCATACCACTTTGACAGCGTTTCGATTCGCTGCTGGAATGAAATGCATCAGGAGTTCGGCATCGCGCCCTGCGTACTGCTCAGCGAACTGAACGACCGCGGCATTGTTGCTTCTTGCGAGATGGATGTCGCCAACACCATCACGATGGAGATTCTGGCGCAGGCTTCTCAGAAGCCGGCAGCATGTCTGGATTGGAACAACAATTATGGCGATGACGAAAACAAGTGCATCCTCTTCCACTGCGGTTCCACAGCGCAGGGATTGATGGAGGACAAGGGCGTTGTCGGCGTACATAAGATGTTCGCCAAGGGCAACGGTCCGGACTATGGCTGGGGCGTCAATGAAGGCCGCATCGCGGCGATGCCGATGACATACGCCAGCGCCAGAACGGAAAACGGTCTGATTTACACATATGTGGACGAGGGCAGAATGACGGGCGAGCCGATCGAAAAGGAGTATTTCGGCTGCGCAGGCGTTGCGGAAATCAGCGATCTGCAAAAGAAGATCATATACATGGGACGAAACGGCTTCCGGCATCATACCACGATCAGCGCAGGACATTATGCCGACGCGATTGAAGAAGCAATGAAAACCTATCTCGGTTATGAGGTAAAGCGTCTGTAATCGGCAATATGCGCGGAAGGGAGTGAGCTGGTTGGATAAAGCTTATATAGGTCACACCAGTCAATTATACGGCGTGGAAGAGCACCGGCTGGTGGGGGGACGCGGAGACGGTATGCGCCTTTTTGAGGTGCGCAACGGCAAAGGGCTGGAGTTTACCCTGTCGGCAGACCGGTGTTCGGATATTTCCCGTCTCAGTTTTGACGGCGTGAATATCGGATATTTTTCTCCGGTGGGATATGTTGCGCCGGCGTACTACGACGCAGTCGGAAACGGCTTCCTTAAATCATTTACAGCCGGATTCCTGACGACCTGTGGCCTTTATGCAGTCGGGACGCCATGTCAGGATGCAGGAGAATATACTTCTCTGCACGGTTCGGTAGGTAATACGCCTGCGGAGTCGATCGGCATTCGGCAGACGGAAGACGTGATTGAGATACAGGCCAAAATCGATCAGTCCGAAATGTTCGGTCGAAAGCTGGTTCTGTATCGAACGGTTACCTGCTCTTTGCAGGAAAACCGCATCACGATCCAAGATCGGATAGCCAACGAAGGGGATCGTATCAGCCCGTGCATGATCCTGTATCATTTCAATATGGGGTATCCGCTGCTCAGTGAAACCGCAGAGCTCAACATCCCTTCCAAGCAGGTTTCGGCCAGAACAGAAAAAGCGGCAAAGGCAATCGCCCATTGGCACGAGATCACAAAGCCGCAGCCGCAATTTGAGGAAGAATGCTTTTATCATCAGTTTTCCAAGGAAGGGCAGGCTGGTATTTATAATGCCGCGATCGGAAAGGGCATTCGTATTTCGTTTGATACGGACAAGCTGCCTTACTTTGTGCAATGGAAAATGATGGGCCAACGGGAGTATGTGATGGGACTGGAACCGGGAAACTGCCATCCGGATGGTCGGGATAAAATGCGGGAGTCTGGAACACTGGTGGAGCTGCAGCCGGGAGAGCAAGTTTCGTATTGCGTTCATTTGCAGTTTTTCCGCGATAAAACCGAGTGGCAGAGCAGCTTTATACCCAGCAATCAGGAGTGAAAAACATGTTAGTGACATTAAAGGAAATTTTGAAGGATGCAGAGCAAAAGCAGGTCGCCATCGGTTCATTCAATACCCCGAATTTGGAAAGCATTATGGCGGTCATAGGCGCTGCGGAGGAATTGGATGTGCCGGTTATTCTGATGCATGCACAGGTGCATGAGGAAATCATGCCCCTGGATGTGATTGGGCCGGTGATGCTGGAAAAAGCGGAGAAGGCGCGGGTTCCGGTATGCGTGCATCTGGACCACGGTGAGAGCATCGAGTATATCGCGCGCGCATTCCGTCTGGGCTTTACATCGGCAATGTATGACGGTTCGCTGCTCCCGTTTGATGAAAATGTGGCCAATACTTGCAAGGTCGTGAAAATGGCAAAGGAATATCACGCTTCCGTAGAAGCGGAGATCGGCACGCTGGGCAAACGCGAAGGCGGCGGGCCGGACAGCGAGGATTCGGTGCAGATTTACACCGATCCAGAGGATGCACAGCGGTTTGTGGAAGCAACTGGCATTGATGCACTGGCCTGCTCGTTTGGCACTGCGCATGGCCTGTACTTAAAGAAACCCCAGCTGGACATGAGCGTTTTGGATGGGGTACGGCAAAGAGTACCGCTTCCGCTGGTCATGCACGGGGGATCAGGTGTCAGCGAAGAGGACTATCGGGCCGTGATCGCAAGAGGCGTGCGCAAGATCAACTACTACACCTATATGGCAAAGGCTGGCGGCCAAGCGGTCAGAGAAAAGATCCTGCAATCGGATGGACAGCCTGTTTTTTTCCATGACATCGTAAATTGGGGAATCGATGGCATGAAACAGGATGTGAAGCGTGCGCTGCAAGTGTTCAATATGCAGGAAAAAGAGCGATAGGGGTGAGAATATGATAGCTGGCATTGACGTTGGAACCACAGGCTGCAAATGCACGGTTTGTGATGTAGATGGCACAATTCTTGCAGAATGCTACGACGAGTACTTTACGGACGTTCAGGGCTCGTATGGTTCGCTTCAACCGGAAGTGGTCTGGCATAGCGTCAAAAAAGTTCTTGCTTCTGCGGCCAAAGGCCTTCCATTGCAGGCAATTGGCATCACTTCCTTTGGGGAGGCGCCGGTGCTGCTGGATGAAAACGACCGGCCGGTGATGCCGTCGATTTTGTATACGGATACAAGGGGACAGGCGGAATGCGAGGAGCTGGTCGAGAGGATCGGAGCGAACCGCATCGCGCAGCTGACAGGCACTGCGCCGCACTCCATGTATTCCATCTGCAAGCTGATGTGGGTGTTTCGCAACCAGCCGGAACTGAGTAAGAAAGTGTCAAAGATATTCCTCTTTGCCGACTATATTGTATATATGCTCAGCGGCGTGGCACAAATGGATTATTCGCTGGCAGCGCGCACCATGGCGTTTGACGTTTACAAGCGGGATTGGTGCGACGAGATTTTAGAGCAGGCAGGTATTGAAAAAAGCAAATTCCCGCCCACAGTGCCTAGCGGCACCAAGGCGGGAGTGATTCGGAAGTCCGTAGCGGAGGAGTTGGGCCTGTCGCCGGAGGTCATGGTGGTGACGGGATGTCACGATCAGGTTGCGGCCAGCTTGGGTACGGGCATCATGAAAGACGGTATGGCGGTGGATGGCACCGGAACGGTGGAATGCATTACGTCCATGTTCAGCAGAAAACCGGATACTGCGAAGCTGCAAAAAAGCAACTATGCCGTTGTTCCCTATGTTCTGCCGGACAGCTACGTATGCTACGCTTTTTCGTTCACGGGCGGCGCGCTGCTCAAATGGTTCCGGGATCAGTTCGGCCTGCTGGAAACCATTGTCGCCAAGCAGTGCGGCATGAATTTCTATGAACACATGAATCAAAAACTTGGCGATGTGCCGTCCGGTTTGCTCGTGCTGCCGTACTTTGCGGGCGCGGCGACACCGTATATGGATATTGATGCCAAGGGTGCGATTTTGGGATTGTCTCTGGACACAACCGCAGAGGAAATCTATCGCGCTTTGATGGAGGGCGTGACCTACGAAATGCTGCTGAATCTGGAGCGGCTGCAGGAGGCCGGCGTTTATATCAATGAACTGCGTGCAACCGGCGGCGGCGCTACTTCGGAAGTATGGCTGCAAATGAAAGCAGACATTCTCAACTGCAAAATCATCACGCTAGGCAACGCACAATCAGGCACGCTGGGATGCATCATGCTGGCGGGCGTCGCCTGCGGTCTGTATGAGAATATACAGCAGGCGCAGAAGAAACTGGTCAAATTGGGCAAAGAATATTACCCGCGATCCGAACAGCATGAAATTTATATGCATTATTACAATGTATATAAGAAGATTTACGCTGCAACCAAAAGCATCGGTATTTAAGATTCAGCGTTTGTGCTGCAGGATGCCCGGTATAAGCTGGGGGTCACGCCGGTGGCTTGCTTGAAATACTTGGTGAAGTAATTGTAATCATAAATACCGATACGGGTTGCAATTTCGCTGATATTCAAATCAGAATCACGCAATAGCTTTTGAGCGGCCTGAATGCGCAGTTTTTTGATCTGCTTGCCGATGCTGCATCCGTAAAGCTGTTCTGAAATGCGGTACAGTCTGGAATGACTGATATGAAAAGTCTGACAAATGGTATCGGCGGTCAGCACCTTATCCAGATTGCATGTGATGAATTGATTGATCCGGAAGGGAAGATCGTTGGAATCCTGCCGAATTAGTTCTGAAAGATGGATATAAGCAGTACAGGCTTCGATAATATTCGCAGAGGCCTGCAATGTTTCGAGCGAGACGTATGTTTTTTCAAAAAAAGCGCTCTTCAAGGCCTGCATATCGCTGACATAGTCTTTGCAGCGTTCGTAGATAAACGGCCAAATGGTTTCTTTGTCCGGATAGTTGCAGATCTGACCAAACATCAGATATGCGATGATCGTGTTGTTATAATAGATCGGTGAGACAACCTCGGATAAGCCGGCATGGCAGGTGTACAAATACAATTCGTTGGTGTGTTGGCAGACTTGGCAGGCAGCTGCATCACAGGCATAGCATTTTTGCAAAGCCTTTTCGTTCGAACGAATGTAGGAACAGAACTTGCAATGCTCGCTCGGATACCCCAAGATCTCCTGAAAAGATCGATCAAAGATGACGATGCGCAAACCGGTCAAGTGATGAAAACTTTGCAGCAGCTTTTTCAGTTTTTCAATATCTAATAAATTGGCCATAAATGATCTCCTGAGATAATGGGGAAAGATTTATACCATTATATCACAAGAAAAATGCAAAAAGCAATCAATATGCGTGCATAGCACCGCTGGTTAATAAAGGAAGAAGCGGTCCGGACGACTGCATCTTCTTTTGCATTGCCCTCCGGCATGGCGTTCTGATGGACACCGTGCCGGAGGTTTTGCCATGTGGGACGGCTGAGAAGCGGCATGCATACTGCGTTGTATTTGCCACAGATTGGTGCTATACTGATGCTGAACCGACTAAGGGATTGATAGGGAAAACAATAACCGGAAGGGAACAGCATGAATCAGAAACCGACAACGGGATTATCGCAAAATCAGATCAAACTGATCGCTGCTGCCGCGATGGTGATAGACCATGTGGGCGTGGAGTTATTCCCGCAGCTCACGATCCTGCGGATCATCGGTCGGCTTGCGTTCCCGGTGTTTTCCTATTGCATTTGTGAAGGCAGCCGCCTCACACATCATCCATGGAAGTATTTTTTCCGCCTGTTCGGGATGGGACTGCTGTGCGTAATAGGCTACTATGTGTATACCGGCATGTTCTATGGCAACATACTGATTACCTTTTCGCTTTCGCTATGTGTACTGTATGCGTTTCAGCACTTGCAAACCTGTTGGTCGCAAGACAAAATCACGGCGCGGCTTGCCGGTGTTGGTATTATGCTGGGCTGTATGGCCGGCATCTGGCTGATCTGTCGATGGGTCACCATTGATTATGGCTTTTTCGGTGTCATATTGCCGCTGTTCGCGGAGTTGTCTGCGTGCATCTGGGAAAGATATGCCAGTGCAGACGGCAAACAGGAGCGGGCGCGTCTGCTTGGCTTTTCGGTCGGATTGCTGGTGCTTTCGCTGCAAATGGGCGGTATCCAGATATATAGCCTGCTGACTTTGCCCTTGCTGTTTACCTACAACGGGACAAGAGGGGAGAAAAACCTCAAACAGTTCTTTTATTGGTTTTATCCGGTGCATTTACTGCTCATTGGATTGGTGAGCATGTGGATTTGAAGGCCTCTGCGCATGCAGAGACTCTTTTTGAAGGAAATATCGGCTTGCACTTGACTTTCTCGATATTCGAGATATAATGAAGACACAGAAACTCGATATTCGAGATTGGGGTGAGGGGCTATGCCGCGAGCTAAATTTCAGACACTGACCGAGCAGATGTTTTATGTGCTGCTGTGCCTGCGGGAAGAGTGCTACGGCATTAATATTTTCGATAAGGTGTCGGCCATGACGCAGGGGCGTGTCACGGTCGGCTCGGGCACAATGTACAACCTGCTCGAGCAGTTTTTGGACGCAGAGATGATCCGCGAGGTAAATGTGGACGGTCGCCGCCGTAGCTATCTGCTGACCGACAAGGGGCGGGAGCGGCTCGACCGGGAATATCAGCGGCTGCGCGCGCAGGCTGCGGATTACGAACGCATTTTCGGAAAGGAGGAGCCGCGATGAGAAAAACCAAACGCAGAATGGAAACGCTGTCCTTTTATGATCGCACGGGCGTTGAGCGGCATCTGGAGCAGATGGCCGAAAAGGGCTGGATGATCGACCGTATATCCAACCTTGGCTGGGTGTACCGACGCATTGAGCCGCAAAAACTGCAATTTTCCGTCACCTATTATCCCAAAGCGTCCGACTTTGACCCGGGGCCGAGTGAGGACCAGCAGGTGTACCATGCTTTCAGCGCGCACGCGGGCTGGAAATATGTGTGCAGCTGGGCGCAGATGCAGATTTTCTGCACCAATCAGCCCGATCCTGTGCCGATCGAGACCGATCCGGAACTGGAACTCCAAACCATCCATGCCGCCATGGTCAAGGGCTTTCTGGTGCCGTATGGTATTTTGCTGGTGATCGCGTTGGTGTGGAGCGCAATGCTGGTACACGATGTGTTGTATGACCCGATCGGGCTGTTTTCCAGCACGACCAACCTGTTTCTGATGGTCGTGTGGCCACTGCTCGCGTTGCTGTTCATCGTCGAAATTGTCGCCTACCTGCGCTGGCGCAGCCGTGCCAAAAAGGCGGCTGCGTGCGGCGAATTTATTGATACGCCCAACACACGCCGGTTTCAGCGTATTGTGTACTGGCTGTGCATGCTGGCATTTGCGGTGCAAATACTCTATAACGTGACCGCTGGTTCGTCGATGCTGCGCGTGACCAGTATTGCGATGGTGCTGTATGTGTTTGTGCTGATGGTTGCGGTGCAAGGAGTGAAACAACTGCTCAAGCGCAAAAAGGTGTCGCGCGGGGTCAATCGGGCGGTTACGCTGACGGTGGATGTGGTGCTGGCGTTCGGCATGCTGGCCGTCATCGTATTCGGCACGCTGCGTGCCACCGAAAACGGCTGGCTGGACAGGAACACCTCTGCCGATGAACCGCCGTTGATGCTCGAGGACCTGTGGGGGGATGCGCTGCCAGATGCCGATTACATTGTGTCTTGGATGGATGATGTATCTCCGCTGGTCGGTGTGTACAACGCATGTCAGTGGGCATCCCCAATCAACGGGGTGGAGATTCCGTCGCTCGACTACATGATCGTCGAGGTAAAACTGCCCGCGCTGTACGGCCTATGCCGTGCGCAGCGGTTGGCCGCGCAGAACGACGACAGCGAGGTGGAAGCCTTGCAGCACACCTGCACACCGTGCGATGCCGCGCCGTGGGGCGCGAAGGAAGCGTGGCAGCTGGGCTGGCATGACACCGGGCAGAGCGACCGCTATCTGCTGTGCTATGCGGACCGCATCGTGGAAATTTATTTTAACTGGACACCGACCGACGCGCAGAAAGCGATTGTCGGTGAAAAACTGGGCAATCTGTGATAAAAAAGCATGAAAAAGTCCCTCTGTCGCGTTTTGCGGCAGAGGGACGATGCTTTTCAAGATGAAATTTTAGAAGGTAGCAACAACAGCGCCCTTGTAGGTGTCGTCAATGAACTGCTTGACGGTGTCGCTCTGGAGCGCTTTCTTGAGCGCCTGAATCTTGTCGCTGTTTTCGTCGCCGCTGCGGCAGGCAACCACGTTGACATAGACCTTGGCGTACTCCGGATTCTCGGTGATGAGCGAATCCTCCTTGGCGTTCAGGTCAGCCTGCAGCGCGTAGTTGCCATTGATAACTGCGAGGTCAACGTCCTCGAGCGAGCGCGGCAACTGCTCAGCAGCGATTTCCTGAATGTCGAGGTTCTTCGGGTTCTCGACGATGTCCAGCTTGGTTGCGTCCGAGGTCGGGTCGATGCCGTCCTTGAGCTTAATCAGGCCAGCGTCCTGCAGCAGAAGCAGCGCGCGGGTTTCGTTCGAGCCATCGTTCGGAATCGCAACGGTCGCGCCGTCTGCCAGCGCATCAAGGGAAGCGGTCTTGCCGGGATAGATGCCGAACGGCTCATAGTGCATCTCGATGGCGGACACCAGATCCGCACCGTTTTCCTTGTTGAAGTTGTTCAGATAGGGGATGTGCTGGAAGTAGTTTGCGTCCAGATCGCCGTCCACCAGTGCGGTGTTGGGCTGTACATAGTCGGTGAACTCGACGACGTTGAGCGTCCAGCCCTCTTCGGCCAGTACATCCTTGGCAGCGTTTAGAATTTCCGCGTGCGGTGTGGGCGATGCGCCGACCGTGATGGTCTTGTCGTCGGATGCGTTGGCATCGCTCGTCTGTGCGTCGTTGCCGCCGCCGCAGGCTGCCAGCGCGGACAGGCACAGTGCGCCTGCAAGCAGGGCTGCAATTTTCTTCTTCATTGGAATCTCTCCTTTTCTACGGGTGTTTTATCAAATTTTTTGATAACAAAGTAGGAAAATTAACGGTTGCGCTTGTCCAAATGGCGCGCAAGCCACATGCCGCAGACCTGGAAGATCTGCACGACGATCACGATGATGATAACGGCCACCAGCATGATTTCGAAGTTATAGCGGTTGTAGCCGTAGTTGACGGCCACCGTGCCCAGACCGCCGCCGCCGATGAAGCCCGCCATTGCGGAGTAGCCGAGGATGGTCACGATCGAGATCGCGCCGCCCACCATCAGCGAGGGCTTGGCTTCGGGCACGAGCACCTTCCAGACGATCTGCCAAGGCGTTGCGCCCATGGACTGCGCCGCTTCGATCACGCCGAACGGCACTTCCTTGATCGAGGATTCGACCATGCGCGCGACGTATGGCGCGGCTGCGACCGTCAGCGGCACAATCATCGCGGTCGTGCCGATCGCCTTGCCGGCAATCGCGCGTGTCATCGGGGTAATCATGACCGCGAGGATGAGGAACGGGATCGAGCGCAGGATGTTGACAATCACGCCGAGCACCGCGTTCAGCACGGGCATCGGGCGGATGCCGCCCTTATCGGTCACGACCAGCAGCAGGCCGAGCGGCAGGCCGATCAGATAGGAAACCGCGGTCGAAACGATGACCATATATAAGGTTTCCCACAGGCTCTGGGCCCAAAGTTCAGGTGAAAGCATCGGCGTCGCCCTCCTCTACATGCACATTCTGGGTTTCGAGGTACGCCAGCGCGCGCTTGGCCGCGCGTTCGTCCTCGGGGAGTTGTAGAATCATCTGGCCATAGGCACGGCCGTCAATGTCCTTGGTGTCTGCAAACATGATGTTGACCGGCGCCTTGCACTCGAGCACCATGTTGGACACGACCGGCTCAAACGACGAGTTGCCGTCGAACACGATGCGGCAGTAGTGCTTGCCGGTGGCCAGCTTGTCGCGTTTGCCGTCCGGATAAATCAGCTGCTTTGCCATCGCGGACTGCGGACGGGTGAACACTTGATCGACCGAGCCGACCTCTGCAATATGGCTGGAATCAATGATCGCTACACGCTGACAGATTTCCTCGATGACCGCCATCTCATGCGTGATGACAATGATCGTGATGCCGAGCGTCTTGTTGATCTCCTTTAACAGCGCGAGGATCGAGCGGGTTGTCGTCGGGTCGAGCGCGCTGGTCGCCTCGTCGCACAGCAGGATTTTCGGGTTGGTCGCCAGTGCGCGGGCGATAGCGACGCGCTGCTGCTGGCCGCCCGAAAGCTGGGACGGGTAGTTGTCCGCGCGGTCGCTCAGGCTGACGATTTCGAGCAGCTCATGTGCACGCTTTTCTGCGTCCGCCTTTTTCATGCCTGCAATCTCGAGCGGGAAGCAGATATTTTGCAGGGCGGTGCGCTGCTGGAGCAGGTTGAACTGCTGGAAGATCATGCCCATCGAGCGGCGTGCCTCAAGCAGCGCCTTTTTGGACAGCGAACCGAGCTCCTGCCCGTCTACCGTGACCGTGCCTTCGGTCGGCTTTTCCAGAAAGTTGATGCAGCGGACAAGCGTACTTTTGCCCGCACCCGACAGGCCGATGATGCCGAAGATTTCTCCACGGCGGATATCGAGATTCACGCCGTCCAGTGCGGTGACTGTACCGGCCCGACCGCGGAAGGTTTTATTCAGGTTTTGAA
>ERZ1090878.249-NODE-249-length-30036-cov-8.027017_pt1 | contig 30036 bp, 17 predicted proteins | sample MGYA00478473_ERZ1090878 | MGnify/ENA primary metagenome ERZ1090878 (study PRJEB33644, sample SAMEA5815720) | chicken gut metagenome | biome: Chicken; feature: Gastrointestinal Tract; material: Caecum | place: Ireland | collected 2019-01-01 | study: A study of the... | reverse complement strand
TACACTTCTAGCTTCGTCGGCAGCGTCAGATGTGTATAAGAGACAGGGGTAGGGATGAAGCGAATCTTGCACCTTTGCCTTGTTTTAGTTTGAGTATTATTTAGAATATTGTTGTCAAACATACGATGCAATTTCGATAAATCGCAGGAACACTGTGGGCAGTGCAAACAGTTCCCTTGTGATAAGTTGAAAGAATGGGCATCCTCACAAAATCCGGAAAGAATCGAAATTTGAGAAATCTATAATTTGAACGTTTCCAACTTATTGGTTCATGTTTTAGTATATTGGGGAGCAAGTAGCCATGTTTGCATAAAATTAATCAAAAGTTTAGAGATAAAACACAAAAACGACTTTCTAAATGCGTAAAAAAATGGTAAAATAGCACTAACAATTCTGTTGTTAATATTTTTAGGGAGGAATCGTTATGGTAAACAGATTCGTTTTAAATGAAACAAGCTATCACGGCGCCGGTGCAATCCAGGAAATTGCTACGGAAGTCAAGGGCAGGGGTTTTGCAAAAGCATTTGTGTGCTCCGACCCGGACCTTATAAAATTTAATGTTACCAAAAAGGTTACGGATGTGCTCGACAATGCCGGCATCGCCTATGAGATTTACAGCGAGATCAAGCCGAACCCGACGATCGAAAATGTGCAGACGGGCGTGGAGGCTTTTAAGGCTTCGGGCGCAGACTGCATTATCGCCATCGGCGGCGGCTCCTCTATGGATACAGCCAAGGCAATCGGTATCATCATTAAAAACCCCGAGTTTGCCGATGTCCGCTCGCTTGAGGGTGTTGCGCCGACCAAAAATAAGTGCGTACCGATCATTGCCGTGCCCACAACGGCCGGCACTGCAGCCGAGGTCACAATTAACTATGTTATTACCGACGCGGAAAAAAGCAGAAAAATGGTGTGCGTCGATGTGCACGACATTCCGGTCGTTGCCGTTGTTGACCCGGATATGATGTCTTCCATGCCGAAGGGGCTTACGGCCGCTACGGGTATGGATGCGCTTACGCATGCGATCGAAGGCTATATCACAGCCGGCGCGTGGGAAATGAGCGACATGTTCCACCTGAAAGCCATTGAAATCATTGCCAAGCACCTCAGAGGCGCTGTGGAAAACACGCCGGAGGGCCGCGAGGGCATGGCGCTTGGTCAGTATATCGCCGGCATGGGCTTTTCAAACGTAGGCCTGGGTATCGTTCACTCTATGGCGCACCCGCTCGGCGCTGTATATGATACGCCGCACGGCGTTGCCAACGCCATCATCCTGCCGACTGTTATGGAGTATAACGCACCGGCCACCGGCGAAAAGTACAGAGATATTGCCAAAGCTATGGGCGTTACCGGAGTAGACGAAATGACGCTGGATGAAGCCAGGAAGGCTGCGGTCGACGCCGTTAAACAGCTTTCTCAGGACGTTGGTATCCCGGCCGATCTGAAAGATATCGTCAAGCCCGAGGATGTGGATTTCCTTGCCCAGTCTGCATATGACGATGCCTGCCGTCCCGGCAACCCGCGCGAAACCAGCGTGGAAGAAATCAAGCAGCTTTATCTTTCCCTTATGTAAGATGAAAAAATAATGTGTGCCATGTGCCGCCGCAGGTTGTAAATTACCTGCGGCGGCTTTTTTGCGCGGAAAAATAGGTTTAGAACGACTCTGTATTCTGTAAGATATAGTTCCGATAAAATCAGCGAAGGCGACGCAGTGCGTGAAGCGGCGCTAAGCTGTAAAAAGACGAAACGCAAGAATTGCGTTTCGTCTTTTTGTTAGTAGCGTTTCGTTAAAGCGGGCATTTTTCAACGATTTCGGTTTTCGATTTGTTTTCAAAATAAAGCGGTTTTGAAACAATGCTTTGCCCGTCTGAGACAGTAAATGTGTAAAGGCCGTTCAGGTACACCGTGTCGCCCTGTTCGTTGACCGAATAAAGATCTTTTTCCGAAAGGGAAACGGTGATTTCTTTTTCTTCGCCGCTGTGTATTGCAAAACGCCTAACGGCGATCAGGGCGCGTATCGGGTTTGCATATGACGTTTCGGGCTGCTTTACATAGACCTGCAGCACTTCGTCACAATGCCGCATGCCGGTGTTTTGGATTTTGCAGCAGATCGTCAGCTCCTCTATTGTGCAGTCAGTAAGGCGGAACGTCGTGTAAGTCAGCCCATATCCGAACGGGTACTGTACTTCGCCGGTAAAGTAGCGGTATGTGCGGTTTTTCATTGCGTAATCTTCAAATGCCGGCAGGTCGTCTGTGCTGTTGTAAAATGTCACCGGAAGCTTGCCGCTGGGGGAGACTGCACCGAACAACAGATTGACAATGGCTCTGCCTGCTTTTGCCCCGGGGTACCAGCACTGCATAATGGCGTCTACACGCGCTTTGTACGGGCGAAAATCCATGGCGCCGCCGGAAAAGTTTAAAATAATGATTTTTTTGCCTGTGGCAATCAATTTCTCCAGCAGCTGCTTTTGTACATTGGGCAGCTCCAGCGTGCGGCGGTCGCCCTGCTTGCCCAGCATTCCGCCGCCGCCCTGCAGAAGTTCGCCGGCTTCCTCGCCTTCCATGGAGCAGTCCAGTCCGGTGCACACCAGCAGCACATCTGCCTGCTGTGCTTTCTTGTAAGCCTCTGTCTGTAAGCGGGCGTTTTCCTTTTTATCGTAGGAATATCCCTGTGCGTAATCGGCATTTATGTGCATCTCCTGCAAAGCCTGCCGAATTTTAACAAAACTTGTTGGGGTACCAAAATAGTTGCCAAGGTAGGCCAAATCGTTTTCTGCGTTGTAGCCGATGAGCAGAAATTTTTGCTGCTTATTTTGCAGCGGCAGTATACCGTTGTTTTCCAAAAGCACAATGCCTTTTTCCGCCATCGTCACAGCAAAGGCTTCGTTTGCCGGCGATGCGTTTTCATTTGGCGGGATCGCATCAAAAGGGCAGTCGCGCGCAAACATGCCAAGGCTGCTTCGCACAGCGAGGAGCCTGGCGGCGGCAGATTTCAGCGTTTCGCGGCTGACCATTTTGAACGCATAGGAAAGCGGCAAAAATTTAAACATTTTACCGCACTCTAGTTCACATCCGGCGTTTAAAGCAAGCGCCGCGCCTTTTACCGGGTTTGAAGCCAGCCGGTGGTGCTTTACGATATCGCAAAGTGCGCCGCAGTCCGATACAAAATATCCCTCGAATCCCCAGGCGTCGCGCAAAAGCTTCTGGATCATCGTGTGGGATGCGCAGCAGCCTTCACCGTTTACACGGTTATATGCGCCCATCACACCGCATACTTCGCCCTGCGTAACGGCCATTTTAAATGCGGGCAGGTAGGTCTCAAATAAATCTTTTTTAGAAACTTTTGCGTTAAAAGAATGACGCTGTGCTTCCGGGCCGCTGTGCACGGCAAAGTGTTTCGCACACGCAGCCGTCTGTATGTAGTTCGGGTCGTCTCCCTGAAGTCCTTTTATAAATGCGACCCCCAACAGAGCGGTCAAATATGGGTCCTCGCCGTAAGTTTCCTGACCGCGTCCCCAGCGCGGATCTCGGAATATGTTTATGTTCGGCGACCACATGGTAAGCCCTTTGTAAATACCGTAGTCGCCTTTTTGCTGGCAGTCGTTATATTTGGCGCGTGCTTCTGTAGAAATGATCCCGGCGCTTTTGTACAGCAGTTCATCGCTGAAGGTGGATGCCATACAGATGGCCTGCGGAAATACGGTTGCCGTGCCTGCGCGCGCCACGCCGTGCAAACACTCGTTCCACCAGTTATAGGGCAGGACCGCCAGCCGTTTGATGCCGCGGGAAGCGCTTAACAGCTGCGATATCAACTCGCGCACCGACATCTTTCCGGCCAGTTCCAGCCCCTTTTGCCTGTGTGATTCTTTCGCTCTCCGATTCATGAAATTGCACACTCCTATTGACAAAATAGCAAAAAAACTGTATAATGTGCACATACCGTGCTCGTGCACGGTCATCATACAATAGAATTTTACCACAGAATACAACATAAAACAAGGGAGTTGTTGAAATGCCGATCACCGAAAAAGAAATTGCGGCTCTTGCCGGTGTCAGCCGCGGCACGGTCGACCGTGCGCTCAAAGACCGGCCGGGCGTTTCCCCTGAAACGAAGGCGCGCGTTCTTGCCATTGCAAAAAAATACAATTACCGCCCGAATATTCTGGGAACGGCGCTTGTGCGTTCGGGAAAAACCACGCTTGTGCCCGTGATCTTAAACAGCGTTGGGAATCCGTTTTTTACCGCAGTGAAGGATGGGATGGCCGCTGCGCAGAAGGAACTGTCCGGTTACGGCATTCGGCTTGCTTTAACAGAGTTTAAAGGTTATGAAGCTGAACATCTGCTGGATATTCTGAATGCGTTGCCCCCGGACACAAAGCAGCTGATCGTTTCGCCGATTTGTGACGAAAGGGTGGAGCAAAAACTGCAGCAGCTTGTCTGCAGCGGTGTTAGTGTCGTTATGCTGACCAGCCGGCTGGAATCGCTGAAAAACGCTAAGTACATTGGCTGTGACTATCTGAAAAGCGGTCGTGTAGCGGGGCGGCTGGTCGGTCTGCTTTCAGGCGGACAGGCAAATCTGTTTTTGGTTACGGGCAGCGTGCACCATAAAGGGCATGCACAGCGCGTGGACGGCATCCGCAGCATTTTATCCAGGGATTATCCCGGGGTACGTCTTCTGGGTGTGTCCGAAAATCTTGACGATGACGAAGTGGCGTACCGCGCCATGCAGCAGGCGCTGCAGCAGTACCCTGAAATGGATTTTGTTTACATAATCGCCGGCGGCGTCAACGGCACTTTGCGTGCGCTCAGCGAACAGAAACGGCATATACGCGTCTGTACTTTCGACGAGACGCCGATGGCGCAAAAAGCGCTTCTTTCCGGCCGGATTTTGGCCACCATTTGCCAGCAGCCTTATGAACAGGGTTATCAGGCGGTGAAAGCTATTTTTGACAAGGTTATCGGCCAGCGCCCGTTTGGCAGCGATTTTTATACAGAGCTTTCCATTAAAGTGGATCAGTCTTTGTGACGGCTGCATTTAAAATTGCTTTGCGTTTGTATGGATAAAAGCTGAAAATATAATATATGGCGAACGGCAGTGTAAAAAATTATAACCGGTACAGAATATTTTGTTTAGCATAAGAGAGGGCCATATGAAGTGTTTGTTTTCCTTTAACCAGTATAATGCGTCTAAATTGCTTTCGCACTGGGAATACCCGATCGCCGAAAACACCTCTTCGGAAGATGTTGCGCTTACGGTGCAGTCGCACACCGGGCAAGACGGCTTTAAAGTCACGCATCTTGTTTTTACGGCAAAGCGAACCTGCAAGCAGGTGGGGATCAGCGTGATTTTTGAGGCCGATGCCCACGATCTTTCGGATTACATTTTTGCACCGGCTGCGCTTTATAACGGCAACCGCTTTTATAGCGTCCGGCGGGAATATGCGCCGATGTATACCCGGGAAGATCTTGCCATGTGCCGCAAAGGCCCGGTCATTACGGATGTCCCGCGGCTTTATTTGGACGGCACAGGAAGGGCGCAGCTCAATACCGGTGATTTGACCACGCCGTGCGCCGGCTATTTTTCCGAAAGCCGCAAGCAGGGCTTCTTGCTGTTTTGGCGGCAGAAAAACGAGGCCGGCAACTTCGGTCTTACGGTTGCGGAAAATCTGGAAAATGGGAAGCTTCGTTTTTATCTTTCTGCGCCCTGTGTGCGTGAAGAAACGAAATATGCCATGTGCACGACCGGCGCGCCCTCAGACGACCGCGGCGTATCTTTAAAAAAAGGCGATACGCTGACTTTTGATTTTGAAGAATACAGCTTCCCATGCGAAAGCATAACGGCGTTTCTGAACACATTTTTTAAAGTCCGTATCCGGCTGGATCTTGCGCATACGCTGCCGGATGGCGTGCCGTGGTCCTATGCGTTTGACCTGCTCGAGTCAAAATACAATGCCAACAACTGGTGTGCAGACGGCGGTTTTTATAAATCGTCTGAAGCGGCGGGTGATTCGATTTTCCGCCAGTGGCAGACCGGCTGGGTCGGCGGTGCGATGAACACGCTGCCGGGGCTTTTTATCGGCAATGCGAAAAGTGTGGAAAGAAGCCGGCGTACTTTGGACTTTGTGTTTGACAGGCTCCAGCATCCGTCCGGTTTTTTGTACGGCGTGTACTGCGACGGACAGGTATACGGCGACTGCTTTGACGATGCGCATAATGCAAACATTACGATGAGCCGGAAAAATGCCGACGCCATGTATTTTATTGCCAAACAGCTTTTGTGCCTGCGAGAAAGCGGTGAAGCGGTGCATGAAAAATGGAGCAGAGGGCTTCGTAAGCTGGCCGATGCGTTTGTGGCGTTTTATGACAAAAACCGTGATTTGGCACAGTTTATCGATATGGAAAAAATGCAGCCTTACGCGCCCGGCACGGCTTCTGCGGCAATCGCTCCGGCAGGACTCGTGCTTTGCAGTCAATATTTCAACGAGAAAAAGTACCTTAAATGCGCCTGCGAGATCGCGCAGAAATATTATGATGAATATGTAAAAGCCGGGTTTACCAATGCAGGCCCGGGCGAGATCCTGGCCTGTCCGGACAGTGAATCGGCTTTCGGCATGCTCGAAAGCCTGGTTGCGCTTTATTCCTGCACGAATGACAAAAAATGGTCGGAGCTGGCGGTGGACACGGCTTCGATTTGCGCCAGCTGGTGCGTGTCTTACGATTATGCGTATGAAAAGGATACGCAGTGGTACCGGCGCGGCATTGCAACGACGGGCGCGGTTTGGGCAAGCGTGCAAAACAAGCATGCCGCACCCGGTATATGCACGCTTTCCGGTGCGTCGCTGTTTCGGCTGTTTCGCGCCACCGGAGACGTCCGCTATCTGGAACTGTGCCGGGACATCAGCCACAACATCACGCAGTTTATCAGCACGCCTGAAAACCCCATGTACTGCAGTTACATATGGATGGAAAAAAATGTGCATTTGAAAAAGGCGCTGAACACAGCTTATGCCAAGTTTTTGATAAATCTGCACCGTTCGAGTAAAATCATTGCAAAGGTTATAGAAAAGCCCTATAACATTATTGTTAATTATCCCGGCCGCATGGGCGAGCGCTGCAACCTTTCCGATTGGGAGGGCAAGGCGAATGTCGGCGAGCTGCCCGGCGGCTCGTGCTGGTGCGAGGTCTCGACAATGCTGACCTATTTTGAACTGCCGGCTGTCTACCTGAATCCGGATACCGGTTTCGTATTTGCGCTCGACCATGTTCGTGCGGCTTGGGAGAACGGCGTGCTGGTGCTTGAAAATCCGACAGATCATGATGCTGTTTACCGTATTTTTGCGGAAAACACAGCACAAAGGTCTTGTCCGCTTCCGGAAACTTTTATGCTCGGCTTTCAAACGGTGACCGTACCTGCGCACCGGCGTTCTGCGGTTAAAATTACATTATAAGAAAGGTGTTTCATATGCTTGAAATCAAGAACGGTACTTTCGTTATGGACGGCAAACCGTTTTGTATTTATTCGGGTGCCATGCATTACTTTCGTATTCCCTGTGAATATTGGGAAGACCGGCTGATGAAGCTGAAAGCCGCCGGCTTCAATACGGTAGAGACCTACGTTGCCTGGAACGTGCACCAGCCTAAGGAAGAGGCAAAGTTTGATTTTACAGGGCAAAACGATCTTATTCGATTTATTCAGGCGGCACAAAAAGTCGGGCTTTATGTCATCGTCCGTCCCGGCCCGTACATCTGTGCAGAATGGGAGTTCGGCGGTTTTCCCGCCTGGCTGCTCAAGTACGAGGATATAAGGCTAAGGTGCTATAACGAACGGTACTTGGGTTTTGTAAAAACGTATTTTGACGTGCTGCTGCCGCTGCTTGCCAAGGAGCAGATCACAAACGGCGGGCCGATCATTGCCATGCAGATCGAAAATGAATACGGCAGTTACGGCCGGGATAAAAAGTATCTGCGCTATTTGCGCGATTTGATGCGGCAAAACGGTATCGATGTTTTGCTGTTCACTTCAGACGGCGAAAACCGTTACTGTCTTTCCGGCGGCAGCTTGGACGAGGAATTCAAAGTGGTCAACTTCGGCAGCTATCCGAAAGTCGGTTTGAAGGAATTGAAAGAATACCAGCCCGGCAAACCGCTGATGTGCGGCGAGATGTGGTGCGGCTGGTTTGACCATTTTCGGGAAAAGCACCACCATTCCGGCAGCGTATATGTAAAAACGGTCAACAAAAGGATCGTGAACGAGTTCTTTGAAGAAAAAGCCAGTTTCAATTTTTACATGTTCCACGGCGGCACGAATTTCGGCTATATGGCGGGGGCAAATTACGCCGGTGTTTACCAGCCGACGACGACCAGTTATGATTATGATGCGCCGCTGAACGAATACGGCGATTACACCCAAAAATATTTTGTGCTTCGCGACGCGATATGCGCGGGTCGGGGCATTATGCCGCCTGAACTTCCGCCGCGTCCGCAGACGCAGAAGATCGGCAAGGTTTTCTTGACGGAATCGGCGTCCTTTCTTGAAAATATCCGGAAAAATGCGCAGAAGCACCATGACTATATTCCGCATTATATGGAGTATTACGGCCAGAATTACGGCATGATCCTGTACCACACGGAAATTGAGGGCGACTATCCGGACACACAGATCGCTGCAGACGGTGTGCACGATATTGCCTACGTTTATGTAAATGGAAAGCTGATCGGGCGTTACGACCGCTCGCAGCCGCTTACGAAAAAGCAGGCAAAAGCCGGCATGGAAGCACCGGAAAGCTTTTCCTTCCCGATCCCGGCATTCAAAGGCAAGATCACGGTTGACATTTTAGTGGAAGCAATGGGGCGCATAAATTTTGCCAAGCGCATACATGACCGAAAAGGCCTTTCGCATGTGCGTATCGGCGAGCAGTACACGTTTGGTTTTGACATTTACACGATCCCGCCCGATACATATAAAAATCTGCAGTTTACCAAAGCTTTGACCGCAAAATGCCCGGTGTATTTAAGGGGAACGTTTCGTGCCGACAGCCGGGCAGACTGCTTTGTGGATATTCGCAATTTTAAAAAGGGCTATGTTTTTGTAAACGGTAAAAATCTGGGCCGCTACTGGGAGGTCGGCCCGCAGCGCAGGCTGTATTTGCCCGGCGTGTGGCTAAAAGAAGAAAATGAGATCGTCATCTTTGAGCAGGAAGGGTTTAATAAGCCCGAGATCGAGATCACAGACCGGCCGTTATTCAAATAAAACACAGTTCGTTCTCGGAGGGTGGAAAGATGAAATCAAAAGCGGAAATCGTAGGCACGGTGAAGACCTTTGTCACAGATTTGAAAACGTATTGGGATAAGCCGAGACCGGGTGAATACGTCTCTAACAAAGAGTTTTTATATTTTATTCTTGGCTCCGGCGGTTCCAACAACGCCATGAATACAGGCGCAAATCTTACCTTTACCGCAAGTTGTCTGTTTGTCGGCGCGATCTACGGCCTCAGGATGATGGATTTTGCCATGCTGGGCATTGTGAATATGGTGCTCAATTATCTGTTTCAGCCCATTACAATGATCATAACCGACAACCTCGGCCGTCCGCCCAAAAAGACGATGCGGCTGATCAACTGGGCCTCTCTGGCTTTTGTTGTGGTCGGCATTGCGTGCTTTTTTGTGCCGCAGACGCCGTTTGAGGGCTTTATGCCGGCACTGCCGCAGGTGATCGGCACCAAGTTTTTGGTGCAGGTGCTGACTACTTATTATAATATTCTGGTCTACCGCAAACTCTCGCCGAAGTTCGGCAAATACCGCTGCTGGGTCGTGGCCGGTATTTTGCCGTACATGGCGGTGCTGATGCTGCTGGTTCTGTTCCCGTATAATGAACTGTCCTATAACGACAAGTTCTGGGTCATGAATCTGATGTTCGCTGTCTGGACCACATTTGCCACCTGCTTTGCGCAGTCTGCAAACGTCCAGAACGTGATCACCCCCAACACCAATGAAAGAACGCGTATCATTTCGATCGGTTCGTTCATCAGCAGTCTTCTTCCGTCCATCTATAACATCATCTGGCCGGTGGCGGCTGCTGCGGCCGGCGGTCTTACCAGCATTCGTACATACCGCATCGTTCTGCCGATCATGCTGTTTGCCATGGTGCCGTTTACCTTGTTTTTGGCATTCGGCTGCAAAGACCGTGTGATCCAGGAAGAGGATCATAAACCGGAGATCAATATGCGCAAGGGCTTCAAGGAAGTGCTGCGCAACAAATACCTGTGGATCACCAACGTCTCTAGCTGGATCACTACGTTTTCCACCGGGGCGATCAATATTGTCAACATGCTGATCATCTATGCCATGCGCCAGGACTGGTTCATGGGCATTATGTCCACCATCCTCGGCACAGCCTATACGCCCGGCATGCTTTTGTCGCCGTGGCTCATCAAAAAATTCGGCAAAAAACGCCTGATGCTGTTTTGCAAGTATATGACGGTTGCGTGTTCCTTACTGTCGGTCGCAGGCGTGTATATGAACAGCCTTGTGATCATTGTCATTTCGCAGTACCTGGTAACGATGCTGGCCTCGGTCATGTCGATCGTTACGCCCTCCATGACCGCCGACATCTGGGATTATCAGCAGTACATTTCCGGGGAACGTCTGGACGGCTGTATGGGTATTTTCAGTTACCTGGCGTCTCCCGTCACCACCGTCGCCGCCATGGTCGTGCCGACGATTTACGGCATGTTCGGCTTCACCTCAGACTGGAACATTTTATTTGACGGCGATATCCGCAACCGCATTTTCATTGTCACCATTGTTTTGACAGCCGTTACCGGCCTGCTTTCCGCCATACCGTATCACTTCTACGATATGACCGAGCAGCGTCATGAGGAAATGATGGATGAGCTTCGCGCGCGTGCTGAGGTCAAAAATCACGAGCATGCACAGCAGGAGACAGCAGACAATATAACGGAATCGGTTTAAGGGGGCATGGAAAATGAAGAAAAGAATCCAATCCATATTGGCAGGCATCCTTTTATGCGCGCTTTTGGCCGGTGTTTTCTCTTCCTGTTCCACAACCGGGAACAGTGCGCCGGAGTATAAGGCAAATGCAGACGGCTACGGGCTGTACCGTTATACCAGCACGTCTACGGAAGAATCCTTTACCGTGCCGGATACATACGAGGGCAAGAACGTTACGGAGCTTATGGATTTTTCTTTCTCCAATGCAGAGTATCTGAAAGAGATCTATATAGGTAAAAATGTCAAAACCATCGGCGTCTGGGCCATGACGAACTGCCAGAAACTGGAAGCCATTTATGTAAGTGAGGAAAACCCTTATTTCAAGTCGGTAGACGGCGTTCTTTACAATAAGGATATGACGGAACTGCTTGTTTACCCGAATGCAAAGTCTCCCATCGTCACCGGGGAGAACGGCGAAACCTCCGGCGGTGAATTCACCGTGCCCGACACGGTCCTTTCTATTCGCGCCAACGCATTTTACCTTTGCGGCAATCTGCGCTTGATCACGTTGAACGAGGGCCTGGAAAAGGTAGGCGACAAAGCGTTCTTAAAATGTACCGGTTTGGAATCGCTGACGCTTCCGTCAACGCTTAAGGAGATCGGTACGGATGCTTTTTCGTACCTGGACAATGCCAAACTGACCACCATCGAGATTCCCGCGTCAGTGGAAGTGATCGGTGATTATGCGTTTTTCTCGACCGCCTCCTCTGTGCAGAAAGTCATCGTGCATAAAAACAGCGAGGCAGATTTAAAGCTCGGCACAGACTGGCTGCCGAACCAGGTCAATTCCATCAACCAGGCCGTTCCCGTCGAATATGTCGGCGAGAACTGAGAAACAAAAAACCGTTATGGAGCAGGCAGCTTATGAAACCGTTTTCATTCGATTTTGATTACAGCGGCGAGACTGTTCAGGTGCAAAAGCACTGGCAGTTTTGTGTGGGCAGTGGTCACGCCGCGCTGGCGCAGCGCGCCGACTACTTGGCGCAGTTAAAAATGGTGCACGATGAGCTGGGCATCAAGCGCGTTCGTTTTCACGGTATTTTTAATGATGACATGAATGTCTGCGTGCGCCTGAGCGACCATTTGCCCACCATGTCCAGAAACAAGACCAAAATATACGATTTTTATCAAGTCGCGCGCGTGTATGATAACCTTTTGGCCGCCGGTATGAAACCGTTTGTGGAAATCGGGTTTATGCCTAAGGCGCTCGCCTCCGGCCGGAAAACCGTGTTTTACTATAAGGGCAATGTCACCATGCCGAAAAAAATGCAGCAGTGGCAGGATTTTATTCGTGCGTTCGCCAGGTTCCTGATACAGCGCTATGGTCCGGAGGAAGTGCGCACTTGGTATTTTGAAGTCTGGAACGAACCGGATCTTGCCTGCTTTTTCAAGGGCGATATGAACGATTATTTCCGTTTGTATGCGGCAACTGTGCGTGCGCTTAAAAGTGTAGACAAAAAGCTTTTGGTCGGCGGTCCGGCAACGACCTGCAGCCGGCATATCCCTGAATTTCTGGAATATTGCAGAAAGGAAAATGTGCCGGTCGATTTCGTTTCCACGCACCAGTACCCGACCGATGCGCTGGGGCACACCATCAACCGTGCGCGCCTGCGCCAGATCAAAAAGCTGGACGCTACCGGGCAAAAAACCTCACTTCGTGCGCTTTTGCAGCCTGTTTTTGATAACGTTAACGATTTCAGCAATTCATTAAAAGGCTATATGACACGCGAAGCCGTGCGTGCACGCCGCGAAGCCGGTGAGCTGCCTTTGTTTTACACCGAATGGAGCATCAGCTCCAACTGTACGGCTGCTATTCATGACACAACGGCTGCCGCGGCCTTTTTTGTAAAAACAGTGCTTGATAACCAGGGAATCGTAGACGGCTCCAGTTACTGGACGTTTTCCGACATTTTTGAAGAACTGTTTTTCTTTACAGATCCGTTTTGCGGCGGCTTTGGCCTTTTAACGGTGGATGGCATAAAAAAACCGGCGTTCTGGGCGTTTAAAATGCTGGCTGAACTGCCAGATGTGCGCTACCGACTGCCTGTTACCGATGAGGATGTCGAATATGCAGCCTTTCGCGCAGAGGACGGCAGCCTGTACCTTTTGGCGTATGTGCAGAATTTTGAGCCGAAAGGGGAAACTTACCCCATACGGTTTCATCTGAAAAACGCACCGCCTTTTCGCACACTGACGGTAAAGCGGATCGATGCGCAAAACGGAAATCCCGTAGCGCTCTGGGAAGAGATGGGAAAACCCGCCGTGCTTTCCCGGGCAGAACTTGCAGAAATCTGTGCAAAGTCTGAACCGCAAACGCAAATACAAAATGCACGGCAAATCAATGCGAAAAAGTGCGTGGACACAGAACTGCACGATAATGAAATTATAATGCTGAAACTTACACCGTGATTTTTACGGTGCGTTTTGAAATAAAGGTAGTTTGTCATGCAATATACGATAAATAAGAGCAATTATCACACTTTCGGCAAATTTGCCGAAAACCGTCTGGAACACCGCAGTTATTTTATTTCGTTTCACGCCGAGCAGTCCATGCAAAAAACCGACTGGTTTTCAGAGCGGTTTGAAAGTGATGCAGTTACCATGCTCAGCGGAGAGTGGGATTTTATTTATTACCGGCACGCTTCCCAGCTTCCCAAAAATTTTGATACGGACAAAGCGAAATTTCAACGGATCCACGTTCCTTCTACATGGCAGAAGACGGGTTACGATACCGTCAATTATTTAAATTCCCGTTATCCTTTTGCGTGCCGGCCGCCGAAGACGCCGAAAAACTGTCCGGTCGGCGTGTACCGCAAACAGTTTTCGCTGTGCCCAACTGAAGATGGTCATTATATTCTGACATTTCTTGGGGTATGCGCTTCACTTGACTTATATTTGAACGGCGTTTACATAGGTTACAGCGAGGGCAGCCACAACAGTGCAGAATTTGATGTTACGGAATTTTTGCGATCCGGTGAAAATGAAATCGTGGCGGTCGTATATAAATGGTCCACCGGTACTTATCTGGAATGTCAGGATATGTTCCGTGAAAACGGTATTTTCCGCGATGTTTATATCACGGCACAGAAAAAAACATATCTTTTCGATTTTTCTTTTCAAACTGAAAAAGCCGGGCGCGGCTACAATGCACGGGTGACGGCGGACATCCGCGGCGCAAAAGGCGCGCGGTGGAAAGCAGAACTGTTTTCACCAAACGGGCGCATTGCGTCTGAAACGGCGGATGCGGGCGAAGATATTCGGTTTGAAAACCTGCAGGTCGTGGAATGGAACGCCGAGATACCCACCTGTTACGACCTTGTGCTCACCCTGCTTTCTGGGGAACAGGTGCTGGAATGCACCCGGCAGAAAGTCGGTTTTCGTACTATTCAGATCGACGGCTGCCGATTCTTCTTCAACAACAAGCTGATCAAGCTGAAAGGCGTCAATCATCACGACACGCACCCGGTTCGCGGCTATGCCATGACGGCCGCCGACCTAAAAAAAGACGTAGAATTGATGAAAGCGTACAATGTCAACTGCGTACGCACTTCTCACTATCCGCCGGATCCGCTTTTTGTCACCATGTGCGACGTTTACGGCATTTACCTGGTGGATGAGGCGGATATGGAGTCGCACGGCTGTTACAAACCAAAGTGGATCGGTGATAACCCAAAGTGGGAGCCGCGCTTTCTTGACCGTATATCGGCACTTTATGAACGCGACAAAAATCACACCTGTATTATCATGTGGTCTATGGGCAACGAATGTACCGGCATCCGCAATTTTGACGTTAGCTATGCTTACCTGAAATCTAAAACTACCATTCCGGTGCACTATGAACCGGCTTGCCGCACAGAACGTGTGCGCTATGACATTTTAGCTCACTTTTATACATCGCCGGATGATATGCGTGCGCTGGCACGCGGCGAGTGGAAAGGCAATAAGAATTATGACGCGCCGTTTTTCCTTTGTGAATACGCCCACAGTATGGGCGTAGGCCCCGGCGGTTTAGATGAATACTGGAACGTTATTTACAGCGATGACCGCTTTTTGGGCGGCTGTATTTGGGAGTGGGCAGACCATGCCCATTACAGCGCTGCAGCAAAATATAAATATACATACGGCGGTGACAACGGCGACCGGAAAAATGACGGCAACTTCTGCTGCGACGGCCTATTTTTTCCTGACCGCACGCCGTCTCCAAGTGCTTTTTGCATGAAGAATGTGTACAGCCCGCTGCGGGCTGCGTATCAAAACGGTAAACTGCTGGTGACCAATACCAACCGCTTTGCCTCGAGCGAGGGTATACAGATTGCTTACTATCTGCTAAAAAACGGGCAAAAGTCGGAAATATCGTATTATGATGCGGTACTGCAGCCGGAGCAGACGGCCGAATTGCGGGCTGACTTTCAGTATGGCGATACGGACGATGTCTTTTTGATCTTGACATATACGCAGAAAAAGACCGGCAATGTCGTTGGCCTTGACCAAATCGTGCTGCAAGAGGCGCTGCCGCAGGCTGCCGTGCGGCGGCAGGCAGTCAACTGGAAACAAATCGGGTCATGCCTGTGTTTAGAAGACGCCAAACGGAAAATTGCGTGGGACAGAGACGGTAACCTGTGCTGTCTTACTGATCGCAACGGCAGGGATATGCTGCAAAACGGTTCGCATGGCTTTGTGGTGCAGCTTGCCCAAGCGCTGATCGATAATCACGCCTACATGAAATGGCCGCTCAAAAAGGCCGGTGTTTTCCATTTGCGCTCCGGATCTGGCAAACGTCGTTATGACGATTATTTGAATACAGTGTCCACAACATTTCCCCTGTTTGCTGGGGTGAAAAAGCGGTTTTCTGTAGTTATTGAATCCAAGGCTGTTATGGCAAACAAGGTGCGAGTGACTTTTACGCTTACCAGTTTGTATAAAAAGCCTTTAGATCTGCCGCAAATCGGACTTACACTGCAGTTGGCCGGCGCTTATAGAAACGTGCGGTATTACGGCATGGGGGATGTGGAATGTTATTCGGATTTTTCCAAACAGTCCGTCATGGGCGTTTACACGTCCCGTGCCGAAGATATGTATGTGGAATATATAAAACCGCAGGAGTCCGGCAACCGATGCGGCGTCCGCTGGGCAGAGGTAACGGATGACACGGGTGCCGGTGTCCGTATTACAGCCATCGGACAGCCGCTGCATTTCAAAGCGGTCGATGTGGAAGAAAAAAACCTTCAGACGGCAAAGCACCGGGAAGATGTCCGCCGTGTGGATGCCGCGATCCTGCATATAAACGGGTTTATGCGCGGCATCGGCAGTGCCAGCTGCGGTCCGGATACTGCGTCGCAATATAAAAAAGTACTGCATTACAAAGAAAGCTATACTTATGCTTTTGATATAGAAATTATTTAAAGGGGTAATGATGATGTATTGGGTCTTAGACGGCAGTGCGTATCTGGCCGGGATCAAGGAAACGCAAAACAGTTTTGTCTTTTCCAACGGCCTTGTGCGCCGTGAAATTGAAAAAACAACAAGCAAAACCATTTCTTTTGAAAATCTGCAAAACGGTGTGCAGCTGATCGACACGCCTTTCGCCGATTTTGAGATCTCTGTAAACGGCAAAAAGCACAGCGCCTGTGTTTACAAACTGGTTCATGCCGAGGAAGCGCCCTGTGCCGAGCGCGTGGCCTTTCATAAAACAGATACGATGACCGCAGACGGCGTTTACCCGCCGCCCGGCAAAGCCTTGCTTTTGCATTACGCGGCAGACGGTTTGCCGGCGGTCGTTGTACGCTATGAGATTTATGACTCCATGCCCGTTATGATGAAATGCCTGACTGTGCAAAACAGCGGCAAAGAAACCATAACGGTCGATAACATCGCTGTGGATGTTATGAAGATCACCAATGACCGTGACACCCTGTTTGTGGACAGCGACTATGACTCCACAACGGATTTTCTTGGACTGGATCTGGAAAAATATGCCAAGCATTACGCGCGCTATCACTATGACACGCTGGAAGTCGCGCCCCTGCAGCGCATGAACGTAAAGCTTGCGCCGGCAGAAACGCTGGATTCGATCGTCTCCTTTGAACTCCTGTTCGGGGCGGAATATTACGAGCAGCGCCTGATCGAAGTCAAGGAAATGTACCGCCGCATTGCGCCGTGGTGCACCGATAACGTTTCGTTCTTCCATCTCATTTCCAATTCGCCGCGCACGATCCGCAAGGTGGTCGACCAGTGCCACGAGCTCGGTATTGAAATGATCATTCAGTCTTTCGGCTCAGGCGTAAACATGGAAAGCGGCAACGAACGTTATTTGGCGCGCATCAAAAAGGCATACGATTACGGCCACAGCAAGGGCATCCGAATGGGCGCGTATACGCTGGCCTATGTAAAGAACTACCGCCCGGTCCGGGGCGATGAGGCGCTGAACCACGACGGCAGCCACATCTGCCGCTGTCTGGCTACAGACTGGTCAAAGCAGTATATGAAAAATGTGCTGCGCTTTATTGACCGTACCGGCGCGGACGCGGTGGAGATCGACGGGCCTTACGGCATGCTGATGTGCTCCGGCGGCAAAACGCACAACCACGACGATTTTACCGATTCACAGTATAAGCAGTGGAAAGCGTCGGTCGTGGACTGGTACCGCGAAATCAAAAAACGCGGGGTGTACATTAATGCGCCGGACTGGCACTATTTAAACGGCACCAACCGCAGCGGTGTAGGGTATGAGGAGATCGCTTTTTCCGAGCGCCGCTGTGAGCAGCTTGTGACTTCGCGCATTTATTATTATAAAGGCACGTTTTCCAAGAATCCGTCTCAGGGCTGGGGCTTTTTGCCGCTCAACGTTTACCACGGCGGCGGCAAGGACGCACAGTTTTTCCCGACGGCGCAGAATGCGTTTGAATTCGACTGGGCTATGGCGCAGATCGTTGCCAGCGGCGTCTGGCCCACGATCCGCGGCAGAAAAGCGTATGATTCAGAAAAAGGCAAGCAGATTTTTGCCAAGTGGACGTCGATTTATAAAAAGTACCGAAAAGTGCTCAACGGCATCACGGTGCATTTTATGCCGCCGCGTATCGACACTTCAAATCCGTCCAGAACCACTTGTATGGACGCCATCATGAACCAGCTGCCTTACGGGGATGTGCGCGGCTTTGTCATGTTCTTCAACCAGACCGATCGCGCGCTTACGCAAGAGGTCACGCTCCCGGTCTACTACACCGGTCTTTCTGATTTGGATATGCCGCCGGCGCCGTTTGAAAACACCAAAAACAGCGATGTGCAGTATCCGCTCTACGGTGAAGAGATCGCGCCGCTCGTCATTCGTGCGCGCGACGGTTCTGCACGCACCTATATCACCGACGAAAAAGTGCGTGACAAACCGATCCCGCCGGTGGCGCAGGGCGTGCCGACGCAAAAAACGGTCGTTATTTCGGAAAACGACCAAAAACCTGCAACTTATACCATCGATTCTAACGCAAATGTGCATATGCAGCTGACCATTCCGGCCATGTCCTACAAGTGGTACGTTCTGCGTGCACCGGAAAAGGAGAATGAAAATCATGCATAAAACAGTTCGTGTAGCTATGATCGGCATGGGCGAACGCGGCAAACAGCTCATGGATCCCTTGCTGAAAATGAAGGATGTACAGGTGGTGGCAGTCTGCGATGCTTACGAAGACCGCACAGCAGCAGCCGCAGAGACGGTCAAAAAAGAATGCGGCAGCGCACCGTTTATGTCACAGGATTATAAAGAAGTGCTTTCGCACGGTGACGTGGACGTGGCGGTGATCTCCACTTCCTGGCAGTATCACATTGCGATCGCCATCGAAGCCATGAAACAGGGCGTTTTTGCAGCCATGGAGGTCGGCGGCACATATGACCTGCAGGAATGTTACGATCTGGTGCAGGCGTATGAACAGACGAAAACACCGTTTTTCTTCTTGGAAAACTGCTGCTACGGTCACCGTGAACTTATGTGTCTCAATATGGCGCGCGCCGGTGCGTTTGGTGAGATCGTGCACTGCGACGGCGCTTATAAGCACGATCTGCGTAAGGAAGTGTCCTACGGCAAAGAAAACCGGCATTACCGTCTGCCGCATTACATACACCATAACTGCGAAAATTATCCCACGCACGACCTGGGGCCGATCGCCAAGATCCTCGGCATCAACCGCGGCAACCGCATGCTGCACCTGGTAAGCGTTGCAAGCAAGGCGCGCGGTCTGGCGCAGTACATACGCGACCACAAGCCGGACGATGCCGAACTTTTGAACACAGAGTTTCGGCAGGGCGATATTGTGACGACCGTGATCACCTGTGAAAACGGCGAGACGATCACGTTAACGCTCGACACCACGCTGCCGCGTATTTACAGCCGCAATTTTACGGTACACGGCACAAAGGGTATGTACCAGGAGGACGGCGACTATGTATTTCTGGAAAAAGACCTTAAAGTCGATATTGCCGAAATCGATACCGATCCGCAGAAAATCTGGAAAAATGCCGATGAATATGCCAAGGTCTATGACAACAACCTTTGGAAGCATAAATCTGCCGGCATGATCGCAAGCGGCCACGGCGGTATGGACTATTTGGTGCTGCGCGCCATGCTCAGCGCGGCAAGGGGCGAAAGCTACCCGGCGATCGATGTGTATGACGCCGCTTCGTGGATGTGCATCACAGCCCTGTCCGAACAGTCCATTGCAAGCGGGAACATGCCGGTGGAGATCCCGGACTTTACAAACGGCAAATATAAAAACAGAACAGAAAAGTCTACCGGAAAATATGCGCTGGATCTTTGATTCCGGCTGTAAGTAAACCGGGCGGAGGTGTTTTATGCGACTGTACTATGACAGGCCTGTCAGCCAGATCCGGATGTCCAGACCCAATAATGCCCCAAGCCGTGATATCATTTGGGAACAGTCTGCGCTTCCTTTGGGCAACGGCAGCATCGGGCTCGGCGTATACGGAGAAGCGGACTGTGAAAAAATCGTTTTAAATCACAAAACTTTGTGGACCGGCGGCCCGTCTGTTTGGCGTCCGCATTATCGCGGCGGCAATATCACAAAACCCGACATAAGCGGCAAAATGCCCAGCGATTATTTGAAAGAAGTGCAGGCGCTTTTTCAGCAGGGCAAAGAGCAAAAAGCCGAAAAGCTTTGCAATAAGCTGGTCGGTAAAAAGGCCGGCTACGGCGCATACCAGTGCTGGGGAGAGCTGGAGATCGCATACCCCGGTCTGGAAAACGCACCGGGGCAATATCTGCGCGAGCTGGATCTGGACACGGCGACCTGCCGCGTTTCGTATGCCGCAAAAGACAAAAATCAAAATTTGTGCCATGATGTGCGGCAGTATTTTGTTTCCCATGCCGACGGGGTGGCTGTTTTACATACCAAACGGCAGGAGGGCGATCTTTGCTGCACCATTCGTTTAAAGCCAAGCCATCTTGGTCGGGTGCGTGTAACGAAGTCAGGGCTGCTTCACTGCGGCCGGCTTTTGGATAACGGCCTGAAGTACTGTGCGTATCTTGCCGTGCAAACAGACGGTAAAACGCATGCGTCCGGTGCGCGCATTTCGGTGAGCGGCGCAACGTATTGCACGCTGTATTTGGGTATGGATACGGATTATGCCGACAACTACCCGGTTTACCGCACCGGTGAAAGCCTGCAAGATCTGCGTGCGCGCGTTACGCACGGTGTAGAGAAAGCCGTGCGCCTTGGTGTGGAGCAGCTTTATGCACGCCATCTGGCCGATTACCGCAACCTGTACGGCCGCGTTGCCCTTGACCTTGAAAGCAGTGCGGATTTGCCGCCCACAGACCGGCTGGTACGCACCTATTCAAGTGCAGACACGCCGGAAAGCGACAAACGCGGCTGTGAAACGCTTTTGTATCAGTTCGGCCGCTATCTGACCATTGCCTCCTCGCGCGAAAACGATCTGCTGCCGTCCAATCTGCAGGGCATCTGGAACGTTTCCAACACTCCGCCGTGGAGCAGTGACTTTCATCTAAACGTGAACCTGCAAATGAATTACTGGCCGGTGTATACATCCAATTTGGCAGAGTGCGCCGCGCCCCTTGTTCGGTATGTCGACAAGCTGCGCGAACCCGGCCGTGTGACGGCGCTGGCCTATACGGGAAAAGAATGCACCAAAAACGGCAAAGAGGGCTTTTTGTTCCACACGCAAAACACGCCTTTTGGCTGGACCTGTCCCGGCTGGGCGTTTAGCTGGGGCTGGTCCCCGGCAGCGGTTCCGTGGATTCTGCACGATGTGTTCGGCGCTTATGAATATACGAACGACCTCTCTCTTTTGACGCAAACGATCTATCCGATGCTGAAAGAGACGGCGTCCTATTTCTCGCGTATGCTGATCGAACATAACGGCCGTCTGGTCACAGCGCCGTGTTTTTCGCCGGAACACGGTCCGCGCACCATGGGCAACACCTATGAGCAGTCCCTTTTGGCGCAGCTCTATATGGATGCCATCAAAGCGGCGAAGGCGCTGCATGTAGATGCCGACTGTGTAAAAATGTGGGAAACGACCTTGTCGCGCCTGCGGCCGATCGAAATCGGCGAAAGCGGCCAGATCAAAGAGTGGTACCACGAAAAAGCGCTAGGCGAGATCGGGGAAAAGGGACACCGGCATTTGTCCCATCTGCTGGGACTTTATCCGTGCAGTGTCATCGACAAGCGCAAAAACCCCGAGTACTTACGGGCTGCGGTCGTTTCTCTGAACGACCGGGGCGACAAAAGCACCGGCTGGGGCACCTGCATGCGCATAGCCGAGTGGGCGCACACCGGCGACGGCAACCGTGCGCATCGGCTGATCCAAAACCTGATTTCCAACTGCATCTATATCAACTTGTTTGACACACATCCGCCGTTTCAGATAGACGGCAACTTTGGGTACACCGCCTGTGTAAACGAAATGCTGCTGCAAAGCGGCCTGGACGTTTTGGAGATCCTGCCTGCACTGCCGGACGCCTGGCCAAACGGCTTTGTTCGCGGACTTAGAGCAAAAGGCAATTTTACGGTAGATATTTTATGGAAAAACGGCCGGCTTGAAACGGCGGCGGTCACATCGCACAGCGGCGGTTTGTGTGCGCTGTGCAGTCCGCAGGGCCGGCTGACCTGTAAAGCGCCGCACAGTTACAACGAATTCGGCGACTTGCTTGTACAGACGCAAAAAGAAGAAGTACTTACCGTACAGCTTCTGTAGTTTGACTTTCGTGTAAAAATAGGAGGCATTTGCTATGCGTGCTATGAAAAAAATCATCTGTTTGCTGTTGTCCGCCCTGCTGGGAGGCGCTTTTGTATCGTGCGCTTCGCAAAAGACGATGGCCGACAAGCAGCCTGCGCCGGTCAATCTCGCTGTGGCAGAGCAGCGCGAAAGAGAACAAAAAAGCGGCGATATTTACGTCTCGCCGTCCGGCAGTGACCAGAACCCCGGCACAAAGGAGCAGCCGGTGCAAACGCCGCAGCGCGCCGTGGAACTGGCGCGTGCGCTCGATCAGGCCGAAAAGGTGATTTATCTGGCGGACGGAGAATATTCCATTACGTCCCTGACTTTGACGGCTGAAGACAGCGGTATTACGTTTTTTGCTGAAAACAGCGCGGTCTTTAACGGCGGCTTAACGCTTGACCCTGCGGATTTTGAGGATTACCAGGGCGATATCAAGGTGCTCGACCTTTCCAAATACGGTGTAACGGCTGAGCAGATCGGGCAGGTGCGCGCTTTCGGTCAGTATAATCAGGCAGAAAAATACGATGCCGCGGGCAGCCTTTACTGTGAACTCTTCTGCGACAATGTGCGCATGACGCTGGCACGTTATCCGAATGCCGGCGAGTACCTGTATACCGGCAAGATCCTGGATAACGGCGACTCCAAAGAGGTCTATACAGACAAGGGGACCGAGACCAATCCCGACTGGGAAACGATGAAAAATCCGCGCGGCGGCACGTTTGAGGCGGACAAAGCTGTGACTGATCGTGTTAAAACGTGGACGAACAGCGACGATATTTGGATGTTTGGCTATTTTCAGTATGACTGGGCAGATTCTACAACGCCTTTAAAGGAAGTCGGCGACGGCACGGTGACCACTGCGTACGCCAGCGTTTATGGCTTTAAAGAGGGCATGCCGTACTACTTTTTTAACGTGTTTGAAGAACTGGATGCACAAAACGAATGGTATATTGATAAAAACGAGCTGAAACTCTATTTCATTCCGCCGGCAGATTTCCAAAATAAATCCCTGGAAATCTCTCTGGCCGTCAGCGACCTGATCACCCTGCAGGACGCGCAGAACATCACGTTTGACGGCATCACCTTTACCGGTACGCGTGCAAGTGCGATTTGCGGTACGGGCAGCGATATTACGATTCAAAACTGCACGGTCAAAAATGTGGGTGAAAATGCCATAGACCTTACCGGCGAGCGTATCCTTGTGGAAAACAACGAGATCACGGCCACCGGCAAAGCAGGCATTCTCCTTACCGGAGGCGACCGCGAAACGCTCACCTCCAGTGAAAATGTTGTGACGAACAACCTTATTCATGACTGGTCACAGGTCTACAGAACGTACCAGGCGGCGGTAAGCCTTGACGGGGTGGGCGCGGTCTGCAGTCATAACGAGATCTACAATTCTCCGCACGAAGCGGTAACGTACAGCGGCAACAACCACGTTATTGAGTATAACGTGATCCACGACGTGGTGCAGGAATCTTCCGACGCCGGTGCAATTTACGCAGGGCGCAGCTGGAGCTATTACGGTAACGTGATACGGTATAACTGCATTTATAATATTGGCTCCGGCACGTTTGCGCCCAGCGGCATTTATTTTGACGATGCGCTTTCCGGCCAGCAGGCTTACGGCAATCTGCTCGTCAATATCCCCGGCAGCGCGTTTCTGCTTGGCGGCGGACGTGACCTGAAGATTGAAAACAACTTGATCGTAAACGCCGCCACGCCCATTGCTTACGATGACCGGGCTATGATCGGCAGCTCGTCAAGCAGCTGGTTCCGGCACAGCCAAACGCCCGGCGAGGGGCTTTGGGCAACGCTGAGTGAGGTAGATATTCATTCAAAAGCGTGGCAGGATGCATTCCCGCAGCTTGCAGAGCTTTCTGATGATTTTGAAAATACGGACGACCCGCTGTTTGCCGCAAATCCTGCAAACAGCAGCGTGAAGCACAACGTTGTCGTCAATAAGAAAAAAGAGATCGGCGACATTTCCAAAGGGGCGGAAAAATACAGCGACATTTCTGAAAATACATTGTACAAATTGAGCGATTCCCCGTTTGCTGCGGATGGCGACTACACGCTCACGCAGGCACCGGACGGGTTTGAACAGCTTCCGTTTTCGCAAATGGGCCGAACATATACAACAGTTGATTAAAAGGGCAGCCGGTATCTGCTGCTTTGAACACAAAATTGGGAGGAAGACATGAACGATAAAATTGTGATTCCAAAAGTTCGCTTTGAAGGTATAGAAAGTAAAAATCCTCTGGCCTTTCATTATTATGATGCCGAACGGGTGATCTTGGGCAAACCCATGAAAGACCATTTGAAGTTTGCCATGTCCTGGTGGCACACGCTTTGCGCCGGCGGTACAGACATGTTTGGCCGCGATACTTTTGACAAATCCTTTGGCGCTGCGCCGGGTACAATGGAACACGCGAAGGCAAAGGCGGACTTTGGGTTTGCGTTTATGGAAAACCTGGGCATTCCGTATTTTTGTTTTCATGATGTGGATCTGGTGCCTGAGGCGGATGACATCAACGTCACGAACGCCCGGCTCGATGAAATGGCAGACTATATTTTGGAAAAAATGCAGCAAACCGGCATCCGCTGCCTGTGGGGCACGGCGAACATGTTTTCCAATCCGCGCTATATGAATGGTGCGGGCAGTACAAATTCGGCCGAGGTTTATGCTTTTGCCGCCGCGCAGATCAAGAAAGCACTTGATCTGACCGTGAAATTCGGCGGCAAGGGTTATGTGTTCTGGGGCGGCCGCGAGGGCTATGAAACGCTTCTTAATACCGATGTGAAATTTGAGCTGGAAAATATTGCGCGCTTAATGCATATGGCTGTAGACTACGGCCGCAGCATTGGTTTTACCGGTGACTTTTATATTGAGCCCAAGCCAAAAGAACCAATGAAGCACCAGTACGATTTTGATGTGGCCACGGCCATTGGCTTTTTGCGTCAGTATGGTCTGGACAAAGATTTTAAAATTAATATCGAGGCCAACCACGCGACCCTGGCCGGGCACACGTTCCAGCACGAGCTTCGCATGGCCGCCATTAACGATATGCTGGGCAGCATCGACGCCAACCAGGGCGACCTGCTCCTCGGCTGGGATACAGACGAATTTCCGTGCAATGTATATGACGCTACGATGTGCATGTATGAGGTGCTCCGGGCAGGCGGCCTTGTGCACGGCGGCCTGAATTTTGACGCCAAGTCCAGACGTCCCAGCAATACGGTTGAGGATCTGGTGCAAAGCTACATTTTGGGTATGGATACGTTTGCGCTTGGTCTTATCAAAGCGGCCGAGCTTATGGAAGACGGCCGGATCGATGCATTTGTGCACGAGCGGTATGCCAGTTTCCAAAGCGGCATCGGCGCCAAAATCGTCAGCGGCAGCACAACGCTTCAGGAACTGAGCGACTATGCCTGCGCAAAGAAAAAGGCGGCTCCGCCGGCTTCGGGCAGGCAGGAATACCTGCAAGCCGTTATCAATTCCGTGTTATTTCGGTAAAGGGTAAAAAAATGAAATTTGTAATTGGTATTGACCTGGGCACTTCCGCCACCAAAACCGTTTTGTTTGATGAAACCGGCGACCGCATCGCATCTGCGGCAAAGGAATACCCGCTTTCGCAGCCGCAAAACGGCTGGGCAGAGCAGGACCCGCAGGACTGGGTCACGGCGGCGGCAGAGACCTTGCGGGCTGTTCTGGAAAAGAGCCGTGTCTCGGCACAGGATGTTGCGGCCATCGGAATCTCCGGGCAAATGCATGGTTTGGTGATGCTGGATGAAGCCGGTGCGGTGCTTCGCCCTGCTATTTTGTGGTGCGATCAGCGCACGGACAGGGAATGTGCTGAAATCACCGAGCGTGTGGGGGCAAAGCGGCTGATCGACATTACGGCCAACCCCGCGCTGACCGGTTTTACGGCTTCTAAAATCATGTGGGTCAAAAAGCATGAACCGCAGCTTTACAGCCGGTGCCGCCACATTTTGCTGCCGAAAGACTATTTGCGCTATAAACTGACCGGCGATTTTGCAACAGAAATGTCCGACGCTTCCGGCATGCAGCTTTTAGATGTGCCCAACCGGTGCTGGTCACAGGAAGTACTGGATGCGCTGGGTGTTGAACCGTCTATGCTCGGTAAGCTATATGAGTCACCGGAAGTTACGGGCACGGTCCATGCTGAGGCGGCGCGGCTGACCGGGCTTGCCGCCGGCACAAAAGTGGTCGGCGGCGCAGGGGATAATGCGGCTGCTGCCGTTGGAACCGGTGTTGTTTGCGACGGTCGTGCGTTTACCACCATCGGTACTTCGGGCGTTGTTTTTGCGCACACCAGCGCGCCGGTCATTGACCCGAAAGGCCGCGTGCACACATTTTGCTGTGCCGTTCCCGGTGCGTGGCATGTGATGGGGGTAACACAAGCTGCCGGTCTTTCATTGCAATGGCTTAAAAACAATTTCTGTGCGCCGGAAATGGCGCAGGCCGAGCAGACCGGCACAGATGTGTATAAAATTATGGATGACGAGGCGTCGCAGATCCCGATCGGCGCTGAAAAGCTTCTGTATCTTCCGTACCTGATGGGGGAGCGTACGCCCCATCTGGATGCAAACTGCCGCGGCGTGTTTTTTGGGCTCTCCGCCATACATACGCGTGCGCATCTGATCCGTTCTGTTATGGAAGGCGTTGGGTATTCCCTTATGGACTGTATGCGCGTTTTGAAAGATATGGATATTGCGCCGCAACAGATGCTGGTCACAGGCGGAGGCGGTAAAAGCGCGCTTTGGCGGCAAATGCTGTGCGACATGTTTTCCGTTCCGGTCTGTTCGGCCGCATCTTCCGAAAGTCCGGCGCTGGGCGCAGCGATTTTGGCGGCCGTCGGCGCAGGACTTTACGAAAGCGTAGAAGCCGCGTGTGCCGTTATGGTAAAAAAAGGCGGTGCCATTTTGCAGCCTGTTCGTGCACATACAGAAATTTATCATACCTATCACAATTTGTATAAAAAACTGTATTCATCTTTGCAAGAAGATTACAAAACGCTTGCACAGATATAAATTAATACTGGTTTTGTACGGAGGACCGGCGTCAAAGCACTCGTCTTTTACGATGGGTGCTTTTTGTTTATGGGTCAAAAGGTGTTTTTACTGTGGACTTTCTGATTTGCGTATGCTATTATGAAACTGGAAAAGCATCTGAATAATAAATATGGAGGCTGTGGTATGCGGTATATATGGCTTGACGATTATTTGATGGCCCGGCCGGGCGTAACGAAAGATTTTAAACCGGAGTGGAACTGGATACGCTATCAAATCGGCGGCAAGCTGTTTGCCGCAGTCTGTTTGAACAGCCAGGACAGGGCGAAATATATTACGCTTAAGCTGACGCCGGATGACGGTGCTTTCTTAAGACAGAAATATGACGATATCATTCCCGGCTACTATATGAATAAGGTGCACTGGAACTCCGTAGACCCGGACGGCGCCGTGCCCGACGAGCTGCTGAAAGAAATGCTGGACAAGTCTTATGACTTAGTGCTAAGCAGTTTCAGCAAAAAGAAACAGGCGGAAATTTTAAACGCTATGTAATTTCCGTCAGCTCCAGCTGCAGAGCATGGTAAACGTTTTAACATAAGCGTGCATCTTAGTGAAAAGCTTGCCGGGGTTTCATATGAAAGGAAATACGAAATGCACCGAAAAGATCAGGCGAAATATATTTTGCATAACAGTGGCTTGCTTCGCGAACTGCAAAAATACGGTGCGGTGCATGTGATCGGCAGGCATCTGTATCCATCTGCGCCGTATACCAGTATGGAGGTTTATGACGCCGTGCTGTATGGCGTTTGGTCCTGCGCAAAAAGCTGTAAAATGTATTCAAAAGGGAAAGGAGAAAGCAGATGCTTTTAAATACCGAGCAGCAAAACCGTTTGCTGCAGGAAATCCACAATTTGGGAATCGCTGAACTGAAAACGGTCCAGTCGCTGGACAGGCTTGACGGCAGTTATTTGAATTTGGAGTGCGAGTGGCCGAATGGTAAAACCGGCCGGATCTTAGACGATGCACAAAAGTACTATGCGTGTCAGGTCGAGATTTCGGGCAGTGAAAAATGCTACGGCGTGGCTGCGAATGCACACATGATCGCTGTCTACCGGTACGGCTGCAATGGCACAGATGCTGAGCTGATCCTTTGGAAGCGTCTGGAATGCTTTATATAAAAACGATCCCCCGGGACGATATGTCTTTCGGGGGATCGTTTTTATATATACCTTTTAAGGCTTTTCGTAAAGCTGTATGCTGCGCAGCACAGGGTTGCTGCGGGATTGGCGGATCACGATGCGGATACCTTCGGCCTTTTCCGGGTTACGCCGGTTTTCGTCGAGCTTGCAGATTTTTTTCGAGCCAATGACCGTGCAGGCCTCCGCTTTTTTATAGTAACCGTCGGTTTTTACATACACGTCAAAAGCTTCGATGCGTTGGCTGTATGCAAGATCTTCCTGCAGTACCACGCGCGATATGGTACATGGTTTTTCCAGGTCTATATCTAAAATATACGCATTGTCTTCAAACATATAGCTGGTATCGCCGTTGAGCAGGGCGCCGGCCTGCTCATTTTGGCGCATATCGTTTGCATTGCCAACCGTTATTTTGGCATTTTCAATAGGCTTTGAAAAATCATGGGCGATCTGCTCGCCAAAAGCCTGCAGCGCTTGCACATCCGGTTCAGCAATGACGCCTTCCTTGTTGGGCGGCACGTTCAGCAGGAAAAAAGCGTTGCCGCCGACGGTGCGGTAATACATGTCGGTCAGTGTTTCGGCGCTTTTTACGGTGTTGTCCTCGCTTTCATGGTAAAACCAGCCTTTGCGAATGGAAACATCGGCTTCTGCCGGCTTGAAAGCCAGTGTTTTGTATTGCAAAACGACCTCTCGGCTGCCGACATCTTCGGCGTCGGAAGCTACGGCCTGCAATTTGCCGGTGTCGTCAGCGTTTTGCTGTGAACGCGCCTCGATCGCCTCCGCGCTTTCACTGCCGCGCGAGATCACGCTCCATTCACTTTCACGCGTGTCGGCTGCTTCATTTCCGATCCAGCGCACGTCCGGACCCTGATTCGCGATCACACAGTTTGGCTGCAGTTCCCGGATCACGGCAAAATACCGGTCCAGGTCGTATTCAAAATCGGGCGCATCCTCACCCTTGGCGCCGTCAAACCAAATGGCAAACAGTTCGCCGTAGTTGGTGCACAGCTCGGTCAGCTGGTTCACGAAGAAATCGTTGTAGGCATCGGTGCCGTATGTCTCTTCGTGCATGTCCCATGGCGAAAGGTAAATGCCGAATTTCATGCCGTATTTTTTGCAGCTGTCAGAGACCTGTTTTACAATGTCGCCTTTGCCGTCCATGTAGGGGCTGTTTTTAATGCTGTGTTCGGTGTAAGCGCTCGGCCACAGGCAGAAACCGTCGTGGTGCTTTACGGTAAAAATAACGCCCTGGCTGCCGGATTCTTTCAGTACACGGACCCACTGGTCGGTGTCTACTTTTGTCGGATTGAACTGGGCAGGGTCTTCTTCGCCGCTGCCCCACTCCTGGTCGGTAAAGGTATTCATGCCGTAGTGGATGAACGAGTAGTACCCCATGTCGCTGTATTCTACCTGCAGCGGGGTGGGGCGAACGGAGATCAGGCGCTCTACATCGGCGCCTTCTTTGGCGTAGCCGTTGTTGTCGGTTGCCCAGCCTTTTTCAAAAACGCGGTCATCGGGTGCATAGCGCATTGGGGCAAACAGAGCCGTACAA
>ERZ1090878.246-NODE-246-length-30240-cov-5.596157_pt1 | contig 30240 bp, 31 predicted proteins | sample MGYA00478473_ERZ1090878 | MGnify/ENA primary metagenome ERZ1090878 (study PRJEB33644, sample SAMEA5815720) | chicken gut metagenome | biome: Chicken; feature: Gastrointestinal Tract; material: Caecum | place: Ireland | collected 2019-01-01 | study: A study of the... | reverse complement strand
TTCAAAATACAATTAAATTGCTCGGAATAGCATATGTTAAATGCTCAAAATGATAGGAAAAGGTGCAAAATTGCTTTTATTGTGAAAAATGCCGAGTAGGGCTATAAAAATATGTCGAAAGTGATTGAAAAAATCAACAAATTATAGTACAATATAAAAAATCTTTAGGTTGCGCAAATTGCGCTGATACGGGAGGTCCGATTATATGAATTCAATAACTAGTAACTCGCTTCTGATGATGGAGCGCTCCATGGACTTCTTGTGGACCAAGCAGACGGCGATTTTAGATAATCTCGCTAATGTGGAGACACCAAACTATAAAACCAAATATGTCACCTTTGAAGAGACATTCCGGTCGCGCTTGCAGGCTGCGGCGAACGGCAATGCATCTGATATGCGGGATGCGTTGGAAAATGCACAGGCTACGGTGCATGTTGCGGACAACGAAACCGCCCGTATGGATGGAAATGGTGTGGATGCGACAGAGCAGAGCATCGAACTGGCCAGAAACGCTTTACAGCAGCAGCACGTAATGAATGCGATTTCTACGGATCTTTCGCTGATTCGTGCCGCAATTCGTGGACAATAAGGGAAGGAGTAAAAGGTCATGGCATTCTTAAGTTCAATGAACATTACCGGTTCTGCGCTGACAGCGCAGCAGCTGCGGTTAGATGTTATTTCGGAAAATGTTGCAAACATCAATACCACACGTGTTGAGGGTGGAGAAGGCCCTTATCAACGTAAGATGGTGGTTATGGAAGCCGACGGAGGTCGGAATACATTTCGTGAGGTGCTCGCTCAAGCGGCGGGTAATGTTCCCGCGGAAACATATAATTTGTCACAAGCGGGCGGTGTCCGCGTCACGCAGATCGTGGAGGATACCAGCCCGTTTAAGTTGCAATATGACCCGACACATCCGGATGCAAATGCAGAGGGATATGTTGAAATGCCCAATGTGGATCTGGTCAAGGAAGTAACGGATGCCATGGCGGCTACGCAGGCCTATTCGGCAAATGTTACAGCGTTCAATACCTTGAAAACGGTTGCCACGCGGGCACTTGATATCGGTAGATAACTGTAAATAAATAAGGAGGCAAAGAACATGGCGACAATTGGTTTGATACAGCCTTTGTGGGATACGATTTCTCTGGATAAAACGAACACAAAAGAGAATACCGCTTCTTCGCAGAATGGCTTTCCGGTGTTTGCGGATGTATTTCAGAATGCGATCAATAACGTAAAGCAAACAGATGCAGAGTACAGCGAGGCGCAGTACTTGTTGGCGACAGGTCAGCTGGACAATCCGGCTGTAGCTACCATTGCTGGCACGAAAGCGACGCTTTCTGTTCAGTTGCTCGCGGAATTGAGAAATAAAGCACTGGATGCCTATAGCGAAATTTCACGCATGAGCATTTAATCGTGCAACTGCGAACCCTCTGAAATGAGGGAAACTCTGGGACGAGGCGGAGAAGATTGTGAAAGAGAAATTTCAGAGCGGCCTGAAAAAAGTCAAAGACTTATATGTTGGGGAGCACAAGTCAAAGTATATTAAAATCACCGCGGTCGCATTGATCGTGGTTATTGCTGTTGCTGTTATCCTGGCATTGGTTTTGAATAATCAGCCGTATGAAACACTGGTCACCGGTCTCACAACCGACGAGGCTTCGGCGATTGTGGGGAAACTGGATGAGTATGGTGCAACGGACTATAAAATAGAAGGCGACACGATCAAAGTGCCGGAATCAGAGGTTGCTAATCTACAGGCCAAGCTGCTGGTAGACGGATATCCGAAGAGTGGCTTCCTGTACAGTACATATCTTGATAACGTCGGCATGATGTCGAGCGAATCCGATCGAGAAACCCTGAAGAATTATGAGTTGCAGGACCGTATGGCTGCGGTTATCCGTAACTTCTCGGGTGTCAAGAACGCGGTCGTGGACATCACGCCGGGTTCGGATCAGCGCTATGTGCTGGACAGCGATAACGCGACACCGGCAACCGCCGCAGTTTTTGTGGAGATGCAGGATGGCGGCGCACTGCCAGACAGTTATGTAGATGCCATCGGCAACTTTGTTGCGCATAGTGTACAGGGTCTGGATTTTGAAAGTGTAACGATCACGGACTCCGTTGGCAATAGCTATACACCGGGCAACACGGATACTTCAACTGCGTCCGCATCGGACCTGAAGATGCGTCTGGAGAATCAGGTTAATAACCGTGTTCGCAACGAAGTGTTGCAGGCGCTTAGCCCGATTTACGGTGCGGATAACGTGCGCGTCAGCGTTACCAGTACAGTTGATGTCAGCCACCGTGTGCAGGAGACCACTGAGTATACCACGCCGGAGGGCGCGCCGGACGGCGAAGGCATTATTGGTCATCGCGAGTATGATCAGGAGCTGGCACGTGGCGAGGATGCGGCGAACGGCGGTACCGTTGGTACAACGACCAATGCGGATATCCCGACTTATATGGAGTCGCAGAATGTCGTAAACGGCAATGAGCAATATTTGAAAAACAGCGGTACCGAGGATATGAATGTCAATACCTCGACCGAGCAGAGTGAGCAGAACTTTGGTGTTGTAACCGATGTTATGATTGCGGTTACCATCAATCAGGATACGGCTGGCAATGTAGGTACGGCACAGCTTATCAGTCATATTGCGCGTGCGGCTGGTATTCCTACCGATCAGCAGGCGGATAAGATCAATGTACTGGTAGCACCGTTCTACAATCCGGATGCAGATACCACTACGACTACACCGATCCTGTCGGGACTCCAGATTCACAAGTGGGCGCTGTATGTTGGTGCAGGCGTATTTGGTCTGTTGCTGCTGCTCATTGTTCTGTTGGTTATTCGCGCGAAGCGCCGCAAGAAGGCAGAAGCGTTGCTGTTGGCGCAGCAGGCTGAGGAGCTTGCGGCACAAGAGGCGGCTGCAGCTGCGGCAGCTGAGCAGACAGAAGAACAGATTGATAATGTTCTGGAGATCAAGAACGAGAAGAGTATGGAACTGAAGCAGGAGATCCGTAAGTTTACGGAGGAGAATCCGGAAATTGCGGCCCAGATGATTCGTACATGGCTGAAAGGGGAGGGTGCAAATGGCTGAGCAAGAGTTGACGCCCGCACAAAAAGCGGCAACTGTGATCGTTGCCATTGGCACAGAAAAGGCATCCCGAATTTATCAGTACATGAATTCGGATGAACTGGAGCAGCTAACCATTGAAGTGGCAAAGCTCGGATATGTGGAGCCGGAAGTCACCGAGAAGGTGCTAGAAGACTTCTACCAAATGTGTCTCACCAACAAGGCCATTACGGAAGGTGGTATGGAATATGCCCGTTCGGTACTGCAAAAGGCCTTTGGCGATCAGGCGGCAGAGCAGCTGCTGAGCAAGGTTACCAAGGCGCTGAGCAACCGTTCGTTCTCTTTCCTCAACAAAACCGACGCCAAGACATTGCTTTCGACATTGCAGCATGAGCGTGCGCAGACGATTGCACTGGTATTGTCTTACGTCGATCCCGATAAGGCGGCTGCTGTTCTGGAAGAGCTGCCGCCAAAGAAGAAGCTGCGCGTTGTAAAGAGCATTGCGCGCATGGAGAGTGCATCACCAACAGCGGTCAAGATGATCGAGGACGAACTGCAGAAGAAGTTCTCCAGCATTATTGTTACGGAGAACGTGCAGATCGGCGGTTTGGATCATATTGCTGCTATCATGAACAATTTGGAGCGTTCGAGCGAAAAGGCCATTTTCGACGGCTTGGAGAAAAACGACGGCACGTTGGCCGAGGAGATCCGCAAGCGTATGTTCGTGTTCGAGGATATCGTACATATGGACGACCGTTCTGTGCAGCGCTTTGTCCGCGATTGCGATATGCGCGATATTGTTCTGGCGCTCAAGGGCGCCAACAAGGATGTTGCCAACAAGCTGTTCAGCAATATGTCTACCCGTATGCGTCAGAATATCGAGGAAGACCTCGAAATCACTACCAATGTGCGTATTCGTGACGTGGAAGAGGCACAGCAGCGTATTGTTGGTATCATTCGTGATCTGGAAGAGCGCAATGAAATCATTATTCTGAAGGGCGGAAAGGATGAGATCATTGCCTAGTATTCTGAAGTATTTCATGAAACCGAAGGCTGAAGAATACGAGCTGCCGGATGAGGAACAACTAGTAAGCCAGTTGGAGGAGATGATTCGCCTCAAGGAAAGTGTTCCGAGTGATGGTGCAGCAGATGAAAAACCTGTGCAAGAAGTCAAGGCAGGGCAGCCTGCTATGGCAGAAGCGCAGGAGCAGGAAGTGCGGGCGCCGGACAGCGGCAGCTTTGAGCAGGCGCTGTCTCTGGCGCAGACACAGGCAGATGAATTGATTCGTAATGCGCAGGCGAAGGCAGAGCATATAATAGAGCAAGCCAAGCAGGCCGCCGAAGCGGAGGTGGCGAGAATCCACCAGCAGGCATCCGAGGAAGGCTATAACCAAGGCTATGTGGAAGGCCAGCGCAAGGGCGAAGAAGAAGCATCTGCCGCGATGCGCAAAGCGGCACAGGATTCTGTGGAGGCGGTGCAGCGCTTCTTGACGCAGGCAAACAATATGCGTGATGAGAAAATCGATAAGCTCAGCGGTGAGCTTTTGGACGTCGCTGTGGCTGTTGCCGAAAAGGTGATCCATGTCAGCTTGAAAAGCAGTGAAGAGATCATCAAGCGCATGATTGTCGCAGCGACAGAAAAGCTGAAACGCCGTGAATGGGTTCAGATATACGTGGCAGATTGCGATGTAAAAGGGGTTGCGCAAAGCGATCCGTCCCTGTCGGCGGCATTGTCCAGCTTATCGGATCATATTAAAATTGTACCCATGCGGGATGCCGAAACAGGAACCTGCATTGTGGAAATGCCGGATGAAATCATTGATGCCAGCGCGTCAACGCAGCTAGAAAATATTCGTTCGGTCATCCATGAGAACTTTTCATAGCCTGTTCGGGGAGAAAACCTATGTTTGAGCAAGTCATTCAACAAATTAAAGATGGCGACATGCTGAGCCGTACCGGCAAGATCGAGAATATCGTCGGCATGTCGATCGAGGCATCAGGTGGCCGAGGAGCAATCGGTGATATTTGCCGTATTTACTCTGCGGAGTCGAACAGCCAGGTATTAGCCGAGGTGGTTGGCTTCAAAAGCGACCGTATGCTGCTGATGCCGTATCAAAATATGAATGGACTTGCACCCGGCAGCTTTGTTCGCAATACCGGACGCCGGTTGCGTTTGCAGGTAGGCGATTTTCTGCGAGGAAGAATCATCAACGCGATGGGCAAGCCCATCGACGGGCTGGCGCCCTTCCCGGAAGGGGATAGCTATTATGTGGACAGCCCATATATCAACCCGTTGACGCGCCCGCCGATTCGACAGCGTGTGGACTTCGGCGTGCGAGCGATCGACTCCACGCTGACGATTGGTAAAGGACAGCGTATCGGCATTTTTGCAGGTTCTGGTGTTGGTAAGTCTACACTGATGGGCATGATCGCAAAAAATGTTAAAACGGACATCAACGTCATCGCGCTGGTTGGCGAACGTGGACGTGAGGTGCTGGAATTCGTTCAGAAGGATCTGGGCGAGGAAGGCATGCGCCGTTCGGTTCTGGTAGTTGCTACCTCCGATCAGCCCGCAATGCTGCGTATGAAATGTCCGTCGGTTGCGACGGCTATCGCGGAGTATTTCCGGGATCAGGGAAAAGACGTTCTGCTGATGATGGATTCGCTGACGCGTTTTGCGATGGCGCAGCGTGAAATCGGCCTTGCTGTCGGTGAGCCGCCGGTGGCGCGCGGCTATACGCCGTCCATTTATGCAGAGCTTCCCAAATTGCTCGAGCGAAGCGGTAATTTTGAGCGCGGTTCTATCACTGGCGTTTACACCGTACTGGTAGAAGGCGACGACACCAATGAGCCGATTGCAGATACTGTTCGAGGTATTCTGGATGGACATATCGTTTTGTCGCGTAAGCTCGCCAACGCAAACCATTTTCCAGCGATTGACGTATCGGCTAGCATTTCCCGTTTGATGGTTGAGATCGTTTCTCCGAAACATAGGGAATTGGCCAGTAAGTTGCGCGATATTTTGAGCGTCTATGAGAAAAACGAGGATTTGTTGTCCATCGGCGCTTATAAGGCGGGCACAAACCCTCGACTCGATTATGCGATTTCAAAGATCGATCAGATCAATGCGTTTCTGATGCAGGGTATCAATGAATCATTCAGTTATGATGACAGTCTGCACCAGTTGGAAACGATTTTACAGTAATTCTTGAAGGAATGCGAAAGAAAAGGGGATGATTCCAATGAAGAAGTTCCGTTTTTCCATGGAAACAGTGCTGCACTACCGGGAACAGCTTCTGGATACGCTCCGTATCGAGCATGCGGCTGCAATTGCGCGTGTACGCGAACAGGAAGCGGTTGTCGCAGCGTTGCAGCAGCGGTTTGACGAAGTCAATCAGGAATATCGAGAGAAAAAGCAGCAGGGCATGACGATTGCAGACGCCGTCGGCTATGACCTGATGCTGCAAGTGCAGGAAATGGAAATCCAAAAGGCACAGGAAACGCTGGCTTTACGCAAAAGAGAAGAAGAAAGCAAGCGGAATGAAGTAATTCATGCAAAAACCGATAAAGCCACCATTGAAAAGCTTAAAGAGAAAAAATGGCAGCTTTACCAAAAGTCTGTGCAAAAGAGCGAAGAGCAATTTATTGATGAGTTTGTATCCAACGCCCGTGTGATGGCAGGCGCGGCGGTCCATTAATTTGGGCGCTGCGGGCGTTGTCATAAAGCCGCGCCTGCTCTTATCCTGATGTGAAAGGAGGTGAGAGAGGAATGAATATGGAGCAGATCAACATGATGATGCAGTTGATGATGCAGCAAGGTCAGGTGTCTACTTCGGGTGCAGGCAAGGATTCAAATGGGGATTCTTTTCAGGACATGATGTCTCAGAAACAAGATGAGGTGTCGTCTAATAAGCCCACCTCGAATGACAAGCAGACGCAGTCGAAGCCGACGCAGAATGACAAGGTGCAGCAAACCGAGCAAACGCCGCAGGAAGACGTCCCCGAAGTTTCGGACGATGTGCGGCAGGCTATGGCGGCGTTGTTGCTTCAGCCGTTTGTGGTGCAGGATGTTGCGGTGCAGCAGCCGGCACAGGAAAGTGTGGATATGGTATCCACGATGCCTGTGGTGGATGCAGCCGTTACTCAAACGGTGCAGACCGCAGTTGCAGCAGAGACGATGACTCCCGCAGTACAGCAGGAGACAGCGCAGCCGACCATGCAGGTTCCGCAGCAGACAACGAGCGAGCAGGTGCAGACCGCTCCCGAGGTCACTGTGCCGCAGGAGAGCGTGCAGCAGCAAGGCTTGCAGAATGCATCGACGCAGACCGAACAGCAATCGACTGGAGAGGCCGTTACCGGACAGAAAATGGTAGAAGTAGACCAGCCGGACGATCAGCCTGTTGTAGTGACGCAGCAGGAGCAGCCTTTGTTCCGTGATGTGGAGACCGTACCGGTCAAGGTGGGCGATGCTACGCCGACGGTTGATGTTGATGCACCTGATATGGAAAAGCAGCTGGCAGATACCATTCAGGCGAATCTGAGTAAGGTTGGCGACAAGGTGCAAATCCAGTTACAGCCGGAAAATCTCGGTCATATCACGATCGAACTGGTGCAGCATGGCGGTAAGATCGGCTTGGCGATTGTTGCGGATAATGCAAAGACCACTTCTTTGCTGGCACAGCATGCGGGCAATCTGGGCGCGTTGCTGGAAGACCGTACCGGTCAGACAGTGCATGTTCAGGTGCAGCAGCAGGAGCCGGAACAGCAGCAGTATGATGGACATAACCAGCAGAACCGGCAGCAGCAGGAGCAGCAGCAATCTCATTCGCAGCAGAGCAAGGCAGAGCAAGATAGCTTCTTAGGTCAACTGCGCTTGGGGCTTTATCAACTGGATGTGGTCTAATGAAAGGAAGTGAGAACGTATAATGAGCGATTTGTTTACCCCAACGATAGCAAGAACTTCTAATCTGAACACCAATGCTTACAATAACAGCAAGCAAACGAGCAAAACATCTGACTCAGATACGGATAATAACGTCGGTTATTTGAAGGATCCCAGTGCGGATAATCTGACGCTGACCATGCAGGATTTTCTCCAGATGCTGGTCGTTCAGTTCCAGAATCAGGATATGGATAATCCGGCTTCTACAAGCGATATGATGAATCAGTTGCTTTCGATGTCGACGATTCAGGCGATGGCAACCATGACGGACGCAGCGACGATGTCTTATGCAGCTTCTTTGGTTGGCAAGACGGTCACGATCGGCGAGTACAGCAGCGGCAGCGGTTTGAAGGAAATTGTCGGCGAAGTAACCGGTACGGGTACGTATAACGGTGAGCAGGTTGTTTTTGTGAATGGTAAGTCGTATTCACTCAGCTCCATTATGGCGGTTGGTAAATTGCCGGAGGAAGAAGACGGAGGAGACACGGATCTGCCTGATCCGGATAACCCGGATCCTGATTTTGGGGTTGACCCGGACAAACAGCTTCCCGATCCTTTGAACGCGGAGTGAATCCGGGTAGGAAAGATGGCGATAAAAAATGATTGACCGAATTAGTGGAAGCAGTTCATTAGGCCAACCATTACAACAGACGGCACAGACCTCTACGGGTACGTTTGGTGATCTGCTCCGGCAGCGGATGGAGCAGCTTGGCACAGCGCAGCAGGCAACGCCTACTGTTGAATTTTCCAAGCATGCACAGCAGCGCGCGGAGGAGCGGGGCATCGAGATGACGGACGATTTGATGAGTCAGCTTGCGCATTCTGTTGGGAAGGCGCAGGAGAAGGGCGCCAAAAATATTTTAGTGCTGGATGCGGGACGTGCGTTCATCGTGAATGTACCGCAAAGCAAAGTGATCACGGCCATTTCACAAGATGAAATGCGTGACAATGTGTTTACCAATATAGACGGTGCTGTTCTTCTTCGGTAAGAAAGCAGGTCCTTTTTAGGGTGCTTTGGAAGCCTGTCCGTCTGACAGCTTCCGACCGCACCGTATGAATTGGAAGGAGCAAATATAACTTATGACAGGTTCTATGTACGCTGCAATTGCGGGTTTGCAGACCCACATGCAGAAAATGAATGTAATCGGCAATAACATTGCCAATGCCAATACATATGGCTTCAAGCCGGGCGTTACTTCGTTCAGCGAGTCCATGTATACTTCGATCAGCAACAGTACGGCGGGTGGCAACCAATACGGCGGCACCAACGCATCGCAGATCGGCTACGGCTCTCAGGTTGCCTCGATCGATCTGAATATGACGGGCGGCACTTATGCGCCGACTGGCATCAATTCTCACCTTTATCTGGATGGCAACGGCTTTTTTATGGTTGGCCCGAAGCCGGATGAGACGGTGGGCTATGAGCCGGATCCGAACAATCTGACGCTCAAGCGTGTGGGTAACTTCTTCTTGGATTCGGATGGCTATCTGGTCGATAATAACGGTTATTGTGTCTATGGTTTTATGCCTCAGGGCGATAACGGTAACTTGGCCAAAGACGCCGATGGAAATGTGCAATGGGATACCTGCTTGCGTCCGATTCGTTTGCCGGTTTCTGCACCGGCGAGTAATGCTGGTACGGGCATTAAAGAAGGCGGTGCGTTGTATCCGACATTAAATCCTGATGACAATACCCTGACGTGGCCGGATGTTGATGGCACGGCTGCCGATGAAGATAAGCGTGTAAAAGTGCAAAGTGTTAACTTAAGTGTTGATAAAAACGGCCTTATCACTGCGGTAACGCAAGATAATCAGGCGCTTACCGTCGGCATTATCCCGATTGGCAGCGTTGTTAACCCGAATGGCCTGACCAAGGAAAGCGATGGTTATTATAAGGCAGGCAACAACGCAGGTGATGTAGTAGTGGGTACTTGCGGTGGTACTGTCGTAGGGGCACTCAATAATAATACCGACGTAGACGATACCGAAAGGATTGTACTCACTGGCGCTGGAGATACCCAGATCCTGTCGGGTGGCTTGGAGTCCTCCAAGACGGACGTTGCAACGGAATTTGCTGATCTGATCACGACACAGCGCGGTTTCCAGGCAAATACCAAGATCATTACTGTAACAGATGAAATGTTGTCCGATCTGGTCAGCATGAAGCGTTAATGAGTCTCTGTATGAGATATAAGGCGTGAATGCAGGCAGCAGGGGGCGCGTATGGCGCCCCCGAAGCCTGAAATCTTTTGAAGTGGGGAAAGGTGAACGACATGATCCGGTTGACAAAACTGAACAGAGAACCATTTTTATTGAATCACATGCAGATTGAAACAATTGAAATGATTCCCGAAACCAAAATCATTATGATGAACCATGATTATTATATTGTACGGGAAACGCCGGAGGCAGTGGTTCGCCAGATTGAAAATTATACCGCAAGAGTGCGGGATATTTACCGTGAAATCACGATCTCCGATAAACGCGGAGACTAAATATAGATAGAACTGCATTCTGACAACTCGTCTGAGGGACGGATTCAGATTGGGGGACGTGTAAGAAATGAATTTAACATTTATTTTGGGTATCGTTGGCGGCGTTGTACTGCTGGTTTTGGGTATGTCGATCGGCGGTGATCCGGGACCATTTGACTTTACACAGCTTGCTAACTTTGGTGATGCTGCCAGTGTATTCATTGTTTTTGGCGGCACCTTGGCAACGATTATTGCAGGTCATCCTGGCAAAATGTTGGCCAAATTTCCTAGGCATATTGGTATTATTTTCAACCAAAAAAAGTTCAATCCAGCGGCAGTGATCGACGAGGTTGTTGAATTTGCGCAGATCGCCCGTAAAAATGGTTTGTTGGCGTTGGAAGAACGCGCAAATCAACTGGAAGATCCATTTTTTCGGAAAAGTATCATGCTGATCGTGGATGGTAACGATTCGGATAAGGTGCGCGATATGCTGACAAGTGATATTGAACAGCTGAGTACGCGCCATGATGACGTTGCTTCGATGTATGAAAAGGCATCGGCTGCTGCACCGGCATTCGGTATGGTCGGTACGCTGATCGGTCTGATTAACATGCTGGTTAATATGGACCCGGAAAGCGGTTCCTCCAATATTGGTAAGGATATGGGTGTTGCGTTGATTACTACGTTCTATGGCGTTATTTTGGCTAACCTGGTTTTTAACCCGATTGCCAACAACCTGCGTACCCGAGATGAGGAAGAATGCCTCTGCAGACAGTTGATCGTCGAGGGTGTTATGGCGATCCAGTCTGGTGAAAATCCGAAGTTTATTCGTGAAAAGCTGGAGGGCTATCTGGAGCAGAATGCAACAGGTGGCGGCTCTGAGAAGAAAAAAGGGCGCGGGGGCCGAGGCAAGGAGCAGGAATAAACGCTCTGCCTTGAAAGAAAGAGAAAGGAAGTCGCAGATGTGAAAAGACGGAGAAAGGGTGGGGGCGGAGCTAACTGGCAGGATACATATGGTGATATGGTCACGCTGCTTCTCTGCTTTTTCGTTCTGCTGTATAGTATGTCCACCATCAATGAGACCAAATGGGCGATGATTGTGCAAAGCTTTAAGCGCGAATCTATGTCTGAAACGATGGGTACACCCGGTCAGGGCACTGGTCAGGAAAATGATGATACCAAGGATGCCGAATTGATTTCACAGGCAGACGTCACTGCAGCGCTCAATCAGATTGCAATGGCTCTCAATGAATATAGCGAAAAAAATAATCTGCAACAGCAGATGTCGATTACACAAGGCGCGGATTATGTTTTTATAACATTCCGTGATGCGGTATTTTTTGAAGGTGACAGCTATGTGCTGTTGGATTCGGGAAAACGCATGCTTGATGAAGTGGCCAATGCAATTGCCCCGCAAAACGACTTGATTGATGAAATGCGTGTTATGGGACATACTTCGCAGGGTGATCCGACAAAGCCTAATAATCCTACGGTGGACCGTTTCCTCGCTTCCAACCGTGCCGCAACGGTAACGGTATACTTGCAAGAAAAGAATGTTATTGATCCGGATAAGCTGGTCAGCGTGGGATACGGACAGTGGCGTCCGATTGCCGGTTTTGATACCGATGCGGAACGGGCTCAGAACCGCCGTGTCGAGATTATGATCACCGGTATGGACGCAGACAGTGCGGAAACCAGCGTAGATCAGTATTTTACGATACGCGAAGGCGAAGCCGAGTAGAGTAAAGAGTAAAAGGATTTGTTATAATGTCTGAAGTTTTATCACAAAGTCAGATTGATGCCCTGCTTGCTGCTGCGCGCAACGGCGACATGGACATGTCATCGACCGAAAAGGATAAATCCGAAGAAAAAAAGTATCCTAAATACGATTTCTATAGCCCGAAAAAATTCACGCGCGATCGTTTGAAGATGATCAGCAGTATTTTTGAAAGCTATGTGCGGATTTTATCCTCCCGGTTGAATGCGATGTTGCACATGTCGTGCGAGTTGGAGGTTGACTCGGTAGAGGAGCAACGCTATTTTGAGTTCTCCAATGCCTTGTCAGAGCGGGATGTACTGACACTAGCACAAGATTCATTTGATGATACCGCGGAAAAAGAGCCGATTCTCTTTCATATCACAACAGGCATCATGTTGAGCATGCTTGACCGGTTGCTCGGTGGCGATGGTGAAACCGAGGGAGAAGTGAGTTCGGATTATCAGTATACGGATATTGAATTGCGTCTGTATACCGATCTCATGACGAATTTGATTGACAGTCTGTCCAGTGCGTGGAAAAATTATATTGATCTCAACTTTCGGTTCCAGAGGGTGGAGGTCAATCCCACGCTGGTGCAGCTGATCGGCTTGGAAGAGGCTGTCGTCATTGTTGGTATTACGATCCGTACACCGGTGTGCAACGGTCGCTTCAGTATCGTTTTGCCGGGTACCATGCTCAGTGATGTGTTCGGCCAGATGAATCGGGAGACGGCAAGTATCCGGCAGACCAATCAACATGACAGCGAAGAGATTATGGATTACTTGCGTGGTTCAGATCTGGAGATTACGGCAGAGTTTCAGCATACCACCCTGCGTTTGGAGGATATTTATCATCTGCATGTCGGGGACGTAATCTTCTTGGACCAGCCAAAAGATTCAAAGATCTTCTTGAATATTGGTGGAAAGCGATGGTTCGACGGCAAAATGGGAGTGTTTCAAAAGAATAAGGCGGTGCGGATAGACAATACTTATGTGCTATCCGACATGGAAAATGTGCTGGATGAAGGAGAGAGGCAGTAAGAATGGGATCGAGTGTATTTAGCCCAATGGCGATTGATGCGATTGGGGAAATCTTTAATATCAGTCTGGGTTCCTCTGCGACTGCGGTTTCCAATATGCTTGCACGTCGCGTGGATATTACGACGCCGACGGTAAGCGTGGTATCTGCACAGGATTTCACGCTGGGGGATTTACAGCCGGCAATTGGTGTCAAGATCGACTATGTGGCGGGTCTGAGCGGCAGCAACATCATGTTGCTCAAGCGCAGCGACGTGCGCGCAATCGTTGATATCCTGATGGGCACGACGACCAAGGATGAGGACTTCCAGATCAACGAATTGAACATGAGTGCGATTTGTGAAGTCATGAATCAGATGATGGGTGCGGCTTCCACCGCGATGTCTGATTTTCTTAATCGCATGGTCAATATTTCCACACCGCAAGCGTTTGAAATCGGCAGCTTACATGAATTTGTGGATAAGTATTTCCCGTCAAACGGCATGCTGGTTGTCGTTCGCTTTAAGTTCAGCATTGAGGATGCGGTGGAAAGCGAATTTATGAGTGCGCTCAGCATGGATTTGGTACGCGAGCTGTTAAAAGGCTTTGGTATCGAAGGGGAAGATGTTGGTATGGAAATCGGTCAGGAACCGGAGGTTGTACCCGCTACGCAGCCCGCTGTGGCGGCTGAACCGGAAGAGTCCAATGAAAATAGTGGTGCACCCCTGAGTCAGGAGGAAATTGAAAAGTTGCTGGCTCAAAATATGGGTGGGGATCAGGCAGCAGAGTCTACGCCTGAGCCGCAGCCGGCGGCACCGGCAGTAGTGGAGCAGCCCGCGCAGCCGCAAGCAGCGCCGCAGCAAACTCCTTCTGCTATGCCGCAGCAGCCTGTAGCACAAGCACAGCCGCAGCAGGCAGCGGTTCCGCAGCCGATGCAGCAAATGTCGCCGGAAATGCAGCAGCAATATGCGGCGATGGGATATCCGCCGTATGGTATGCAGATGCCCTATCCGCCGATGTACTATATGCCGCCGCAGCAGCAACAGGCGGCGCCGGAGCCAAAAACTATTAAGACATCCAAGCCGGCTATGTCCAAGTTTGAAGAGCGGGCTACCAGCCTGAATGAGGAGCAGGAATGCAATTTGGATTTGCTGATGTCTGTTCCGGTGGATGTTTCGGTAGAAATCGGCCGCACGCGTCGACGTGTCAAGGATATTTTGAACTACACAAAGGGTTCGCTTGTGGTACTAGATCGCTTGGCAGGTGACCGTGCAGACCTCTACGTCAATGGTAAGTGCATCGCGAAGGGTGATATTGTTGTTGTCGATGACAGCTTTGGATTGCGCATCGCCGAAATTATCGAGCCGCTTGCGCTGGAAGACCTCTAATAAGCAATAATACTTCATATATTTACTTTGAAAAATGAAAAGGATGGGATGAACCATGGCAAAGATTTTGTTAGTAGATGATGCAGCTTTCATGCGAATGATGGTAAAGAACACGCTCAACGAGAACGGCTACACGGATACATACGAAGCCAGCGATGGTGCGGAAGCGGTCAATAAATATGCCGAGCTGCAGCCGGATCTGGTTATCATGGATATCACGATGCCCAATATGGATGGTCTGGAAGCACTGAAGGCTATCCGCAAGGCTGATCCCAATGCTTCGGTTGTTATGTGCTCCGCAATGGGCCAGGAGGCAATGGTTATTGAAGCCATCAAGTCCGGTGCGAAGGACTTTATCGTAAAGCCGTTTAAGCCGGACCGCATCATTAAGACGGTGAGCTCGATCGTAGGACAGCCGTAAAAGGATGAAGTGGCTTTCCTTAATTGGCATGTGCCTGTGCGTTGCGGTAATTTTATATCTGGCGTATTGGGTTACGCGCCGCATCGCAATGGGGAATATGGGTGGGGCCATTACATCCGGCGGCCACATGCGTGTTTATGACCGATTGCCGCTTGGACAAAACAAAGCGGTAGTGGTGGCGCGTGTCGGACTTCGCTGGCTTGTACTCGGTGTTTCCGATGAACAGATTACGCTGCTGACCGAACTAAGTGAGGAAGAATCGCGTATCTGGCGGCAGGCAAAACAGATAAATAGTGAGGCTGCTGTACCGAAGTTTTCGGATATCATTTCGGATGTATTGCACAAGAAAAATGACAGGAAGTAGGAAGGAGAGTGTTTCATGCCGGATAGTCTCATCAATGTAAACGGCGACAGTGTACAAACACTGGAAATACTCTTTCTGACTACCGTCATCGCACTGCTGCCGTCCATGCTGGTCATGATGACTTCGTTTACACGAATCATCATTTCGCTTTCTTTTTTGCGAACGGCTATGGGAACGCAGCAGAATCCGCCCAATACGGTGTTGATTGGCATCGCATTGTTTCTGACATTGTTTATTATGAATCCAGTGTTAACGCAGATTCAGGAGACGGCATATGAGCCGTACACAAGGCAGGAAATCACGCAGGAGGAAGCGATCGATCGCGCATCGGTTCCTTTGAAAGATTTTATGTTGCGCAATACGGAACAATCATCGCTGAGCCTGTTTTGTGATCTGGCGGGCGTGGACGAGCCAGCAACGGATGAGGAAGCCATGGCGCTTTCCATGCGCGTTATCATTCCGTCCTACATGACCAGCGAGTTGAAGGCAGCATTTCAGATCGGCTTTTTCCTGTATATCCCATTCATGCTGATTGATATTGTGGTTTCTTCCACCTTGATGAGTATGGGTATGATTATGTTGCCGCCGGCCATGATTTCTATGCCGTTTAAGCTATTATTATTTATTACAGTGGATGGTTGGCAGCTTTTGTTCTCTACGCTGGCGCAGGGCTTCCGATAGCACACGAGAGGAGGTTGAGCGTTGGATCAGAATCAGATTATGGATATTCTTCGGGAGGGGATATGGGTTGCGCTTAAAATTAGCGGACCAATGCTGATTGCCAGTATGGCGGTCGGTGTGTTGGTAGCAATTTTTCAGGCGGCAACACAGATTCATGAACAGACGCTGTCTTTTATTCCAAAGCTTTTGTTGATCATTGCGTTTCTCCTCCTTGCAGGCAGTTGGATGCTGAGCACAGTGCAGGATTTCACAAGGATGATATTCACTCAAATGATTGCTTAACAGGAAGGGGACAGCGAGCACAATGATTGATGATGCACAATTGACGCTGTTCCTTTATATCCTCATGCGCATGACTGGATTTATGGTTCTTAACCCGTTGCTGGGCGGCCGTTCCGGCGTTCCTAGTCTGGTAAAGTCTGGGGCGAGTCTGATGCTTGCCGTGGCGGTCTATTCCTTAACCGATCTGCCGTTACCGGAAGTGCCGACAACGGTGCTTGAATTTGCTGTTCGGGCGTTGCTGGAGCTGGCGCTGGGTTATTTGGTCGCTTTGCTGGTCCACTTCTTTTTTTATGTGGTTTTGCAGGCCGGTCAAATGATTGATGCGCAAATGGGCATGAATATGTCAGAAACCTATGATCCCTCGATGGGAACCAATGTGTCCATGACGGGTACGATGCTGAATATTATGATGGCGTTGCTGTTTTTTGTGGCAGGCGGTCATATCACGCTGCTGCGTATCCTGTTGAATTCCGGTCAGGTGATCCCTTATGGAGCCGCTTCTTTTGGCACGTCGGCATCTACCTACATGCTGGAGATGTTTGCCTCTTGTGCGGTTCTGGCTATGAAGCTGTGTTTACCAATTCTTGCGGCCGAATTGATCGGTCAGCTGGGAATGGGTATCCTGATGAAAGTCATTCCTCAAATCAATGTTTTCGCAATCAATTTTGAACTTAAGATCATTCTTGGGTTAATGATGGTGATTCTGCTCCTGCCGCTGATGGGCGAATTTGTCCTTGGGCTGGAAAAGCAGATGCTGGTCGCCATTGAACAGGCCATGAAAGTGGTCGCAGGTGGTTAGGTAGGCCCAAAGGGGGGAGCCAAGCATGCCGGGCGGAGCGGACGAAAAAACAGAAAAAGCCACACCCAAAAAGCGACGTGACGAGCGTAAAAAAGGTAATGTCATGATGAGCCAGGACGTCGTAGCGGTGGCAACGCTGTTTGCAAGCTATGCTGCGCTGCGGTTTGGGCTTTCGTTTATGGTGGATGCAATGACTGAAATCGTCCGTTATTGCATTGGTTTGGTCGGCAGCGTACCGACCGGCGGCGCGAGCGCCATTGGGACTGAACTGAGCGCAAAGTCGGTTATGGCGTTGGAGCAGTCGGTTGCTTTTCCGTTGCTGGCGACAGTTTTGGCAGCTGTGGTTGCAACCTTTGCGCAAACTAGATTGCTGGTTTCGTTTGAATCCATGAAGCCAAGATTCAGTCGGTTGAACCCTTTGCAAGGTATCAAGCGACTGTTTTCCCTTAAAAGTATCATTGAATCGCTCAAGGGCGTGCTGAAAATCACTATCCTTTTGGTGTTGATTTACAAGTTTGTCAGCGGCTCACTCTTGGTCTTTTCGCGCTATATGAGCAGTGACATCGGTGTTGCACTGGCTTCTATGCGTGATTTAGGCTTTAAGCTGATTTTGCAGGTCGGCGTCGCATTTCTGATCCTTTCTTTCTTTGATTATCTGTATCAATGGTGGGAGTTTGAACGACAACTCAAAATGTCCAAGCAGGAAATCAAAGAAGAATATAAGCAAACCGAAGGCGATCCGAAAATTAAGGGTAAAATTAAAGAAGCGCAGCGTAAAATGGCGCAGTCCCGCATGATGCAGGCTGTTCCGGGCGCGGATGTTGTTATCCGTAACCCGACGCACTTTGCGGTTGCGCTTCGTTATAAACCGGGTAAGGATGCCGCGCCTGTTGTGGTGGCCAAAGGTCAGGATGAGTTGGCGCTCCGCATCGTTGCTGTGGCGGAAGAGCATGGCGTTTCTGTAGTGGAAAACAAGCCGTTGGCACGTGCGCTGTATGCTGCTGCAGACATCGGTCAGATGATTCCGGCCGAGCAATACGGCCCGGTGGCTGAAATTCTTGTTTATGTTTATAAACTCAATAAGCGGAGTTTACCGCAGTAATGTTGAAACTGGTATAGAAATGGTGGAGTTATGAAGCGACTTTTTGACAACGTAATATCGGTGTTTGTCGTGGTCATCGTATTGTTCTTGTTGATCCCTCTGCCGCCGTTTCTGTTGGATGTATTTTTTATCATCAATATCTCTCTGGCGCTGATTATTCTGCTGATTACCATGAATATTCATGAGCCGTTGGAGTTTTCGATTTTCCCATCGCTGCTGCTGATTACCACGCTGTTCCGGTTGGGACTGAACGTATCTTCCACTCGTCTGATTCTTTCCAATGGCGGCGAGGCAGGACAGGTCATTAAGGTTTTCGGTGAATTTGTTATTCAGGGCAATGTGGTCATCGGTGTTATCATCTTCCTGATCATCGTTTTGATGCAGTTCATCGTTATCACCAAGGGTGCGGAGCGTGTTGCTGAGGTAGCAGCTCGCTTTACGCTGGATTCGATGCCCGGCAAGCAGATGGCGATTGACGCGGATTTGTCGTCCGGCCTGATCAATGAGCAGGAAGCAAAGCTGAGACGATATAAGGTGCAGCGTGAAGCGGACTTCTATGGCGCAATGGACGGTGCTACCAAGATCGTCAAGGGTGACGCGATCATGTCTATCATCATCACGTCGATCAACTTTATTGCCGGCTCCATCATTGGCATTGTCCAATCCGGTATGGAGCTGAGTGAAGTGCTCAGCGTTTATTCGATCGCAACGATCGGTGACGGTCTGGTTTCGCAGCTGCCGGCGCTGATGATTTCTACGGCGACCGGTATGATCGTCACCCGTGCGGTTTCCGAAGGCAGCTTGAATAACGACGTAATCAAGCAGTTCCTTGCGCAGCCGCAGTCTTTGATGATTGCCGGTTTGATTCTGGCTGTGTTTGCAGTTTTCCCCGGCACGCCTCATATCCAGCTGATTCTGATTGCAGCGCTGCTGATTCTGGTCAGCCGTCGCGTGGCGCATCAAATGGAGGCGCTCCAGAAACAGAAGGAAGAGTTGCCTGCGGCGCAGGAAGCTGCCCGAAAACAGGCGGAAGCGCAGCAAAGCGAAATGGATTACTACAAGGATGTTAACAATATCTATTCGCTGATTAACGTTGAACCGATCGAGATGGAATTTGGCTACAGCCTGATTCCTTTGGTGGACGAGTCGCGCGGCGGCAAGCTTATCAGCCGAATCGTCATTTTCCGCCGGCAATATGCGCAGGACATGGGCTTTGTGGTGCCGTCGATCCGACTGCGCGACGCGTCTATGCTGGGCACCAACCAATATGTCATTAAGATCAAGGGCGAAGAAGTGGCCCGCGGCGAAATTCTGCTGGATTATTATCTTGCCTTGGAGCCTGCTAATCCGGCGGGCGAAATTGAGGGCATTGAAACGATAGAGCCGGCATACGGCATTCCGTCCCGGTGGATTTTGCCGGAAAACAAGGAAATGGCCGAGATTTACGGCTATACGGTTATTGATCCGTTGTCGGTTATGCTAACGCACCTGTCTGAGACAGTCAAGAAGCACACCTATGAATTACTCAATCGTGCAGAGACCATTCAGCTGGTGGAGAATCTCAAGCGCTCTGCGCCGCAGCTGGTGGAAGAAGCCTTCCCAGGTGTGGTGTCTTACGCCATGCTGGAGAAGATCCTTTGCAATCTGCTCAAGGAAGGTATCCCGATCAAGGACATGGGAACAATCGTGGAAACCACGGTCGATGCCTTGGCCATCACCCGCGATGTCGATTTGATTACAGAGAGCGTGCGTGCGCAGCTTAAGAGAACCATTACGCACCGGTTCTGTGAGGACGGTCGTCTCAGCGTCATCACGCTGGACGCAGAAGTAGAGAAAAAGATTGTTGCCAGCCTGACCAAAAACGATCAGGGTGTATACCTTGCGTTGGGACCGGATCTGATGCAGAAGCTGCTGTCACAGCTCAACGAACACATCAAAAAGTTCTCGGAGTTGTCACAAAAGCCGATTCTGCTCACCAGCCATATCATCCGGATCTATTTGAGCCGTTTGCTGGAGCAGTTCTATCCGGATCTTACCGTACTGTCTTTTAATGAGGTGATTACGAGCGTACAGATACAGGCGCTGGGCAATATCACACTTTCGTAAGTTTTGATTTAAGATTAGGGGGGAAACGCCTTGGGATCACAAAATGATTGGGAGCAGATGACGAATGAGGCGCTTCTCGAAGAATATAAGCAAACCGGAGACCCTGAACTGAAGAAGGTCCTCGTGATGCGGTATTCCTATCTTGTAAAAAATGTAGCATTGAAGCTGAGAGGGGTTTATTTAAGCTTTGCTCAGGTCGATGATATGATTAATGAGGGAATTATTCTGCTGATGGGCGCGCTGGATAAATTTGACCTGAGCCAAAATGTCAAGTTTGAAACCTACGTTTCCAAACGCCTGCGCGGCATGATTATTGACTTGGCGCGCCGTCAGGATTGGCTGCCGCGGTCGGTTCGGAAGCGTATGCGTGAAATTGATACGGCGAGCAGCGAATTGTTTTCTCAGCTGGGCCGTGCGCCAACCGATAAGGAAATTGCCGACCATATGGGACTGAGCGAGGCGCGCTATCAGGAGGAACTGGCAAAGACGGCGCTCTGCAATGTGTTGTCGCTCGACATGCTGTTGGACGAACGGGATTCCGATGTTCCGGCAAAGCACCTGCCGCAATCGGATGCGGATGCGCAGCCAGAGGAGAATTATCAAAAAAAAGAGCTGTATGAAGAGCTAAAACGAAGCATCAGTGAACTGCGTGAAAAGGAACAGATGGTTTTGTCCTTGTATTATCAAAAATCTTTTCAGATGAAGGAAATTGCGCAGGTGCTCGGTGTGAGCGAACCGCGCGTATCACAGATACATTCCAATGCGATCCGCAAGCTGCGAATCTCAATGCAAAAATATATATACGGTACATAAGCAGAGGAGATTGAGGATATGTTTAAAGGGTTCTATGATTTGAGTTCCGCCATGTTGACCCAGACTAGAAATCTGGATGTTGTGGGCAACAATATGAGCAACACGGCAACGGTGGGTTATAAGGCGGACCGTTTTGCGGATACGACCTTTGATGAAGTGATGCGCAGCCAGATCGGCAACAAGCAGAAGAATCCGCAGGAGCTTGGTACGACCACCAGCTATATCACCGCCTTGGATGAGGTATATACCGACCATTCTCAGGGGGCTTTGCAATCGACGGGATTACCCTTGGATTTCGGCCTGGAAGGGAATGGCTATTTTGCCGTTCAGACGGATGCAGGCCGGCTCTATACCCGCAACGGTTCGTTTATGCTTGATGATCAGGGATATCTGGCTTTGGCCGGACAGGGCCGCGTGCTTGGACGCAACGGCGAGCAAATCTATCTGGGAACGAATAAGATCAATGCTTCGGAAGACGGAACCATTTCTACGGAAGATGGGCAGGTACTCGGCCAGCTTGGCGTCTTTACTTTCGCAGATCCTGCGCAGGATTTGGAAAAAACCGGCGAGGGTATGTTTGCTGCAGCAGGACAGCCGCAGTTGGCGAATGATACGGTAGTGCATCATCGGATGGTGGAGCGCGCCAATACCGATCTGGTGCAGCAGATGACGGAAATGATCACTTGCCAGCGTGCGCTGCAAAGCGCATCGCAGCTGAGCAAAATGTACGACCAGATTATCTCCAAGACAGCGACCGAGTTGGGCCGCGTATAATGGGGGAAAGGAGTCAATCCAGATGAACCAATCTTTCTATGCCGCGGCAGTTGCGGCTTCACAGCAGCAGCAGCGACTGAATGTGACGGCGAATAACTTGGCAAATGTCAATACGGTAGGTTTTAAGTCGGAGCAGGCGAACTTTTCGGATTTGCTGTACCGCAACTGGACCGGACCGGACAACGCGCAGCTTCCTCGCGGTTCTGGCAGCCGGATGATCCAGACAACGACTGATTTTGCAGAGGGCGCGATGATGGCTCGGCAGGGCGGTCAGAATTACGCCATCAACGGCAGCGGCTTTTTTGCACTGCTGAATCCGCAAACGGGGGAGATCAGCTACAGCCGTGCGGGCAATTTCCATTGGGGCAGCGTGACACAGGGTGGTCTGGAGACCTTTTACCTCTGCGATCCCGATGGATATTACGTGCTCGATCAGAATCAGCAGCCGATTGCGCTGGGAGAGGATGCCGAAGCCGATTATCCGGTTGGTGTGTTTGACTTTGCCAATACGGATAATATGCAGCATTTGGGCAGCAATCGCTTTGCGCCGGTGGCCAAGAATGGCCCGGTGATGCAGGGAGAGGGAAGCGCGATTCACGGCATGCTGGAAGCATCCAATGCGGATGTCGGTACGGAATTTGTCAAGGTGATTGAGGCACAGCGTTCGTTTACTTATGCGCTGAAGATGGTTCAGACACAGGATGAAATCGAATCCACGATCAATGGCTTGCGGAACGGTTAAAGGAAGTGTGGTAGTTAGTGTTAAAAAAGTATGAGGAGATGAATTCCCTGCAAATTGACGCGCTGCGTGAAATCGGCAGTATCGGTACAGGCAACGCGGCAACATCGTTGTCGAGCTTGTTGGGAATTGAAGTACGTATCCCCCTACCGGAGGTTCAAATTCTGGAATTTAACGCCGCGGTTGAAAAGCTTGGTGGTTTTGAAACGATTGCCGCAGGCATCATCTCCGATTTGCGCGGCGAAATCAACGGCCTGATGCTGGCGCTCTTCCAGCTGGATGCAATCAATCTTTTGCTGGGGCGCACCATGGGCAAGCAGATCAATGATTACAGCGAACTCACGGAAATCGAAAATTCTGCTGTTATTGAGATTGGGAATATTTTAATTTCCTCGTTTATCAATGCTTTGTCCGGACTGTCGGGCGTTCGCATTACGCCTTCGGTGCCGCAGCTGTCGATCGACATGCAGGGCGCTATCATTACGGTGCCGATGGCGGCATATGGCAACCAGTCGGATTATATTATGCTGATTGGCGGCAGCTTTTTGGTGGAAGGAAAAGAGGTGCCGTGCAGGTTGCTGCTCGCACCTGATATGCGGTCCCTGAACTATCTGTTAAATAAATTGGGGATATGTGAATGAATAAGCTGACTATTGGCATTGCGGATATGAAAATGGCCAGGGGCGAAGGGGTTCTGATCACCTACGCGTTGGGGTCGTGCATCGGCATCTGCCTTTATGATCCCGTCATTCGTTTGGGCGCATTGGTTCATATCATGCTGCCGATCAATATGGAGACCAATCGGACTTCTCCACTCAAATACGCAGACACAGGTATTCGCACGACACTGAGTAAAATGGAGCAAATGGGGGCACGGCGCTCTCGTATCGTGGCAAAGATCGCGGGCGGCGCCAAAATGTTTGATGTTGCCGGAAATGGCAGCCTTGGCAATATCGGACAGCGAAACATTGACAGTGTGCATCATGTGCTGCAGCAGGAGCGTATTCGGCTTCTGTGCGAGGATGTTGGCGGTTCCACCGCGCGCACCCTTTTGTTTGATGTTGCCACGGGAGAAGGCTGTATCAAAATATATGGCAAGGCGGAGCGTATTCTTTGATAGAATTGAGAAGGAGTGAGAGAAATGCAGGAAAATGAACGCGGTAAAATCTTGCTGGAATCCGGTACAAACGAGATCGAGATCATGCAGTTTACGATTGATGATAACTTGTATGGTATCAATGTGGCAAAGGTAAGGGAGATCATGATGAGCGCTCCCGTCAAGTCGATGCCGCATGCGCATCCTGCGGTCGAGGGCATCTTCAAGCCCCGCGATACGGTTCTGACGGTGGTCGATCTGCCGTATTACCTGACGGGCAAGCGGTCTGAGCCGGATCCGAAGCATTTGTTTATCGTAACCAATTTCAATAAGATGTACATTGCTTTCCGCGTGCATACGGTGGTTGGTATCAGCCGTATTTCGTGGACTGCGATCCAGAAGCCGGATAAGACCATTTCCGGCGGAGAAGAGGGCGTGGCAACCGGCATTGCGCAGTGCGACGATCAGCTGGTAACCGTGTTGGATTTTGAAAAGATCGTGGCGGAAATTGCGCCGGAAACCACCATCCAGATGAAGGAGATCGAAAGAATGGGCAACCGTATCGACCGGGATTGCCCCATCCTTATTGCAGAGGATTCGATTCTGCTTTCGCGCATGATTCAGGAAGCGCTGAATAAGGCAGGATACACAAATTTGACCATGTTTGCCAATGGACAGGAGCTTTGGGATTATATCAGCCCGTTGGCAAAGGATCCGGATTCGCTTTCGAAGAAGGTTGCGATGGTTATTACGGATATCGAAATGCCGAGCATGGATGGACATCGCCTTACCAGACTGATCAAGTCGGATAATGTGTTGAAACAGGTGCCGGTCATTATCTTCTCTTCGCTTGTCACTGAGGAAATGAGAATCAAAGGCAAGCAGCTCGGTGCAGATGAGCAGTTGTCCAAACCGGAAATCGGCCATTTGGTGGACGTGATGGATGGGCTGCTGGAGCGTCGAGGCAATAGCACGAATTGAGGAAAACGGGGGCGGCAACCATGGAAAGAAGCAGATTCATCGTAAGACAGGCCATTAAGGATGCAGATAATCACATCCTTGGGTACGAAATCAAATATTCCGGCAGCGAAGCCTATGGCGGAGAGAGCGGAAACGATATTTCAGCGGCGGAAACGATTTATAACTTTTTGATGCAGAACTCGGAAAAGGGACTTCGTGATTCCCGCAGCTTTATGACGTTTACCAGTTCTTTGCTGGCAAAGCGGACGCCACATCTGTTCAAAGGCAAGGATCTGGTGATCCAGATTGACGACAGCGTCATCATTCATCCGTTTGCGATGCATCTGGTGCAGCAGTACGTCAAGGAAGGCTATGAAATCGCGGCCAATGATTTTCAGTTTATGCCGAGATATCTGGCTTTGATGGAGTATTTGGCTTACATCAAGATTGATTTGAAAGAGATGAGTCAGGCATCGGCAGAAAATATCATGCGGGTAGCGCATAGCATGCACAAAAAAGTCATTGCGACGGGCGTGGATACGCAGGAGCTGCGCGATATGGCGATCAGCTTGGGCGTTTACGGCATGCAGGGTACATATGTTGCCGATCAAATGGCCAACAAAGTGCATCAGAGTACTTATCTGCGCAGCAATTTCTTCCGTCTGGTGGTTGCGGTCACAAGAGAGGAACCGGATATCCATGAGATTGAGCAGATTGTATCGACCGATGTTACACTGTCGTACAGCCTGTTGAAAATTGCAAACTCTGCGTATTTTGCGCGCAGAACACAGACGACCTCGATTCAGCAAGCCATTGTAACGCTTGGCTTGAGTCAGCTCAAGCGTTGGGTTTATCTGTTGAGCGCAGGAGATCAGGATGAGGAGCAATTGGGCGACTCTGAAGAGTTTATCAAGATTTCCTTTATGCGTGCCAGCTTTGCAAGCGAGCTGCAGAAGTATATTAAGAAGCCCGTGCTGACACGCTCGGAGGCGTATCTGCTTGGTATGTTCTCAACCTTGGAGTATTTGATTGATGCACCGATGGAAGAAATTATCGCAGATATCCCGATGGTGGATGAACTGAAGAACGCACTGCTTCGTCATGAGGGTCAGGGCGGACTGTTGCTGGAGCTGGTTATCAGCTATGAAAAGGCTGACTGGAAGAACATTACTGCGGATGCAGAAGAGCTTGGTATCCCGTCTGCGCAGCTGGCGACTATTTACTTTAACTGCATGGAAGAGGTCAACCGGATTTGGGATCAGATGCTGAATCCGTCTCCGGTGGCAAAACAAGAGGTTGCAGCAGAACAGCCCACAGAACAGAAGTAATAACCGAAACATTGCATAATAGTTGCAATAGCAACGGCGGCAAGGAAGCCAAGAAGGACCTTGCCGCTTTCTTTAAATTCATCCTGTAAATATCTGGAAACCAAAAAGGGACGAAACCAATGCTACAATTATCCAATGAAAATTTGTATGAAATCATCACCCGTTCGCTCAACCGTGTCAATGATCTATTGGTGGGACATGGCGAGCGAGTTGCCTATGGATTGATGCGCCTGATGGAATGGGATGGACGTTTTTCAGATGAAGAAATTGGGCGGATTATATGGACGGTGCTGTTCCATGATATCGGGAATTTTCGCAAAACAGATACATGGAATGTGGTGCAGTTGGACAACCTGAAGGATTATTCGTACACAATCTATGGTTTTTTGTTTTTAAAGACATTTTTCCCGTTTTCTCAATATGCACCAATCGTTCGCTATCATCACGCAACTGATGCAGAAATTGAGAGCACTGGCGCAGATGAAAAGATGATATGGATTATGAAGTGTCTGCGCCTTATCGATGCAACCGATCTGTTTTTTATTAGTCAAAAAGAGAAAAACCTGGATGAGATCGGCGCTTTTTTCCGAATGGAGTCGCACAAGTTGTTTCCTATGGGAGAGCCGCTGAAGAGCGAAGAATTTTCCTTAATGGAAAACATAGATACAGTACATAGTCTTTTGCTGGAGCGTATACGGCGGCAGACGTTGGGCGATGAGGAAAAGAAAGCATTGCTGCGTACATTGGTCTGTTCCATGGACTTCCGAAGCCATTATACTGCACTGCACTGTTCTATGATGGTTCGTGCCAGCGATATGCTTGCAGATTGCTTTGGGTTGGATCAAGACGTGAAAGATGAAATCCATATTGGAGCAATACTGCATGACTTAGGAAAAATTGCGATACCGATTGAAATTCTGGAATGTCCTGAAAAACTGGATGGTCGTTCGTGGGAAATTATGAAATCTCATGTTATGATTACTGAGGATATTCTCAAGGGATATGTCAGCGATGAAATTCTGCAAATTGCCATTCGACATCATGAAGCATTGAATGGCTCGGGTTATCCGCGTGGTCTTACTGCAAAGGATTTGACCTTGCCGCAACGTATTGTAGCAGTGGGTGATATTGTCAGCGCTTTGTCAGAGGAAAGAAGTTATAAACAGGCGTTTCCGCTGCATGAAGTGATGAATATTTTGACGCAAATGCGCGATGCAGGAAAAATATGTCCTCATGTGATGAAGATGCTGGAGGATCATTGTGATGAAATCTATCATGCGGTGCTTGAGGAAGGTTTGCATACGGCGGAGGCATTTGAGCAAATCTATGCAGAATACTATGAATTGACATTACCTTTTTTGGAATAATTCATCAAATTAGAGACAAATTGGAGACAAAATTTTCAATGTATGGTATAATGGTGGCACTATTAACGATAATCAAATCATGATCTATGAAAAAGAGAGAAGGTTGCGCATGGCTTTTCCGTGGGAGTTCTTTGAAGAACTGGGAGAAATGGTATACGTTTCCGAGGTGGAAACCAATTCATTGGTGTATATGAATGCATACCTGCGCGATGCGTTGGGATATCATTCACATGGAGAATATGTCGGGAAAAAATGTTATGATGTTCTTCAAGGAAATGATTCGCAGTGCCATTTTTGCAACAACTGTAAGCTCGAAGTAGGAAAGTTTATCACATGGACCTATAAAAACCCGGTTATGAACAGGCGATTTCTGGTGAAAGATACCATGGTTTGTGAAGATGGAAAGAATTACCGGGTAGAAATCGCTCTTGACATGGATTCGGAAGCGTTGGGACAGGCCACGTTTTTAACGGCGCGCGCAGCTGAAATCCTCAACGGCTGCTTACAGCGCGTATTTGCAACGACCAGTCCTGATGTCGCTTTAAATAATATTTTGGCCTATATGGGTGAAAACCTGTTGTGTGACCGGGTCTATATTTTTGAGTGGAACCATTCGGATAGAATGCGCAATACCTATGAATGGTGTGCAGAAGGGGTAGTGCCGCAAAAGCAAATTTTGCAAAATGAGTCCGTGGATAGCATCCAGTGTCTTTTCCCCATATTGGAGGAGAAAAAAGTCATCGTTGTTGATGATATAGAGACAATTGTAAGAAAATATCCTGCTGCCTATGCATTTTTCAAGTCTTTGGATATTTCGTCATTTGCCGCAGGACCCATTAAAAATGATGCTGGTGAAATAATAGGCTTTGTTGGTATGGATGAGCCGAATCCAGATATGTTGTCGCTGATTAAGCCGATGCTGGAAGTGATTGGGTATTTTGTGGTTTCACTTTTGAAGGGGCGTGAAATGATTCATCATTTGCGCCAGATAGGCCTTCATGACCAATTGACATGTGCTTTTAATCGGAATGCGCTGATTGAGTTCAGCCAGAAAGCATCCATGCCATCCGCTGGCGTAATCTATTGCGACATTACCGGGCTGAAAAAGATAAATGATGCATTTGGTCATGTGCAGGGTGATCAAATGATTCGGCACTGCTATGATTTGATTCATGAATCGCTGGATACGGATTTGATTTATCGTACCGGCGGCGATGAGTTTGTGGTGCTGTGTCCGCAGTGCGGTCAGGATGAGTTTAACGAAAAGGTACGGCAGTTAAGACGGCAGATCCGTCAGGATGAATACCATGTTGCGATTGGCTACGCATGGTCAGACCAACAGCCCGTACCGTTGGATGCACTAATCGAGCGGGCAGACCGCATGATGTATGAAAACAAGCGAAATTATTATGCATGGCAGCTCATCGCGCACGATGCAGACCCTACTTACTGCATGTCCAAAGATACAGAACTATCAGGGAAGCCAAAAAGTCAGTTTCGTAGGTTTTTGGAAAACACCTACAATGATATGGAATTGGTGTTTCAATCCATTGCGCAGCAAAATTCATCGAGCTATTTTTATTTCGGAGATATGCAGAAGGATCTGTTTTATATCTCGGATAACATGCGGGAAGATTTTGGCTTTGAAAACAATGTCGTTTCTGGATTATTCCGATTGTGGTCGCAGCGGATCAGTACACCGGAATTTCAGGATATCTTTTGGCAGGATATTTCTGCTATGCTGCGAGAAAAGCGCACTTCGCATGACCTGAGATATCAGGTGCGCGATGTGCATGGCAATATCAAATGGATTCATTCCTACAGTATCATGAAATGGAGTGAAGATAAGAGCACGCCTTTGTTTTTTTCCGGGCGTATCTCGCATCAGGATAATGATTTTGTCATTGATCCCATTACCAATTTCCCGCGGGAGACCTCTGCTTTCAACCATTTGGATGAATTATGCAAGAGAGGACAAAAAACGCAGATCATTGGCTTCAGCCTGAACAGTATTACCGAGATCAACAGTACAAAGGGCCGTGCATATGCGGACAGATTGATAAAAAATATTGCCAATAAATTGACGGAAGTATTGTCATGGAAGATGACGTTCCATCGGTTGGAAGGCATGCGCTGTATGGCGATAGTCAATCCGATGTGCGTGGAGCCAAATGCAGATGCAGTTGCGCAGATTCGTGAGATCATAGAGGATTGCTATGATTCGATAGGCGTTGCAATCCATAATGTGTGTTCCTTTGCGGTGATGGAATATCCCTTTGAAGATTTGACATCGGAAGATATGGTGGAGAATCTGGTGGCGCTGATCCGTATTGCCAAGCAGGAGAAAGAGCAGCCATTTATGGAGTATTCTGCGGAAAGCATCAAACGGATCCAGCAAATGTCCAATATGGCATTGGCGCTTGAGCAGGATGTGCTGCATGATATGAAGAATTTCCGAGTGGTAGTGCAGCCGGTGGTGTCGGCTAAGGACGGAAATGTCATTGGCGGTGAAACATTGCTGCGCTGGACTTTCAATGGGAAGGACGTTTCGCCGGCTGTGTTTATCCCGATTTTGGAAAGGGATAATATGATTCATATTGCTGGACGCTGGGTTTTCGAGCAGGCGGCCCGAAATTGCATGCAGATGATTGCATATATTCCGGATTTTTATCTGACATTCAATGTTAGCTTGCATCAGCTTTCCGATACGGAATTGGTGAGCTTCATGCAGAAAACCTTGGAGAAGTAC
>ERZ1090878.245-NODE-245-length-30264-cov-12.440266_pt1 | contig 30264 bp, 27 predicted proteins | sample MGYA00478473_ERZ1090878 | MGnify/ENA primary metagenome ERZ1090878 (study PRJEB33644, sample SAMEA5815720) | chicken gut metagenome | biome: Chicken; feature: Gastrointestinal Tract; material: Caecum | place: Ireland | collected 2019-01-01 | study: A study of the... | reverse complement strand
CGGTACGCACGGTGGTGTGAGAGGACGGGAGTTAATCACTCCCTCCTACTCGATCTGTAAAGAAAGTTTTTAAAACGGGTTTGTGAAAAATGTATCGAATTGGCGGTGCGGGGAGTGGGGTTTCGGCGATTGTGCCGAATATTGCACAGGAAAAATCTGGAAATGCCTAAAAAATCGCTAAAAACGACAAAAAATTAGATAGATTACATAAAAAGAAACGGGATGATTTGTGAAGAATGTATGAAAAAACAAGAAAAAACTCTCCTTAAAAAAATTTTATATTATGCCGAAAACTGGAAGATGTTTTAGTAAAAAGATAGTAAAATAGTAAAAAAGGTACAGGAGGAAGGAAGATGAAAAAGGAAAGCGGAAGGCGCAGGGTTCCGCCGTGAAGGGGAGAGCTGCGGCTGGGGAAAAGTGTATGAAAATTACAATAACTGCTTGAGCAAAACGGATCAAAAAATTATTAAAATCCGCAGGAAGGCAGGCAGATCCCGAAAACAGCAGATATACATTTTTACCCATAACATGCCGGTTTTACGGATTTTCTCCGCAAAACCTTCCTTAAAAGGTTTCCGGGCCGCAATAATCTGGCCCGGAAACCAGCCAAAAAACAGCATAAAAAATTATAAAAAAATACTTCCGAATTTTATAAAAAAAATCCATGAGGTTCCTAAAAACGGTCGCAGAATTGAGGTGGAAATGCTAATATGGTTAACATGAAGAATCCACTAAAACAATCTTTACTAAATATTCTGCGGAGCAGCGAATTTGAAATCAGCATTCGAAAAGCGGGCAAGTTCCGGTTCCCAAGCAATTATATGTTTGGCCGGCACAACCACCAGGAGTTCGAGATGAACTACATAACCTCCGGAAATTGCGTCATGGAAATCGACGGCATGCTCTTTATGCTGAAGTCCGGAGATCTGGTGCTGGTATCCCCGGGAGTCGCACACTATTTTATGGTGGGAGCCCAGAGAGGGTGCAGCATCACACAGCTGGAGTACAAAATCGCGCTGCCCGAGTGTGTGGACGAGCCGTTTCGTTTTATGCGCGGCCAAGAGGCCAGCATTCAGCTCAACGACTGTTATTCCATTGAAAACGTCATGGAAGGCGTCTGTCGGTATTACAGAGAGGGAAAAGACGAAGACTACGCCAACGCTCAGATAGAATTCGGATTTGCCCAGATCTACCTGGAAATGGCTCATGCTCTAAAGCAGAATGACAAAAAGGAAAACAGCGAACTGTCAAACCGACAGGGCAATCTGCTGCGGTACATCAATCAGAATTACGACATGAAGCTGAACATTGAGCAGCTGGCGGAGGAATTCGGAATCAGCTCCCGCAGTATCCGGAAGTATTTTGAAACAGCTCTCGGCATGAGCTGTACGGAGTACATTACCATGCTCCGTATGGAAAAAGCCAAAGAGATGCTCTGGAATACCCGGAAAAATATCACAGATATTGCCGTGGATGTGGGATACAGCAGTTCACAGTATTTCAGCAACGTGTTCAGCGCCTATACAGGCATGTCGCCGGGAAAATTCAGAAACAGCTGGCGGGGAATTATTGCGGAGGAAAAATTATATGAATAAGAGAGAAAATATGCTGAGAGCCCTGAGAAGAGACAATCCGGAGAGCGTTCCGTTTGATTTTGAACTGTGTCCTTCTCAGATTGAAAATTTTGAAAAAAGAAACGGAACCAGAAATTACAGAGAGTATTTCGACTTCCCCATGCGCTATGTGGAGCTGAATCCCACAAAGCAGATCAATGACTACAGCAAATATTATCAGGATGTGGAAGGACCCATCGAACCTCTGGAGTGGAATCCGGAATGGGGTGTCATGGGAAAGAGAGGCAGCATCGCCCACTTCCAGGAAATGCTGCATCCTATGAGAAATTTCACATCCATCCGGGAGATTGAGGAGTATCCTTTCCCGGATATGACCGCGGATTACCGCTGGGAGGGACTGAAGGAGAAAAATCAGGAGCTGATCGCTCAGGGCTACGCCACCGGCGCTTTCATGGAGATGACGATCTTTGAGCTCTGCTGGTATCTCCGGGGAATGGAAGATTTTATGATGGATTTCTACGCGGATCAGGAATTCAACGATGCCCTGATGGACAAGATCACGGATATCCGTGTGGAAATGGCCAGAAGATGGGCGGAGGTAGGAGTGGACATCCTGATGCTGGGAGACGATGTGTCTACCCAGGAGGATATGATGATGGCTCCGGATCTCTGGAGAAAGACTTTAAAGCCCAGAATGGCAAAGATCATCAAGACAGCCAAAGACATTAAGCCGGATCTCCTGGTGTTTTACCACGGCGACGGAAATCTGGAGCGGATCATCCCGGATCTCATTGAGATCGGCGTGGATGTGCTGAACCCGGTGCAGCCGGAGTGCGTGGATCCCTTTAAACTGAAAAAACTCTATGGAGACAGGCTGTCCTTCTGGGGATGCGTGGGAACACAGACCACCATGCCCTTCGGGACAAAAGAGGAAATTTTTGATATCTGTAAACGGCTCATCTGTGAGGTGGGAAAAGGAGGTGGACTGCTTCTTGCGCCGACACACACATTGGAGCCGGAAGTGCCGTATGAGAATATCGAGGCCTATCTGAAAGCTGTGGAAATGTACGGCAAATATTGATCGGGAACCGCCGCGCTGCCGGCGGGGAACGGCGTAAAAGGTAAAAGGAGGAAGAGAATGGAAAGTGTATTGGAGTTTCAGAACATCAGCAAATACTTTCCGGGCGTCAAGGCGCTGGACAATATCTGTTTCAAAGCCTACGGCGGTGAGGTTCTCGCCTTTCTCGGGGAGAACGGCGCCGGAAAATCTACGCTTCTCAAGGTTCTGAACGGAGACTACCGGCCGGATGGAGGAAAATACCTTCTGAACGGGGAAGAAAAACACTTCCACACGCCCCACGAGGCGATTGAGGAAGGAATCAGCGTCATTTACCAGGAACGTCAGATCCTGCTGGAACTGAGCGTGGCGGAGAACATTTATCTGGGAAGAATGCCTGTAAACAAATTCGGGGTCATCAACACCCGCAAAGCCAACCAGATGGCGCAGAAAATCATTGAAGATTTCGGTCTGCCCATTGCCGCCACCACCAAAGTAAAAGATCTGAGTATCGCCTATCAGCAGATGGTGGAGATCATGAAGGCTTACAGCCGGGAGAATCTGAAGGTCATCTGCTTTGACGAACCCACCGCCAGCTTAAGCGACGCGGAGATCGACGCTCTGTTCGCGATCATTGAAAAACTGAAGGCTCAGGGCAAGATCATCATCTACGTGTCCCACCGGATGAACGAGATCAAGCGGATCGCGGACAAGGTAGCGATTTTCAAGGACGGCTGCTACATTGACACCATGGACGCCAAGCAGACAGAGGAACAGGTACTGATTCAGAAGATGGTGGGCCGCGACCTGGGAGATATCTACGACAATCTGGATCGGGCCAAGGAGATCGGCGATGTGCTGCTGGAGGTAAAAGATCTGTCTTCCGATTACGTGAGAAAGGTATCCTTCACCCTGCACAAGGGAGAGATTCTGGGCTTCTCCGGCCTGGTAGGGGCCGGGCGGACCGAGGTCATGCGGGCTCTCATCGGGGCGGACAAGGCCAGAACCGGAGAGATCCGGCTGGAGGGGAAAAAGATCGTCAATCATTCCCCTAAGCAGGCTATGGAAAACGGCATCGTTATGGTGCCGGAGGACAGAAAGCTGCAGGGAATCCTCTCCAACCTGAGCGTGGCGGGCAATATCAATATCTCTCTGCTGAAGAAGAATTCCAACGGCCTGGGAATCATCAGCGCCAAAAAGGAACGGGAGGAAGCGGAAAAAGGCATCCGGGAATTCCGGATCAAGACGCCCTCCAAAGATAAGCTGATCCTGGAGCTGTCCGGAGGAAATCAGCAGAAATGCATCGTGGCCCGGTGGCTGGCCACCAACCCCAAGGTTCTGATCCTGGACGAGCCCACCAAGGGAATCGACGTGGGGGCTAAGGCGGAATTTTATCAGATGATCTGCGATTTCGCGAAGCAGGGACTGGGAGTGATCCTGATCTCCTCGGAGCTTCCGGAGGTCATCGGCCTGTCCGACCGGATCATTGTCATGAAATCCCTGAGGGTTTCCGGCCAGGTCATGAGAGAGGAAGCAACCGAAGATAAGTTATTAAGTTTGGGAATGATAGGAGAAGCGGCAAATGAGTAATATGGAGACGAAAAAGAAAAAGAGCCTGCCCATCGGCGGCGATAAGCTGGTGCTACTGGCGGCCATTGTAGTTGTATTTATTCTGTTTACAGCAATTAACGAAAACTTTCTGACATGGACCAACTTTGTAAATATTCTGGTGGCGGCGGCCTTGATCGGAACCATCGCGGTAGGCCATACATATCTGATCATCGCGGCCCAGAACGATTTGTCCCCGGGATCTCTGGCAGCTCTCTGCGGCGTTACCGTGGCCCTGCTGCTGAGCATGAATGTTCCCATTGTTTTGGCGGTGCTTATCACCATGGCTGTAGGCGCGGTAGTCGGAATTTTCAATGCCTGGATGGTCAATAAGATCAAACTGGAAGCCTTCATCGCCACCCTGGTAACCCAGTCCGTGATCCGCGGCTTCGCCTATCTGATCTGCGACGGACGACCGGTAGCCATCAGCAACAAAGCTATGGTGGCCTTCGGAAAAGCCAGGTTCCTGACCATTCCTATTGTTGTGTGGATCATGATCGCAGCTATGATTATCTTCGGCTTTGTGCTGGCTAAGACCCGTTTCGGACGCAGCGTGTACGCCATCGGCGGCAGCGTTGAGGCAGCCCGTCTGGCAGGACTGAACCCCAAGAGGATCGTCACCCTCTGCTTTGTGCTCATCGGCGTTCTCAGCGCTGTGGGCGGTATCGGCTACGCGGCCCGTATGAACGCGGGACAGCCTAATGCTAACATCAACCTGGAGTTCGACGCCATCACCGCGGTTATCCTGGGCGGCGTATCCTTCACCGGAGGCGTGGGCGATATGGGCGGAACGGCCCTGGGCGTGTTCCTGATCCAGGCATTCAACAGCGGTCTGAACATGGTAGGTATTTCCCAGTTCTGGCAGTATGTAGCCAGAGGAGCCCTGCTGCTCTTCGCTCTGACCACCGACTATATCCGGAAAGAGAGAAAGAATAAAGCCCTGCTGGAAGCCAGCATGAAGGCTGCGGAGGCAGAATAAGGATCTGCCGGCGCAAAGAAAGAACGATTTTTGAACACCATAACGGAAAACAGATGCGCGGAAGGCGTGTTTGTAATAAAAATCACATCCCAAAAGGAGGACAAGAAATGAAGAAGAGATTAGTAGCAATCCTGTTGACAGCGGTAATGTGCGGATCTATGCTGGCAGCCTGCGGCAACAGCAGCGACAGCGGCAATGGAGGAAGCTCGGATACTTCCACTACTTCCGGCAGCGGAGATACCGCGGACAGCTCCGGCGGCGGTGAGGCAGACGGGGATCTGGTAATCTACGGTATTTACAAATCCGGCGACCAGACCTGGTTCCTGGACGAGGGCGACGCGGCCAAGGCGGCGGTAGAGGCAGCCGGCGGCACCTTCAACTACATCGACGCGCAGATGAAGGGCGATCAGGAGATGAACGCCATCGACAACGCCATTGCCAACAACGCGGACGGTATCGTCATCTGTACTTCCGACCAGACCATGTCCCAGGCGATTGTTGACAAGTGCGAGGAGGCAGGCATCCCGGTAGTAGCCGCCGATGACGCTCTGCAGGATGCCGAGGGCAACAAGCTGGCTCCCTGGGTAGGAATCGACGCCTACAACATCGGAGCCGCCTGCGGCGAGTGGATCGCCAACTACGCCATGGACAATGACCTGGTAGGCAAGGACAATGTAGGTCTGCTGATGATGACCATGGATACCGTATCCAGCTGCGTTCCCCGTACCGAGGGCGAGTTTGACAAATTCACCGAGATGGTTCCCGACTTTGATGAGAACAAGATTTTCCGGGCGGACTATGACGGAACCACTGACAAGGGCAACACCGCGGCTACCGCTGTGATCACCGGACATCCGGAAATCACCCAGTGGCTGGTAGTGGCCGCCAATGAAGAGGGCGCGATCGGAGCCGTTCGTTCTCTGGAGAGCGCCGGCCTTGACAAAGACGCCTGTGTAGTAGGACTGGGCGCTTATATGGCAAAAGACGAGTGGAATGACAAGGGAGCGGACGGCGTCTGCATGAAGGCTTCCGCGTACTTCCCGGCTACCGCTGTAGGCGAGGGCTCCATCGAAGTTCTGCTTCAGATGATCAACGGCGAAGAGCCCGAGATGGAAACCGCTGTGGCGGCTACTATGGTAACTCCTGAAAATTACAAAGAGGTAATGGGAAAGGACGCTGAGTAAAGAAATATGAGAAGAACTCCCAGAGAATTTGGGAAAACCTTCTCCGGCCAGGCGGCAGAGCTCTGCCGCCTGACCACTGCAAATGGCCTGGAAGCAGATGTGACTGATTACGGCGCCACGCTGGTGTCTCTGCGGTACCCGGATCAGAATGGAAAGGTCCGGGATCTGGTTCTGGGCTATGATTCTGTTCTGGGCTATGAAACCGGCAGCTGTTATTTCGGCGCTACTGTGGGCAGAAACGCTAACCGGATCCGGGGAGCGGTCTTTGACCTGAACGGACAGGAGTATCATCTGAGCGCCAATGAGGGCAGGAACAATCTTCACAGCGGTCCCAACGGGTATTCCTTCCGTCTGTGGCAGATCCGGGAGGCGGAACAAAAAGAAAACGCCATTACCTTTCATCTGTCCAGCCCCGATGGAGACCAGGGCTTTCCCGGAAATCTGGAAGCTTCCGTTACCTACGAGCTGACCGGGGACGGCGCTCTGAAGATTCACTATGAGGCGGTTTCGGATCAGAGTACCCTGATCAACATGACCAACCACGGATATTTCAATCTGAACGGACATGACAGCGGAAATGTGCTGAATCAGTGGATGGAACTGGAGGCGGAATATTACACGCCGGTCTGCGCTTCCTCAGCGCTGCCTACCGGAGAGATCCGGGAGGTGGCAGGTACTCCCTTTGATTTCCGCAGGCCCAAGAAGATCGGCCAGGAGATTGAAGATGGAGATATCCAGATCGGCCGGGCCGGAGGGTATGACCACAACTTTGTCATCGACGGAGTCAGCGGCGCTCTGAGAAAAGCGGCGTCCGCTTTTTCGGAAGAGTCCGGCATCGCCATGGAAGTGTGGACGGATCTGCCCTGCGTGCAGTTTTATACCGCGAATTTTGTGGAGGGACAGAAGGGCAAGGAGGGCGCCGTGTACGGAAAGCGCAGCGGTTTCTGCCTGGAGACCCAGTATTTTCCCAACAGCATCAACACGCCGGGATTTCCGGTGTTTGTCCTGCAGCCCGGGAAGCGCTGGGAAGCCACTACGATTTACCGGTTTTATCATATGGCATAATGCCCCAGTACCAGGCTGCGCGGCAGAAGGTTTTTCAATAAAGACAAGACTTTCAGCGGCAGAAAAGAACAGGGAAAGTTCTGCCGCCTGTGGGGGGAGACAGGCCTCCTCCCACAAAAATTAAAAAAATTAAAAAAAGTACTTGCATTTTCCGGAGACATCCGTTATAATTCACTTTGTTGTACGAAATTGGGCTATCGCCAAACGGTAAGGCAACGGACTCTGACTCCGTCATTTCCTGGTTCGAATCCAGGTAGCCCAGTACCTGAAAGCCGTTGCAGTGATGCAGCGGCTTATTTTTTCAAAACGCAGATGCAAAGGAGGAAACCATGTCGTATTCTTTTTCCGGAACGATCCGCTACAGCGAGATGGATGAACACCGGTCCCTTTCCCTGTACAGTCTGATCAATTATTTTCAGGACTGCAGCAATTTCCACGCGGAGGCCTGCAAGGTGGGCCTGGACTGGACGGAGGCCAATCACCGGGCCTGGATGCTGGCTTCCTGGCAGATTCTGGTGGACGCCTATCCCACCATGGGAGATCCGGTGGAGGTCAGCACCTGGGCCACTGGTTTTCGGGGATTTATCGGATACCGTAATTATGAGATGAGAGACGGAAAGGGACGCTCCATCGCCAGGGCAAATTCCGAGTGGGTCTTTATGGATACAGTGAGAAACTGTCCGGTCAAGGTTCCGCAGATACAGGCGGACGCCTACGGCATTGAGGCGGACCGGAAACTCCGGGACAATTTCGGGTCCAGGAAGATCCATGTGCCGGAAAACGGAAAGCAGCGGGAGCCTTTCCGGATCCAGGAGTATCATCTGGACACCAATCACCACGTAAACAACGGGCAGTACATCCGTTTCGCGGAGGCGTACCTTCCCGCGGGAATGAAGGTGCGCAGGCTGCGGGCGGAGTACAAGAAACAGGTGCTGCTGGGAGATCTTTTATACCCCACAGTGGCGGAGACGGACAGCGGCATTGTGGTAGTGCTGGCCCGGGAGGGAGAAGATCCCTGTTTTATCGGGGAACTGAGCGAAAGGACGGAATAACATGTTGGAATTAGGAAAAAAACAGCGGCTGAAGGTGGTAAAAAAAGTAGATTTCGGCGTATATCTGGCGGAGGAGGACGGAGATAAAAAGGAGGACAGGGTTCTTCTTCCGGCGAAACAGGTGCCGGAGGGCGCCGGGCCGGGAACAGAGCTGGAGGTGTTTCTGTACAAGGATTCCAGCGACCGGCTCATCGCCACCACCCGGGAACCCAGGCTGACCCTGGGAGAAACCGCCCTTCTCACCGTAGCGGAGGTGGGAAGAATCGGAGCTTTTCTGGACTGGGGCCTGGAAAAAGATCTGCTGCTGCCCTACCGGGAGCAGACCGGGCCGGTAAAAAAGGGAGATCAGGTGCTGGCGGCCCTCTATATCGACAAGAGCCAGAGGCTCTGCGCCACCATGAAGGTCTACCATTATCTGAAGCAGCATTCCCCCTATGTGATCGGCGATCAGGTAAAGGGCCGGGTGTATGAGATCAGCCGCAATTTCGGCGTATTCGTGGCGGTAGACGACCAGTATTCCGCGTTGATTCCCCGGCGGGAAGCCCAGGGCCGGTATCAGGTGGGGCAGGAGCTTTCCCTGCGGGTCACAGAAGTAAAAGAGGACGGCAAGCTGACGGTCAGCGCCAGGCAGAAGGCTTATCTGCAGATCGGCCAGGACGCGGAGCTGGTGCTGGAGGCCATAGAGAAGGCGGGCGGCCGGCTGGACTTTGACGACAAAGCCTCCCCGGAGAAAATTGATGAGGAACTGGGCCTTTCCAAAGCGGCCTTCAAGCGGGCTGTGGGGCATCTGCTGAAGGAGGGAAAGATTCAGCTGGAACCGGGAAAGATTCTTTTAAAATAGAAAGGAAATTGATATGTCAAAAGCGAGAAGAAAAGCGGAGCAGGCCAGAAGGGCGAAAGTCCGCAGACAGAAGAGGATTCTGGCCGCGGCGGTACTGGTTGTGATCGCGGCTGTGGCGGCGGTGCTGATCTGGAACAATCAGAAGAAGAAAGAAGAAGCGTCGGCGGGGGATTACACGGCGGAAATCGCGGTGAAAGACTACGGCACCATTACGGTGGAGCTGGACGGGGACGCGGCGCCGGAGACCGTGAAGAATTTTGTTTCCCTGGCGGAAAGCGGATTCTATGACGGACTGACCTTCCACAGGATTATCGACGGATTTATGATCCAGGGAGGAGATCCAAACGGGGACGGCACCGGAGGCTCTGAGGAGACTATTCCCGGAGAGTTCAGCGCCAACGGGTTTGACAATCCCCTGTCCCATACCCGGGGGACCATATCCATGGCCCGGTCCCAGGACTACGACAGCGCCAGCTCCCAGTTCTTTATTATGCAGGAGGATACCCCCTCCCTGGACGGCCAGTACGCGGCTTTCGGCCATGTGACTTCCGGCATGGAGGTAGTGGACGCCATCTGTGAGGATGCGGTAAACGGGGACGCCAACGGCGTGCTGCCGGCGGAGGATCAGCCGGTGATTGAGTCCATTACCATTACCGATGGGAAGACAGAGTAAAGAATTGCGGAATGGTTCCGAAAAAGGTGCCGCCGGCAGAAATGCCGGTGGCATTTCCTCTTTAAAAGTGATATACTGATCCGGGATAGAAAAATTAAAACAGAAAAGGAAATACTATGAATTTTGCGCATCTGCACGTACACACGGAGTACAGTCTGCTGGACGGCTCCAATAAGATAAAAGAATACGTCGCCCGGGTAAAGGAACTGGGGATGAACAGTGCGGCCATTACGGATCACGGGGTGATGTATGGCTGCATTGATTTTTATAAAGCGGCCCGGGAGGCGGGGATCAATCCCATTCTGGGCTGCGAGGTCTATGTAGCCCCCGGCTCCCGGTTTGACCGGGAGGCAGGCAGGGATGACGACCGCTATTATCACCTGGTGCTTCTGGCGGAGAACAACCAGGGCTATGCCAACCTCATGAAGATCGTCTCCCGGGGCTTTGTGGAGGGATTTTACTATAAACCCCGAGTGGATCTGGAACTGCTGCGGGAGTACCATGAGGGGCTCATCGCTCTCTCCGCCTGTCTGGCCGGGGAGGTTCAGAGATATCTGGTGAGGAACCTTTATGAAGAGGCAAAAAAGGCGGCCCTCCGATATGAGGAGATTTTCGGAAAGGGGAATTTTTTCCTGGAGCTTCAGGACCACGGGATCCCGGAGCAGAGGCTGGTGAACCCCCAGCTGATGCGCATGAGCCAGGAGACCGGCATCGGGCTGACGGCCACAAATGACGTTCACTATACGTATGCCAGGGACGCGGCGCCCCACGATATTCTGCTGTGCATCCAGACCGGGAAAAAACTTCAGGACGAAGACCGGATGCGCTATGAGGGCGGACAGTACTATGTAAAATCCCCCGAGGAGATGGAGGAGCTGTTTCCCTATGCCCCGGAGGCTTTGGAAAATACCCAGAAGATCGCTGACCGCTGCCATGTGGAGATCGAGTTCGGCGTTACCAAGCTGCCGAAATATGATGTGCCCGAGGGGTATACTTCCTGGGAGTATCTGAATCAGCTCTGCCATGAGGGGCTGAAGCAGCGGTATCATCCGGTGACAGAGGAGCTGCGGGAGCGGCTGGACTATGAGCTGCGGACCATTCAGACCATGGGGTACGTGGATTATTTCCTGATTGTGTGGGATTTCATCAAATACGCCAGAGACCACGATATTATGGTGGGGCCGGGCCGGGGCAGCGCCGCCGGCAGCCTGGTGTCCTACACTCTGGGAATCACCCAGCTGGATCCCATGCGCTACAGCCTGCTCTTTGAGCGCTTCCTGAACCCGGAGCGGGTGTCCATGCCGGATATTGACGTGGATTTCTGCTTTGAGCGCCGCCAGGAGGTTATCGACTATGTAGTGCGCAAGTACGGCAAGGACCGGGTGGTGCAGATCGTCACCTTCGGTACTCTGGCGGCCCGGGGCGTGATCCGGGATGTGGGGCGGGTGCTGGATATGCCCTACGCCCAGGTGGATGCCATCGCCAAGATGGTGCCCAACGAACTGAATATAACCATCGACAAAGCGCTGACCATGAGCGCGGAGCTGCGGAAGGCCTGTGAGGAGGATCCCGGGATCCGCCATCTGATCGATATGGCAAAGCGCCTGGAAGGACTTCCCCGCCATACCTCCATGCATGCCGCGGGAGTGGTGATTTCCCAGAAAGCTGTGGATGAATATGTGCCTCTGTCCCGGGCGGCGGACGGCACTATCACCACCCAGTTTACCATGACCACCCTGGAGGAGCTGGGGCTGCTGAAAATGGATTTTCTGGGTCTGCGGACCCTGACTGTGATCCAGAACGCCCAGAAGCTTGCGGAAAAAACAGCGGGGCATGCCATTGACATGATGAAAATTGATTTTAACGATCCAAAGGTTCTGCAGATGATCGGCTCCGGGAAGTGCGAGGGTGTGTTCCAGCTGGAGTCCGCGGGTATGAAGAATTTCATGAAAGAGCTGAAACCCCAAAGCCTGGAGGATATTATCGCCGGGATTTCCCTGTACCGTCCCGGCCCCATGGACTTTATCCCCCAGTATATCCGGGGAAAGAATCATCCGGAGACCATCCGGTACGACTGCCCGCAGCTGAAGCCTATCCTGGAACCCACCTACGGCTGTATCGTCTATCAGGAACAGGTCATGCAGATTGTCCGGGATCTGGCAGGCTATACTCTGGGCCGCAGCGATCTGGTCCGCCGTGCCATGTCCAAGAAAAAAGCCTCCGTCATGGAAAAGGAGCGCCGGAATTTTGTTTACGGAAATCCCGAAGAGGGAGTGCCGGGCTGCGTCAGCCGGGGAATTGACGAAAAAACCGCCAACAAGATCTATGATGAGATGATCGATTTCGCCAAGTACGCCTTTAACAAATCCCACGCGGCGGCTTATGCCATTGTCTCCTATCAGACTGCCTGGCTGAAATACTATTATCCGGTGGAATTTATGGCTGCCCTGATGACCTCCTGCATTGACAATCCGGGAAAAGTATCGGAATACATCGCAAACTGCCGGCAGATGGGGATTGCCATCCTGCCCCCGGACATCAATAAGAGCGAAGGAGTTTTTACCGTGGAGGGAGGCAGCATCCGCTATGCCCTCTCGGCCATTAAGGGCATCGGCCGGCCGGTGATGGAGGCCATCGGACAGGAGCGCGGGAAAGGAGGTCCTTTCACCAGCATCCGGGATTTCTGCCAGCGTCTGTCCGGCAAAGAGGTCAACAAGCGGACCCTGGAAAACTTTATCAAGTCCGGAGCCTTTGACAGTCTGGGGGGAACCAGAAAACAGTTTATGCAGGTCTACGAGCAGGTGCTGGATCAGATCAGCCAGGACAGAAAAAATTCCCTCACCGGACAGATGAGCCTGTTTGATCTGCTGTCCGGAGAGGAAAAAGAAGAGTTTGAACTGCGGCTGCCAAATGTGGGGGAATACGAAAAGGAAGAAAAACTGGCCTTTGAAAAAGAAGTGCTGGGGGTCTATATCAGCGGCCATCCCCTGGAGGAATACGGGGAGCGGCTGAGAAAAAATATTTCCGCCGTCACTACGGATTTTCTGCCGGATGAGGAGAGCGGATATCCCAGAGTCCGGGACGGAGCCAAAGAGATTCTGGGGGGCATGATTACGGATAAAACCATTAAATATACAAAGAATAATAAAACCATGGCCTTTCTGACCCTGGAAGACCTGGTGGGAACCGTGGAGGTCATTGTATTTCCCAGAGATTATGAGCGGAACGCGGAGCTTCTGAAGGAGGATTCTAAGGTTTTTATCCAGGGAAGAGTTTCTGTGGAGGAAGAGCGGCCCAGCAAACTGATTCTGGAAAAAATATATCCCTTTGATACCATGGGGAAAGAACTGTGGATTCAGTTCTCTGACAGAAAGCAGTATGAGGAAGAAGTCGCAGAGCTGTACGATATACTGAGAGAGTCCGACGGCAGCGACAGCGTTGTCCTCTATATCCGGTCGGAAAAGGCTATGAAGCGCCTGCCCCAGAGCCGCAATGTCAGCGCGGACGCCGCTCTGACCGGAAAACTTGCTGAAAAGTACGGGGAAGCCAACGTGAAAGTTGTAGAAAAGAACATTGAAAAACCCGGAAAAATGCATTAAAATATGAATGATAGTACCGCCCGGGGCGGCGTATCGTTTTGGAATCACCATGTGGGTTGCATGTGAGTATGGAGGAAAACAAATGGCTGTGGAGAGCAAAGTAAAGACAATCGGCGTCCTGACCAGCGGCGGCGACGCTCCCGGTATGAATGCCGCGATCCGTGCGGCGGTGCGCCGGGGACTCAGCAGAGGAATCAAGATGAAGGGAATCCTCAAAGGCTACGATGGCCTGATGAATGAGGAAATCATTGATCTGTCCGCCAAGGATGTGTCCGATACCATCCAGAGGGGCGGCACCATTTTGTATACAGCTCGCTGCGCGGAGATGCGCACCGAGGAAGGTCTGCAGCAGGCGGCGGCTACCTGCCGTAAATTCGGCATCGACGGTCTGGTAGTCATCGGAGGAGACGGTTCCTTTGCCGGAGCGCAGAAGCTGGCGAACCTGGGAATCAACACCATCGGCGTGCCGGGAACCATTGACCTGGATATCGCCTGCACCGAATATACCATCGGCTTTGACACCGCGGTCAACACGGCTATGGAGGCCATTGATAAGGTAAGGGACACCTCCACTTCCCATGAGCGCTGCAGCATCATCGAGGTAATGGGAAGAAACGCCGGATACATTGCCCTCTGGTGCGGCATTGCCAACGGCGCGGAGGATATTCTGCTTCCGGAAAAATATGATTACGACGAGCAGAAGATCATCAACAACATTATCGAAAACCGCAAGAAAGGCAAAAAGCACCACATTATCATCAATGCCGAGGGAATCGGACATTCCGAGGCCATGGCAAAGCGGATCGAGGCGGCTACCGGCATTGAGACCCGGGCCACCATTCTGGGCCACATGCAGCGGGGGGGAAGCCCTACCTGCAAGGACAGAGTGTACGCCTCCATCATGGGAGCCTACGCGGTGGATCTTCTGATCGCCGGCAAGACCAAGAGAGTGGTAGGGTATAAGAACGGCGAGTATGTGGATTTTGATATCAACGAAGCCCTTGCCATGCAGAAGACGATTCCCGAGTATCAGTACGAGATCGCGAGAGCCCTTTCCTACAATTACGCAAAATGACACCGGGGCCGCGGCAGCGGCAGTGATCCGGATCGATTTTCAGGCTGCCTGAGAACAGAAGCGCTTTGTTCCGGGCAGCTTTTTCGCGGGAAAAACAACAAGGAGACAGGATATGATTACGAGCAGCAGCAACAGTCAGGTAAAACATGTAGCGCAGCTGAACGCCAGAGGAAAGCTGCGGAAAGAGGAGCGGCTATTCGCGGCGGAGGGGATCAAACTGTTTCGGGAGGCTCCGCCGGAGCTCCTGGAAAAGGTGTTTGTCTCAGAAAGCTTTGAGAGGGAACACCGGGATTTTCTGAGCCGGACCGGGAGATCCTGGGAAGCAGTGGAGGACGGAGTGTTTTCCCGCATGTGCGACACCCGGACCCCCCAGGGGATTCTGAGCCTGGTGCGGATGCCCTCCTGGACCTGGGAACAGGTGACCGGCGGCAGTAATCCGCTGATTCTGGTGCTGGAGGACCTTCAGGATCCGGGCAATGTGGGAACCATTCTGCGGACGGCGGAGGGGGCAGGCGTTACCGGGGTGCTTCTCAGCAGAAACTGTGTGGATCTGTTTCATCCAAAGACCATCCGTTCCACCATGGGATCGGTGTACCGGATGCCCTGCTGTTTCCCGGAAGATATTCTGGAAGCGGCTGACCGGCTGAGACAGCAGGGCATCCGCACCTTTGCCGCCCATCTGGCCGGAAAGCGGTCTTATGCCGGGGAAGACTACCGCGGGGGCAGCGCGTTCCTGATCGGCAATGAGGGAAACGGTCTCAGCAGGCAGCTGGCGGACCGGGCGGACTGTCTGGTGCGGATCCCCATGGAGGGACAGGTGGAATCTCTGAACGCGGCAGTGGCGGCGGCGGTGCTGATGTATACGGCCCACGCCCAGAGGCATCCGGAGGAGTGAATCGCCGCAGGACAAGAAAATCTTAAGGAAGAAAAGGACGGGTTTTACTGTACTTTCCTGGATTTTTACGGTAAAATAGGAGCGAGTCTTGAATGAAAGATGACACCAGGGCCAAAAGGCCTAAACTCCCACGAGATTGCTCGTAGGGGGGCTTTTGAATCCAACAGCTTTTAAGAAGATATGGGGATTGAACGCGGCGGGGCGGTATGGAACGCCCGGGCCTCCGTCCCCGGTATCTTTCAGAAAGGAGAAATCTGTGAGCAGAAAAGAACAACTGTCTCCCGCGGAAAAGAAAAGGCGCAAGGGCAGGACAAGATTGATCTGGAAGACCATCCTTCTGGCAGTGCTTCTGGTGATACTTTTAGGAATGATCTGGCTGGCCTCCGGCGGCATGGAAAAACTGGAACAGATGGGATTCTGGGGAAATTCCCCGGAAAACAGCCAGGAGTTTCAGGAACCCGAGGAAACTCCGGCGCCGGAAACAGAGGGCGGATCTTCGGAGACGGGAAATTACGATAAGGAGACAGCCCTTCAGGAAGCGGAAAAGCTGGCGGTCCAGTATGACTACGACGGGGCTTTGGAAATTCTGAACTCTGTAAAGGGAGCGGATCAGGACGCGGATCTCAGTTCCAGGATCGCGGAATATGAGCTTCAGAAGACAAACCTGGTGCCCACCTCTCCCCAGGCGGTCACCCATGTATTTTTCCATTCTCTGGTGGTGGATCCGGAGAGGGGCTTTGCGCACCCGGAGGATCCGCTGACAGCGGGCTTCTGCCAGTGGATGACCACGGTGGACGAATTCAATGCCATGCTGGAGCAGATGTATGCCAGAGGCTACGTGCTGGTGGATCTGCACGATCTGGCGGAGAAGACCACCGATGCCAACGGAGCGGTGCATCTGACGCCCAAAGAGATTCTGCTTCCTCCGGGAAAGATTCCCTTTGTGCTGTCTCTGGACGACCTGAGCTATTATCACAGCTACGATGGGCGCGGCATCGCCTCAAAGATGGTTCTGGACGAGGAGGGAAAACCCACCTGCGAATATATCACTCCGGAGGGAGAGACCGTGACCGGCTCCTATGACTGTGTGCCGCTTCTGGATGATTTTCTGGAGGAGCATCCGGATTTTTCCTATAAAGGAGCCAAGGGTACCATTGCCCTCACGGGCTATAACGGTATCCTGGGCTACCGCACGGACAGCGACTACAAAAACCGCCGGGATCTTTCCGCGGATCAGGCGGCGTGGCTGGAAGCTCATCCGGATTTTGACTGGGAGAAGGAGTGCGAAGAGGCCAAAAAAGTGGCGGAGGCCATCAAGGCCGATGGATGGAATTTTGCCAGCCATACCTGGGGGCACATCAAAGTTGGAGAGGAGTGCAGCCTGGAGCGGCTGCAGACAGACACGGAGCGGTGGCTGCAGGAGGTGGCTCCCCTGATCGGGGGCACCGATACCATTATTTTTGCTCACGGACAGGATCTGGCGGCCTGGAATGAGGACTATGGCGCCTCCGCCAAAGTCCAGTATCTTCAGAGCAAAGGCTTTGACTTTTTCTGCAATGTGGATTCTACCCAGTATTTCGTGCAGATGGGTGATAACTATCTGCGGATGGGACGAAGAAATCTGGATGGATACCGGCTCTGGGAGGCGGTTTACGGTGGAAACGACAAACTCAGCGACCTGTTTAACGCTTCCGAGGTCATCGATCCGAAGCGTCCCACAGATCCGGCTCTGTACGCGCTGTAGAAGCTGTTTTCAGAGGACAGAGAAATATGTGATAAAAATAAGAATACCGTTTCGGATTCGGCCGGGGCGGATTCCATGAGGTTTTTCTCATGGAATCCGCCCCGTTTTTTAATGGAAAAATGCGGAAAAGAAACAGGACACAGTTTATTAAAAAATAAAAAACAGGTTGACAAACTTTATTAACGATGATAGAATCACTCCGTAATAAATTTTAACAAATATGTAATAAATAGCGGGGATTAAGAAGAATCCCCCAACGGCAGAAGAAATCTGCCGGAAGAATGGAGGTAAGTATGAGACGTAGATCGAAGAATGCCGCAATCGTGGGAGGCGCGGTAGCGCTGAGTTTGATGATGGCAGCCCCGGTTTATGCAGGAACAGAAAAGAACGACAAAAACACATCCGTGAACGCCCGGGAGACATGGGAGCAGGAAAACATATCTGTGATGGATACCGAGTTCTGGGAGGATAAGGCCGCGGCGAATGTGCAGACATACGGAAACATCCGTACATCCGCTTCTGATAAGGGACAGGTGGCAGGAGTGATCCTGCCGGGCTGCCAGGCAGACGTGCTGGGCACGGTGGGAGGCTGGACCCGGATCCGTTCCGGAAAGATTACAGGATACATTGAGACCGAATCCCTGGTATTCGGGGAGGAGGCCAGAGTGCATTACAAAAATGTATATGGATTCGACGGCACCGTAACAGCGGACGTGCTGAATGTCCGGGAGGAAGCCACCACCGAGAGTCCCATCGCGGACCAGGAAACGGAAGGCTCCGATGTCCGGATTCTGGAGGAAAAAGACGGATGGTATCTGGTAAACCATGAGGGCCGGGAACTTTACATGTCCGCCGACTACGTGGAACTGGGTGAACTTTCCCACGTTGCCATGACAGAAGAGGAATACGAGGCATATCAGCAGCGGCTCGCCCAGGAAGAAGCCGCCCGCCAGGCAGAGGAGGCCCGTCAGGCGGAGGAGGCAGCCCAGGCGGCTTCCCGTTCCGTCTCTGTCAGCGGCAGCGACCTGGATCTCCTGGCGGCCCTGATTCAGTGCGAGGCCGGCGGCGAGAGCCGTACCGGAAAAGTAGCGGTAGGAGCTGTGGTGCTGAACCGTGTGGCCAGCCCCTCCTTCCCGGACAGCATTTCCAAGGTTATCTACCAGAGCGGCCAGTTTACTCCGGCATACTCCGGAGCCCTGGCAAACGTTCTGGCCGCAGGAGCCAGAAGCGACTGCTACGAAGCCGCTCAGGCCGCCCTGAACGGAGAAAACCCCGTAGGCAGCTGCCTGTACTTCAACAGCGGCTACGGCCAGGGCATCCAGATCGGATATCAGCATTTTTATTGATCGAAAGCAGCTTATATAATAAAAGCGAACCGAAGGCGAAGCTTGAGCTTAGCGGAGGGAACACACCCAGGCAGGCAGCTGAGGGTAGGAACATGCAGGCATGTTCCTACCCTCAGATATTTTCCGGGCAAGCTCTCCATCCGTCTTTTGAATAGCCGCGATTTTTTCTATTCTATTTTTTCCATCAAATCCCCTGCCTCACAGCACGGCACCTTTGCCAGCACGACAAGATACGATGCCGGAGCCCTGTTGATGTTCTTCTTCCGCTGTTCGTATTGCTGGATCGTGCGTACCGGAACAATCCGCGAAATCACTTTTTCTTGTGTTACATCCCGAAATATAGTATGATAAGAGCGTATGATGCTGGGAGTGCGCAGCACGGAACAATCCGCAGGCATCATAGTTGGGGGCTTTTGACCCCAACATCAGCGTATTAAAACCGCTTAGTTACAGTGGGGGTTCCGGAGCCGGAGCCCAAACTGGGAAGGGAGAAAAGGTGAATCCAATCGTATGGCTGGTGATTCTGGTGGTGCTGCTGGTGATCGAGATCATCACCCTGGGGCTTTCTACTATCTGGTTCGCGGGGGGAGCGCTGGCGGCGTTTATCGCGGCGCTGCTGGGGGCGGATCTCTATCTGGAGATTATTCTGTTCCTGGCTGTATCGCTGGTGCTGCTGCTGTTTACCCGTCCTGTAGTCATGCGTTATCTGAACGCCAACAAGACAGCTACCAACGTGGACAGTCTCATCGGAGAGCAGGCCATTGTCACGAAACCCATCAACAACCTGCTGGGGCAGGGAGAGGTCATGGTGGGCGGCACTCCCTGGAGTGCCAGAAGCGCTGAGGAAAACGGCGCGATTGAAAAAGATGCCATCGTGCGCGTATTAAAAGTAGATGGCGTCAAACTGATTGTAGAGAGAAAGGAGAATGTCCATGCCGAATGAGAGAATGATAGGAATCATAGTACTGATTATATTCCTGGTGCTGGTGCTGCTGGTGGTGGCTTCCTGCGTCAAGATCGTGCCTCAGGCCAAAGCCTTTGTCATCGAACAGCTGGGAGCTTACAAGGTCACCTGGGGAACCGGCCTGCATTTTAAGCTTCCTTTTGTGGAGAGGGTGGCAAAGAGAGTCAATCTGAAAGAGCAGGTGGTGGATTTCCCGCCCCAGCCGGTAATCACCAAGGATAACGTCACCATGCGCATTGATACGGTAGTGTTTTTCCAGATCACGGATCCCAGGCTGTTCAGCTACGGGGTGGAGAATCCGATTATGGCCATTGAAAACCTCACCGCCACCACCCTCAGAAATATTATCGGCGAGATGGAGCTGGATGAGACTCTGACTTCCCGGGAGATCATCAACACCAAGATGCGGGCGGCTCTGGACATCGCCACGGATCCCTGGGGGATCAAGGTTAACCGGGTGGAACTGAAAAATATCATGCCCCCGGCAGCCATTCAGGAGGCCATGGAGAAGCAGATGAAGGCGGAGCGGGAGCGCCGGGAGTCCATTCTGATTGCGGAGGGCGAGAAAAAATCTACTATATTAGTGGCGGAAGGAAAAAAGGCATCTGCCATTCTGGACGCGGAGGCGGAGAAGCAGGCGCAGATCCTTCGGGCCGAAGCGGAAAAGGAAAAAATGATCAAAGAGGCGGAAGGCGAGGCGGAAGCGATTCTGAAAGTGCAGCAGGCCAATGCCGACGGTATCCGCATGCTGAAAGAGGCGGGAGCCGACGAGGCGGTCCTGACTCTGAAAAGCCTGGAGGCTCTGGGACAGATGGCCAACGGATCCGCCACCAAAATTATTGTGCCTTCGGATCTTCAGGGAATTGCCAGCCTGGCTACCTCTCTGAAGGAGATTGTGACCAGCAAAGATGAGGCGGCGCGGAAATAAACGGCGCGGCCGGACAACAGGAGGATGAGAAAGATGAATGTAAAGGGCCGGAACTTTTTGACGCTCAAGGATTTTACTCCGGAAGAAATCATAGGTTTTCTGGATCTGGCGGCGGAGCTGAAGGAAAAAAAGAAGCGGGGCGTGCCGGTGGATACCCTCCGGGGAAAAAATATCGCTTTGATTTTTGAAAAGACCAGCACCCGGACCCGCTGTTCCTTTGAGGTGGCGGCCCACGATCTGGGCATGGGCACCACCTATCTGGATCCCGCGGGATCCCAGATCGGAAAGAAAGAGAGCATCCCGGATACAGCCAGGGTCCTGGGCCGGATGTTTGACGGCATCGAATACCGTGGATATGGCCAGGAGATTGTGGAGGAACTGGCAAAATACGCCGGAGTTCCCGTGTGGAACGGGCTGACCAACGAATATCACCCCACTCAGATCCTGGCGGATATGCTGACCATCCGGGAGCATTTCGGACATCTGAAGGATATCCGCCTGGTTTATATGGGAGACGCCCGCTACAATATGGGCAATTCTTTGATGATCGGATGCGCCAAACTGGGCATGCACTTTGTGGCATGCGCTCCGGAAGCTTACTTCCCCAATCAGGAGCTGGTGGCCCAGTGCGAAAGCTACGCGGAGGAGAGTGGAGGCACCATCACGCTGACAGAGAACGTGGTAGCCGGAACCAGAGGCGCCGATGTCATCTACACAGATGTGTGGGTGTCCATGGGAGAGCCGGACCAGGTGTGGGAGCAGAGGATCCATGATCTGAGCCCCTACAAAGTGACAGCCAAAGTCATGGAGAACGCGGGGCCTCAGGCAATCTTTCTTCACTGCCTGCCTGCTTTCCACGATCTGAAAACAAAGATCGGAAAGGAGATCCAGGAGAAATACGGCATTGAGGACATGGAGGTGACGGACGAAGTATTTGAATCCCCCCAGTCCAAAGTGTTTGACGAGGCGGAAAACCGGATGCACACCATCAAAGCGGTGATGGCGGCTACCCTGGGAGCCGTATGATCCCGGAATGACGGAACACAGAACAGACAGAGCGCCGGCCGGAGCAAAAGCGAAGCCGGCGCGTTTCATGTCCTGCAGAAAGGAGAACCTATGGAGGAAAATACAGTATTGTGCGGGGCAAATGCCTACGAAAAGAAATATTATTTTAATCCGGATTTTGGAAGCCTTCCCCAGACCATTCAGGATGAGCTGCACATTATGTGCGTGCTGTTTACCGAGGAGATCGGGGGAATCTTTACTGTGGAGTTCACCCCTGAGGGAGATCTGGAATTTCGGACAGAGGCGCTGGAGGCGGACGCCATGTACGATGATATCGGCGGCCCTTTAAGAATCAAGGAACTGCGCCGGGAAAAAGAAGAGCTGTTCCGTTCTCTGGAACTGTTTTATAAGGTCTTTTTCCTGGGGGAGGATGTGGAAGCATGAAGCCTCTGAAAATCGGGAACGTGAACATTGACAGGCCTCTGGCGCTGGCGCCCATGGCGGGAGTTACGGATCAGCCTTTCCGGCTCCTGTGCAAAGAGCAGGGGGCCGGGCTGGTCTGCACGGAAATGGTCAGCGCCAAGGCTATTTTATATAAGAACAAAAATACCGGCGCCCTCATGGAGATTGACCGGCGGGAGCGGCCCGCGGCCCTGCAGCTGTTTGGCTGCGAGCTGGAGGTAATGGCGGAGGCGGCCAGACAGATCGAGGAGAGAAATTTTGATATTCTGGATGTGAACATGGGCTGTCCCGTTCCAAAGGTGGTGAATAACGGGGAGGGATCCGCTCTGATGAAAGACCCCAAGCTGGCGGGGAAGATCGTGGCGGCCCTGGTGAAGGCGGTGAAAAAACCGGTGACCGTAAAGATCCGCAAGGGATTTGATGAATCCCGGGTCAACGCGGTGGAGGTGGCAAAAATTCTGGAGGACGCGGGGGCCGCGGCCATCGCCGTCCATGGAAGAACCCGGGAACAGTTTTATTCCGGAAAAGCAGACTGGGAGATCATCCGCAGAGTGAAAGAAGCGGTGGGCATACCGGTATTCGGCAACGGCGATGTGGACAGTCCCCAGAGGGCGGCGGCTATGCTGCGGGAAACCGGCTGCGACGGGATAATGATCGGCCGGGGGGCACAGGGAAACCCCTGGATTTTCTCCAGAGTCCTCCGGTATCTGGAAGAGGGAGAGATTCTGCCGCCTCCCGGCCGTCAGGAGGTAAAGGAAATGATCTTCCGCCATATGGAAATGCTGATCCGGGCGAAGGGCGAATATACCGGAATCCGGGAGATGCGCAAGCATGTGGCCTGGTACACCGCGGGATTTCCCCATTCCGCCAGGCTCAGGGGCAGGATCAACACTGTAGAGAGCCCGGAGGAGATGAGAAGAGCCCTGGAAGAGCTGTGATCCGGGGCGATTTTAAGGCCCGCGGAATGGTCCGCGGGCTTTGAAATTATGTCTTGACAATCCGCAGGCGCAGGCTTATAATACCATAATTGTTAAGATGAGAGAGAGTATACCCAGAATGAAAATGATTCCCGCTTGAAGATGAACGCAGGGAGTATTTTTTTGTTGTGCGGGAGCGGGAGCCGCACCAGTAAAAGCAGAAAGGAAGCAGAATAAAATGGAAGAAAAGAAGAATATTCTGACCTATGCCGGACTCCGGAAGCTGGAGGACGAACTTCATGATTTGAAAGTGAATAAAAGAAAAGAAGTAGCGGGCAAGATCAAGGAGGCCAGAGAGCAGGGCGACTTGTCTGAGAACGCCGAGTACGACGCGGCCAAAGATGAGCAGCGGGACATTGAGGCGCGGATCGAGGAGATCGAGAAGATCCTCAAGAACGCGGAAGTGGTTGTAGAGGATGAGGTGGATTCCGATAAGATCAACATCGGATGCAAGGTCAGCGTGTACGATATGGAGTATGAGGAAGAAATGGAGTTCTCCATTGTGGGCTCCACAGAGGCCAACAGCCTGCAGGGAAAGATTTCCAATGAGTCTCCCGTAGGCCGCGCGCTGATCGGAGCGAAAGTAGGGGATATCGTCAGCGTGGAATCTCCTGCCGGACAGATGGAGTACAAGGTGCTGACCATTCAGAGAAACGTGTAAATTTTTGTACAGGGCGGCGTCCGCGTCAGCGGATCCGGGAAATTCAGACAGAAACGGAGAAGAAAGATGGCAGAGCAGAAGAAGCAGCAGACACAGGAACAGGATCTGAACCACCTTCTGAAGGTGCGCCGGGAGAAGCTCGCGGAGCTTCAGGCGGAGGGAAAGGATCCCTTTCAGATCACCAAATACCAGGTAACGCATCACAGCCAGGAGATAAAAGATAATTTTGAAAGCCTTCAGGACCGGGAAGTGTCTGCGGCAGGCAGAATGATGAGCAAGCGGGTGATGGGCAAGGCTTCCTTCTGCCATGTACAGGATCTTCAGGGCATGATCCAGTGCTACGTGGCCCGGGACAATCTGGGCGAGGAGGCTTATAAAGAGTTTAAAAAGCTGGATATCGGCGACATTGTCGGCGTGAAGGGAACGGTCTTTAAGACCAAGACCGGGGAGATCTCCATCCATGTGACAGAGCTGACACTGCTGTCCAAGAGCCTGCAGATCCTTCCGGAAAAGTTCCACGGCCTGACCAACACGGATCTCCGCTACCGCCAGAGATACGTGGATCTGATTATGAACAGCGAGGTCAAGGATACCTTTATCAAGCGTTCCAAAATTATAGCCAGTATCCGGAGCTATCTGAACAGCCAGGGCTTCCTGGAGGTGGAGACTCCCATGCTGGTGGCCAATGCCGGCGGCGCCGCGGCGCGTCCTTTTGAGACCCACTTCAACGCCCTGGACGAGGATTTTAAACTGCGGATCTCCCTGGAGCTGTATCTGAAGCGCCTGATCGTAGGCGGCCTGGAGAGGGTGTACGAGATCGGCCGGGTGTTCCGCAACGAAGGACTGGATACCCGCCACAATCCGGAATTTACCCTGATGGAGCTGTATCAGGCCTACACCGATTACAACGGTATGATGGATCTCACGGAAAATCTGTACCGCCATGTGGCTCAGGAAGTTCTGGGCACCACGAAGATCGTGTACAACGGGGTGGAGATGGACCTGGGACAGCCCTTCCGCCGCATTACCATGGTGGACGCGGTAAAAGAGTACGCCGGGGTGGACTGGAATCAGGTGGAGACCCTGGAACAGGCCAGAGAACTGGCCAAAGAGCATCATGTGGAGTATGAGGAGCGCCATAAGAAAGGCGACATCCTGAACCTGTTCTTTGAGACTTTTGCCGAGGAGCACATGATCCAGCCTACCTTTGTCATGGATCATCCCATTGAAATCTCTCCGCTGACCAAGAAGAAACCCGAGGATCCCAATTATGTGGAGCGTTTTGAGTTCTTCATGAACGGCTGGGAGCTGGCAAACGCCTACTCTGAGCTGAATGATCCCATTGACCAGCGGGAGCGTTTCGCCCAGCAGGACGCCAACGCGGCGGCCGGAGACGAGGAGGCGGAGCACACCGATGAAGACTTCCTCAATGCCCTGGAGATCGGCATGCCCCCCACGGGAGGCATCGGCTTCGGCATCGACCGGATGTGTATGCTGCTCACCGACAGCGCCGCCATCCGTGACGTATTGCTGTTCCCCACAATGAAGAGCATCGGCGGTAAGACTGTTGAAAATAAAGGGGAAAACGGAAACGAAGCTGCGAATTGCGAAACATTTGCGAAAATCGACTTGTCGAAAGTGAAGGTGGAACCTTTATTTGAAGATATGGTTGATTTCGACACCTTCAGCAAGTCCGATTTCCGGGCGGTGAAGGTAAAAGCCTGCGAGGCGGTTCCCAAGAGCAAGAAGCTCCTGAAGTTTGTGCTGGACGATGGAACCGGCACGGACCGGGTGATCTTAAGCGGCATTCACGAGTACTATGAGCCGGAAGAGCTGGTGGGCAAAACCTGTATCGCCATTACCAACCTGCCGCCCAGAAAGATGATGGGAATTGATTCCTGCGGTATGCTGATTTCCGCTGTCTGCGAGTATGAAGGACAGGAAATGCTGAACCTGCTCATGGTGGACGACCGGATCCCGGCGGGAGCGAAGCTGTACTAATCGTTCCGGCCATATTGAGTTAAATTACCTTTTAAGGGGGTTAGATTTTATCCTTATAACACAGTTTTAACACATTTGAGCAAAATTTTATCCCCCTTTTCCGGCGGAGTGTCGGGTGAGGGGGATTGTGCTTCTAATGCTGTTTCGCCAATTCTTTTTGTTTAATTAGCCAATCGTAGTAGGCTTTTTCTGTAGTTATTGCCGAATCAAAATTTATTGGTTTAGATTTAGGAGGCTTTCCCTGTACAATAGACCAATAGTAATTTGATTCTTCTCTAAAATCTTCAGAACCGTCACCATAATTATTTAGCAGATCTGTTATTTGTTTGTGGAGATATCTGCAAGGATTATTTTTTCGGTTTTCAGCTCGTATTTTTTTTGAATCTTGTTTGCAATCAGGGCAGTACTTAGCCTTGTAATTATTAGAAAAATATAGCATTTTGCATCGTGGACATCTACGCGGAGAAGGAACATCCCCATTTAAAATATGCAATAAATCTAGAGAGAAAATATATTCTGGCCCGAATGCAGCATAAGTATTTCCAAAGATAACTTTATCATTATCATTGAAGACAATACGATCATAATAAACAAAAAGTCGTTCAGAAATAATTTTATGCAACGCGCGTAGGCCATCTTTTGCTTCTTCTCTATCTAATAAAAGTAGTTTTTCGATTTTGTCATTGTCAAAGTTGGCGTAATCATCAGCAGTGGAATTGGACAATTCAACATAATATCCCCACGGTTCGTGAACACAATACCGAAACGTTGACCATATTCTAAAAATGGTTGTAGTTAAGCCGTTTTGATCGAGTGTCTTTTCATAGTGTTTTAAATGGGTTAGTATTATTGAAAGGTAATCAAGCATGGAAATTGCTTCATCTGAAAGTGAATCAAGATATCTTTTGTCATAAAGTAATTTCCCGTAATATTTCTTCCCATGAAGTCCGTTTAATAGCATTACCGCATAATCTCCAAAAGGAACTTTCATATATGGTACATTAGTATCATCTGAATCATAGATGAACCACTGCTTGTTGTTGCAATCTTCTACAACTAAAAAACGCAGTTTTCCTCTTTTGGTTTTGTGTGGTTCTTTGTAATGTTTTGATGATTGCTTACACCATTTCTCTTGGCGAAGATCATATAAATCACAAAGATCATCAACTTTCTCTTGACATTCTTGAATTATGTTGTCAAACCATTTTACGCAACCCATAGCATCCTCCTTCATAGACACACTTAAAATGAAACGAATGTGTCTTTGCTTGTCTTTGCATCAGTATTCGTCCTGTGGTATTATAGACACAAACAAAATTATTTGTTAAATCTATTATATCAAATTGAGGAGAGGAGGTCAATCATTGAACGCTTTAAAAAACAAGAATGACGATGGGAAACTTTTGACAATTCCGCAAGTAGCAGAAAGCTCTAACTTAGGTACACGTACAGTACGTAGGCTTGCGGAAGAATCAGGAGCATTGCGGAAAATAGGTCGTTGTATTCGTGTGGATCAAGAGAAATTTTTCGAGTATATCGAACAAACATATTCAGAATAAGAAATAATCAGATAAACATTTCAAAGTACTAAAGATGAGCGGGGTTCACCGAAAAATACCCAAAGAACAAAAGTAAGATTCCGGTCAACAATAAGAGATTGATCGCTATCCAGGAATAATTATTAGAGGTTGAGAAAAAGAATATGAGGAAGAATTTCGAAATTATCAAAGATCAGATCAGTATTGAATCTGTGGCGCAATATTTGCTTGGACGGCCTGTTCATGGAATGTATCGTTTTCCAAACGAAAAAACGTCTAGCATTAAAATTTATCCACAAACACAAAGTTTCTATGATTTTGGAAGAAATACTGGCGGCGATTGTATCCGACTGTGGAGCCATGTTAAAGGGTGCGACAACTGGCAGGCATTGAATGAGGTATCGGCTGTATTTGGTGGCATTTCTACGGCTTTAAGCGAAACGGATAAGAAAAGTATTGCTGAACGGATAAAAGCGCAGGAAAAGGAACAAGAAAAGCACAGACAAGCGAAAAGGCGTGAACAGAAACAATGGGTTATGCAAGTGGACAGACTACATGAAGAATTGGAGCTATACGACAATCTCCTTAATTCTCCACATATCCCCCCGTTGTCTTGGGTGTGGACTTGGTGCATGAATGGCAAACAATTAGTAGAACATAAATTAAATCATCTGTGTGGAGTTCCAGATTGAAGGGAGGGGAGGTGTAATTGGACAGAGAAAATAGAGAGTGCCCTATCCTTGTATCGTTATCCGACGTGCAGGAGCGTGAGGCAGAATGGCTAGTTCCGGAATATATGCCCAAAGGACAAATTAATGTCTGGGCGGGAGATGGCGGCAGTGGAAAAACAACCGCCTGGTGTGGATTAGTAGCCGCTATCAGCGCAGGTCGCAGAGTGTTCTTTGATAAAGTGCCAGACGAATTTGCAGAGGATAGCCCAAAAAAGGTAATCTTCTTCAGCTCAGAGGACTCTCTTGAATACACGCTAAAAGCAAGGCTTCGCAAAGCAGGAGCTAATATGGATAATATCTATTCCGTCAGCCTCAGAGATGAAAGATTTTCACAGATAAAATTCAACAGTCCAATTTTAAAGCAACTAATAAGTGAGGTAAGACCGGCTCTTGTGGTATTCGATCCATTGCAAGCTTTCATTCCACCAGACATCCAAATGGGACAGAGGAACGCCATGAGAAACTGTCTTAATCCTTTAATTGGACTAGGGGAAGAATATGGAACAACATTTCTTATAATTGTACATACCAATAAGCGACAGGGGACTTATGGGAGAAACAGAGTTGCCGACAGTGCAGATATTTGGGACATTGCCCGGTCTGTGATGATAGTGGGGCAAACTCAGGATAAAGATATCCGCTATATGTCACAAGAAAAATGCAATTATGGAGAATTGCAACCAACGGCATTATTTAAAATTAATGACGGGGTGGCGGAGTTCAAAGGATATACAGATCGCCGAGATGCTGATTTCGTTCACGAGCGTGATTTTAACGCATATCAAGCACCACAACGGGTAGATGCAGAGAGATTTATTCTTGATTTTCTGAAGAATGGGAAGAAGCTAACAGCAGAACTTGACGAAGCAGCAAAAGCGGCAGGAATAAGCAAGAATACTTTAAGCAGAGCAAAAACAAAGTTGCGTGAGAGTGGTTTATTGGGTGGCAAATCGGAAGGATTTGGAAGCAACAAAGCATTTTACAGCTATTTAATAGACAAGTCTCTATAAGGTGGATTTTGTTGGGGTAGTAAGGCTAGGAACCGCATAAAATAAGGCTTTGCGCTTATTCCTCATGTTGGGGTAGTAAGGTGATTTTGAGGAATAAGCAAGCTATTTATTACCCCAAGGTGCGAAGTAAGCAGAAACCGCATAAAATAAGGCTTTTGCACTTATTACCCCAAGTCTCCTATGTGTTTATGGGTAGTGGGTGAGTAAGGATTGCTCCTTATTAGGCCTAATAGTAGAAGGGTGTGAATTATGGATTTTAAGGAACGATATTTTTCTATCTGGAGTCAAGCGTGGCAATTTCATAAAAGATTTGCGGATATGAAAGGAACAGACGAAGAATGGGAAACAGTGGTAAGTACATCCGGCGAAATAGTGGAAAAATATAAAAATGAACCCGGATATGAGTTCTTGAAAGATTTAATTTTAGCAACATTGAATGAGTTAGAGCGCCGAGACAAGATCAATAGAAAGGAGCACGGGGAACTTGGGTAATATGGAACATTGGAATCATTTTCTGCAATCTGTATTGGCTGATACTAAACAAGATAAGAACCATAATAGCACGAGGAAGTCAGAGGATAAAGAAGCAGGTTCAATGCATTTCGTTGACATCAAAAAAGGGGTGGAAAATAATGAGCAAAAGTAATTTTCCTAATTCGCAGATTGATAATCTTCCAGCAGAGTTTGTGGCAGATGCGATAGAGAGCATTCAAGAGCTGGCATCGTTAAAGAAGATTACGCGTGATGCAAGCATGGATCAAGAATTTGAAGATAGAGTCAATATGATAATTGAGTTCTGTAAGAGGAAGAAGATGAGGCTGGGGATTGAGACCTTATGTGCAGGACTTGGTATTTCGAGACAAGAACTACATAACTGGGAGAATGGCGTGGGAAATATATCAGAACGCAGGAGGGACGGTGTAAAGCAAATAAAGCAGTTAATATATGCATTCCTTGAACAGTGTGGAATGTCCGGGCGGCTCAATCCCACTACATACGTGTGGTTGAGTAAGAATTGGATGAACTACGTTGATGAAGTGAAGATTGATACAGGGGGAACAGACATTAAAAATACACCAGCACTGAGCTATGAAGATATAAGGCAGATTGCAGATCAAGCACGACAGGAAAGCATACGGGATATTATTGCTGAACTACCAGATTGATGTTTTTAAGCGTGCTTTGAGTTAAATAGTGTGTTATATGCATGAGTAAATTGCTGACAATGCTTTAGAATCAATGATTGAATAATTCGCAAACCCCCATCTGAGATGGGGGAACAGGCGAAGCCGTAG
>ERZ1090878.243-NODE-243-length-30483-cov-8.432069_pt1 | contig 30483 bp, 31 predicted proteins | sample MGYA00478473_ERZ1090878 | MGnify/ENA primary metagenome ERZ1090878 (study PRJEB33644, sample SAMEA5815720) | chicken gut metagenome | biome: Chicken; feature: Gastrointestinal Tract; material: Caecum | place: Ireland | collected 2019-01-01 | study: A study of the... | reverse complement strand
TATGAGCTCCTTTTTATTTCCTTTATGTGTTGCACTTGATAGTATAATTCACCAATATGCGCAAAAAGGCCAAGCTTTACGCTTGGCCTTTCAGCGTGTCAAAAAAGGTATAATGGCAACAAATTATACAGCCTGACACGCTGATAGACTGTCAAAAAGTCGAGTTGGATTTTGTATTTTGCGAGGTGGAGCCGTCGTCTAAATGCACGCCGATACGTTCGCAACCGCCTTTTGAATAATTTTTTGCGGCGATTGCTCACTTCAAGCGTGCATTTCTCCTCTCCCCAAAAAGCCATATGGCTTTTTGGGGACCCCCTAGGTACTGCCCCCGAGCAAAAGACAAAAAGCGCAAAAACCGCACAGCTGTGCGGTTTTTCTGCTTTTACAGTACGGAATTTTTTTGCAATGCAATATGCTTTTTGCTTAAGAAAAACAGTAAATTATTTTTCCGATTTATTTTACGCGCGGTCCAACCGGCTTTTTCGACAGTCTCAAAGGCCAAGCTTTACGCTTGGCCTTTTTGTTATGTTAAGTAATTGCTGCAGTTTTCTTTATTTGTTCAGGTATTCTAAAAGCGGTGTCAGGTATTTTTTGTCTGTCCAGTCGCAGCTTTTCCCGCGCGCCTCCATCAGTGCCTGCTGCCACGGCGCAAAGGTGGCCGGGTCGGCTTTTTCAAGTGATTTTTGCAGCAGCCTGCAAAGCGTGCGGTCGACCGGGTTCATGGCGCTTTCGTTCCAGGCGCCGCGGCAGTAAAAACAGGGCGTGCCCTGCAGCTCGCCGCCAAAATTATGCGCGCAAAGCTCGTCAAAAGTCTTTTGGTCAAACGGCGAGGCGCCCACGCAAAACACCGCCAGCTTTTTGCCGGCAAGGGACTGCCGGTTCTTTTTCAAAAACGAAAGTCCGGCAATGCCGCTGGCGTAGATCCCGCCGCCCAGCACGACCGTGTCGCAGTCTTTCCAGTCCTGCACCGTCGCCTCTTTCAGCGTTTTGCAGGCAAATCCGGTCGCTTCGGCCAGCCAGTTCGCATATTTTGCCGTGGCGCCGTATCTCGATTTGTAAAGAATAATGCCTTTTCCCATATCTGCCTCCGGTGCTGTGATGATAAGTTTTCTATCTCGTATTAATACCCCAGGTTTTCGTTCACCAAAATGATTTTAATGCGGTTCTTATGGCGCTGGCGGGCCGATACGACGTAGTTGCAGCAGATGCGCCCGTCAGACGTGCAGCCTTCGCACAGCTGCGGCGCTTCGTTCAGAAGCGAGACACATTTGTTTTCCTTTTCACAGTAGGTGGCGCAGTGCAGGCGCTTGGTATTCAGCGGTGCCGCCACAGTTTTGACACGTTCGATCGCCGCGTCCAGATCGGGCACGATCTTGTTGCGCCCGGCTACGATGATGACCTGCTTCGGCCCGTAAACGATGCAGGCCACACGGTTGGAATTGCCGTCTACATTGTAAAGTTCGCCGTTTTCGGTGATCGCGTTCGAGGAGCAGAAGTAGCTGTCGCACCCAAACGCCTGCACATAGCAGTCGCGGATCGTGTCGGGCGTTGCCTTGCGGCGGTCGATAAACTGGTAATCGCCGCTGTCCAACAGTTCCATTACGCCGGTCTGCAGCAGCGTTTCACTGCCGCCGTTTGCAACGCTTTCGCCCGGGTGGATCAGCGTTTTTACAAGCGGCACAACGTCTTTTGCGCTTTCCACAAAAAACGGCTGCATGTTGTTCTTTTCCAGGTTTTTCATGGTCTTTTCAATCATTTTATCCATTTTTGTTCTCCTTTCGTTTATGCCTGCACGGTGCGGTCAAGCGTCCTGTACTGCAGCGCTTCGGCCACATGGCTAAGCTGAATGTCGTCGCTTTCTTCCAAATCGGCAATGGTGCGCGCAATGCGCAAAATTTTGTCGTAAGCCCGTGCACTTAGAGAAAGCTTTTCAAACGCGTTTTTTAAAAGCTGTTCGGCGCCGCCATCCAGGCGGCAGAATTCTTTGGTCATGGCGGGACTCATTTTGGCGTTGCAGCTAATGCCGGTGCCGGCAAAGCGTGCGTTTTGCCGTGCGCGCGCCGCATTTACCCGTTGCTTGATGGCGGCGCTCGTTTCCTCTGTTCGGCGCGAGGCCAGCTCGTCGTATGCGACCGGTGCAACGGCAACGTGCAGGTCTATGCGGTCCAGGATGGGGCCGGATATTTTTTCGCGGTAACGCTTTCTGGCCGCCGGTGAGCAGGTGCACGGCCGCGTGGGGTGGCCCAGGTAGCCGCACGGGCACGGGTTCATGGCGGCAACCAGCAAAATGTCGGCCGGGTAACTGACGGTGCCGGCTGTGCGGGTCAGCGTAACGCGCCCGTCTTCCAGCGGCTGGCGCAGCGCCTCTTTGGCGCGCCGGTCAAACTCCGGAAATTCGTCTAAAAACAAAATGCCTTTATTGGCCAAACTTAATTCGCCGGGTGTCAGGCTGCTTCCGCCGCCGGTCAGCCCCTGGGCAGAGGTCGTGTGGTGCGGTGCGCGAAACGGCCTTGTCTCGATCAGGGCATGTGTGCGGTCCAGCCGGCCGGCAATGGAGTAAAGCTTGGTGCATTCCATTTTCTCTTCAAAGGTCATGTCCGGCAAAATGGTCGGCAGCCGTTTGGCCAGCATGCTTTTGCCGCTGCCGGGCGGCCCGAACAATATGCAGTTATGTCCGCCTGCCGCCGCGATTTCCAGCGCACGCTTGGCGTCGGCCTGCCCTTTGACATCGGCAAAATCGAGCGGCGCCGGTGCTGCCGTGCCGGCGTCTGCGGGCTGCGGCCTTGCTTTTGCAAGGCGTGCCGTTTCGTTCAGGTGCGCACAGACTTCGGCGGCCGTTCTGGCCGGCAACACGTCAATGCCTTCCAAAATGGCGCCCTCTGCCTCGTTGGCTTTTGGAATGAACACGGTTTTGATCCCGCGCGCCTTGGCCTCGATCAGCATCGGCAGCACGCCGCGCACCGGGCGCAGGTCGCCGTCGAGCGACAGCTCGCCTAAAAACGCTGTGTCCTGCAGTTTATCTTTTTTCAGGCCGCCGCCGGCCGCGATCAGCGCAATAAATACCGGCAGGTCGTAGACAGCGCCCTCTTTTTTGATGTCTGCCGGGGCAATGTTTACGGTAATGCGCGCCGTTGGGTAGTGGAAGCCGCCGTTTTTCATGGCAGAGCGCACGCGCTCGCGGCTCTCTTTGACCGCGGCGTCCGGCAGCCCTACCAGGTCAAACCGCGGCAGGCCGGAACTGATATCGGCCTCCACTTCGACCGGGAATGTTTCAAATCCGAATATACCCATGCTTTTTACTTTTGCATACATTTTTTTCACCTAGGTGTATTATACTAAATTCTGTAATTGTTGACAACCGTCTTTAATAAGATTAAAATGTAAGCGGAAAGTTTTTGCATTCATGCATTAAATGTACAGGAGTGGTCATATGAAAGAAAAAGAACTTTACGAGCTCTGGAAGCAAAACGCCGTGCTCGACCCCGATTTGATCGAGGAACTGAATGCTGTTTCGGACGAGGACGAGATCGTTGACCGTTTTTACACCGAACTGGAATTCGGAACAGCCGGCCTGCGCGGGGTGATCGGCGCCGGCACGAACCGCATGAACGTATATACGGTCGGCCGCGCCACACAGGGGCTTGCGCAGTACCTGCTGCAAAAAAAGGCCGCGCCGTCCGTGGCCATTGCTTATGATTCGCGTATCAAAAGCGAAACGTTTGCCGAATTTGCCGCCCGCGTTTTGGCGGCGAACGGCGTAAAGGTCTATTTGTTTGAGGAACTGGTGCCCACGCCGGTGCTCAGTTTCGCGGTGCGCCGGCTCGGCACCGACAGCGGCATCATCATTACGGCGTCGCACAATCCGGCCAAGTATAACGGCTACAAGTGTTACAATCCGAACGGTTACCAGATGACCGATGCAGAGGCGCTGGAAACCTATGGCTATATTCAGCAAGTCGACTATTTCACCGGCATTAAAACTTGTGATTTTGACGCGGCGGTCGCCGACGGGCGTATCGTCATGGTCGGTCAGGAACTGGTAAACGCGTTTTTGGATGCGGTTGAGACACAGCGTGTGCACCCGGATGTTTGCGGAAAATCTGGTTTGCATGTGATCTACACGCCTTTAAACGGCACGGGCAACAAGCCGGTGCGCGCCATTCTTTCGCGCATCGGCGTGCAGCACTGTGACGTTGTGAAAACGCAGGAGCTGCCGGACGGCAACTTCCCGACCTGCCCGTATCCGAACCCCGAGATCCGACAGGCGTTTGAGCAGGCGCTGCTGATGGCCAAGGATTCTCCGGCCGATCTGCTTTTGGCGACGGATCCGGACTGCGACCGCGTCGGCATTGCCGTGCGCGATGAAAACGGCGAATACCGGCTGATGAGCGGCAACCAGGTCGGCGTGCTGCTGCTCAATTACCTGCTTTCGCAGAAGAAGGCAAACGGCACATTGCCCGCCCAGCCTGTTGCGGTCAAATCGTTCGTCTCGACCGACCTGGCCGAAAAAATCGCTGAAAAATATAATTGCGGTTTTAAGAATCTGCTGACCGGCTTTAAGTATATCGGAGAACTGATCACAAACCTTGAAAAAGACGGCCGTGCCGGTGATTTCATCCTTGGCTTTGAAGAAAGCTACGGCTATCTGGCCGGTACGCATGCGCGCGATAAAGACGCGGTCGTCGCCTCAATGCTGATCTGCGAGATGGCGGCGTTTTATAAGCTGCAGGGGCAGACGCTGCTGGATGTGATGAACGATATTTACGAGACGTTTGGCTATTACGTCAACCAGGTAGCAAACTACGCGTTTGAGGGCGCGGCCGGCATGGAAAAAATGCACCAGATCATGGATACGCTGCGCAGCCATGCGCCTAAAGCATTTGCCGGGCATCAGGTCCTGGCTGTTTCAGACTACGAAAGCAGTGTTTGCACTTCGCTTGCCGACGGTACCAAAACGCCGATCGACCTGCCGAAATCCAACGTGCTGGCCTATAAGCTGGAGGGCGGCGCCGGCGTGATCGTTCGCCCCAGCGGCACGGAGCCGAAGATCAAGACGTATGTCACAGCCGTCGGCACCGATATGGCGTCTGCCCAGGCAGCTGCCGATGCGCTTACGGCCGACGCGGCAAAATATATGGAGGCTTAAGCAGTATGAACCGGAAGTTTGCGAAAATCGTTGCCATCGTCCTTGCCGTGCTGATGGCCGGCAGCGCCGTTACGGCCGGTTTGGTCGTTTTTCTGCAGTGACGATAAATTGGAAAAAGCGCACAGCTTGTGTAAAGCTGTGCGCTTTTTGCAGCAAAAAAACGGCGCCTGCTTTTGCAGGCGCCGCAATGTGTATAATTCGGTTTTCCAGTCTGTCAATTAAAGATGGTAAACAATGTCGTCGCTCTTCCAGTTGAAAATCAAAATGCCGATGAACAGCACCAAAACCGAAAAGGCAAGCGAATAGGCGATCATGTACCAGCTTAAAATGGAATTTGGCCCGTACAGCACGCATTGCCGAAACAGCTCAATAATGGAATACAGCGGATTCAGCTTGATCAGTACGACCATCCATTCTGTCGTGATCGTTTTAAGCGAATAGAGGATCGGCACGGTGTAGAACATCAGGCTCATGATAACATTAAAAATGTATTCGATGTCGCGGAAATACACCTGCATGATCGAAAGGATCAGCCCCACGCCGATCGAAAGGATCAGGCAGATGAGGATGGGGATCCAAAACAGCAGCACTTTCCATGTAAGGTCGATCGCATGGCCGTTGCTGATGCCGGTGATCTTGAAGAATGCCATGATGCATGCCAGGCAAAGCAATGAAATGGAAAAGGTTACAAAATTGGATAAAATGCCGGAAACGGGGTACATGTATTTCGGCACATAAACTTTTTTGATAATGGACTGATTGGCACGAAAGCTCATCATGGCTTTTTTGGTGGAGTCTCTGAAAAAGCTGAATACCATTCGGCCGGTAAAAAGGTATACCGGGTAACAGATCACTTCTGCATTGTCCCGGTTAAAAATGCCGTTGAACACAACGGAAAGCACGATCATGTTGAGCAGCGGTTCCAGAAAACTCCAGAAAATGCCCAGCCAGGAATTGCGGTATTTTAGTTTAACGTTTTTGGCAACCAATTCGCTCAGCAGGTTCCTGTAACGTTTGAACATCTTTATATCGTGCCGTGCTTCTTTTTTCGCATTGGCAATAGAGCTCATGAAAAATAAACCTTCTTTGTCATAAACGTGGCAAATAAACGTCTTTTTACTGCTTGTTGTTGGAAAATGCAGCAGACCACTAGATAGAATAACAGAATGATTATAGCATGTCAATCGTAATTTTTCAAGCAAAGCCTCAAAATTTCGGGCGGATTCGCGCCTTTTTGGTGTGATTTTGTGCAGTTTTGCCTCAGCTCCGGCGGCCAAAACGCAAAGATGCGTCTACTGTGTAGTTTGTGCACCGCAGCGGGCGTGCGCGCAAAGAAGTATTTTCCTGCTCCGTTTGGCAGAGACGTTTTATTCGTTGCAAGACGGTTCGGCTTTAAAAACGGCTTTGTAGACGGCTGCGGCCACTTCTTCTGCCGGGCGGTCGGCATTTACCGTCAGGCCGGCGGCTTTTTCGTAAAGCGCCCGGCGGCTGTCGTAAAGCGCTTTGGCGTTTTCTTTGTTTTTGAAAAGCGGCCGCGACGATGCGTCCGGTATGCGCCGGCAGATCACGTCAAACGACGCGTCCAAAAACACGATCACGCACTTTTCGGCAAATGCCTTGCAGTTTCGGGCGTAGGTCAGCGTGCCGCCGCCGGCCGCGATCACAGCGCCGTTCTGGTTGGCAAGCGCGCAGCAGACCTCGTGCTCTTTGTCGCGAAAAAAAGCTTCGCCTTTCCTATCGAAAATTTGGCGCACGCTTTGGCCGCACGCCTTTTCCACGCAGTCGTCCGTGTCAAAAAACGGCAAGCGGCAAAGGCTGCTCAGCGCCCGGCCGACCGTTGTTTTGCCGCTGCCCATAAAACCGCATAGAACAATGTTCATTTCTTCTCCAGCTCTTTTCCGGCGGCGTCAACAGCCGCTAAAATGTCGTCACGCGTAAAAACGGTGCCGTTCCAAAGCGTTTCGGCGGCGGCGGCCTGTCCGGCCAGCATCGTCAGCCCGTTTGCCGTTTTGACGCCGGCGCTGTGCGCCGCAGCAAGCAGCTTTGTCTCCTGTGGGTTATAGATCATGTCAAAAACGCTGCCGGCGCGGCAGACCGTTTCTTCTGCCAGCGGGCATTCGTCGGTGTGCGGAAACATGCCGCACGGCGTTGCGTTTACGATCAGGTCATATGTGCCGCTTGCCGCATTCAGTGTACAGGTGTGCACCTTGGCGTTCAGCTTTTCTTTTATTTCAGCGGCCAGCGCCTCGGCCTTTTGTATTTTCCTTGCGGCGATCGTCAGGTCCGCGCCGGCCAGCACGGCTTCAAGGGCCGCCATTCTGGCTGCGCCGCCTGCACCGCACAAAAGCACTTTCCCGCCCAGTTCCATGCCGGCCAGTTCCAGCCCTTTCAAAAATCCGAGCCAGTCGGTGTTGTCGCCGTAGAACCGGCCGTTTTTTACGCTTACGGTGTTGACCGCGCCAAAGAGTTCGGCTTTTTCGCTTAAGCCGTCTAAATAGGGCAAAATGCGGATCTTGTGCGGGATCGTTACGTTGAACCCGTCCAGCCGCCGCAGTTCGTCTACGGCCTGCGGCAGATCCTGCGGTGCGGTCTCTTTTAGTATGTAGTCGCCGTCGGTGCCGGCGCGGCGCATTAGTGTTTGGTGGATCACAACACTCAGCGAATGGCCGAGCGGGAACCCGATCAGTGCAAAATGCTTCATGGCATACCTCAAAATGAAAATAGATGTTGACATTTGTCTCAGGAATTTATAATATGATAATAGCACACGAATATCGTTTTCACAACAATTATTTACACGGAGGGATTGTGATGATATTTGAAAAAGTCAGAAAAATCCTGTCGGAGCAGCTTGGCGTAGACGAGGATTCTATTCAGGAAGACAGCCTTTTGGCCGAGGATCTGGGCGCCGACAGCCTGGATGCGATCGATATTGTGATGAGCGTGGAGGACGAATTCGGTCTGGAAGTGCCGGACGAAGTCGTTGAGTCCATGAGCACGGTTTCTGACATCGTCAAGTTCATCGAAGACAATAAATAAACGTCTGCGTTATTCCGGCGCGGCGGCGCTTTGTACGGCAAAACCGCTACTGGCGTTTGGCCGCGCCGTTTTCACGCAGCGTATCAGGGGGAAACGTGATGGAAAAAAAGAAATACGTTCTGGCACTTGACCAGGGCACGACCAGCTCCAGGGCTATTATTTTCGACGAACAAGGCGAAATCGTAGCCAAAGCGCAAAACGAATTTACACAGTATTATCCAAGCGACGGCTGGGTGGAGCACGATCCGAACGAAATTTTGCTTTCGCAGATCGGCGCTATTCTCGGTGTGCTGCGCAAAAATTCGATCGACGCGGCAGACATTGCGGCAGTCGGCATCACCAATCAGCGCGAGACGACCGTCGTCTGGGACAAGAAGACCGGTAAGCCGGTCTACAATGCCATCGTTTGGCAGTGCCGCCGCACAGCGCCCATTTGCGAGGAGCTGGAGGCGCGCGGTCTTGGCGATTATATCAAGGAAAAGACCGGCCTTCTGATCGACGCGTATTTCAGCGGCACCAAGATCAAGTGGATCCTCGACAATGTGGAGGGCGCGCGTGCGCGTGCAGAGCGCGGCGAGCTGCTGTTTGGCACCATCGACACCTGGCTGATCTGGAACCTGACCGACGGCAAGGTGCATGTGACCGATTATTCAAACGCCTGCCGCACCATGCTTTTCGACATCGACAACCTCTGCTGGGACGAAACGCTCTGCAAAGAGCTCGGCATTCCGATGTGCATGCTGCCTGAGGTCAAGCCGTCCAGCTGCGTCTACGGCCATATGGCGAAAATCACCGGCATTGAGGACATTGCCGGCGTACCGATCGCGGGCGCCTGCGGCGACCAGCCGAGCGCGCTGTTCGGGCAGGGCTGTTTTGAAACGGGCCAGGCCAAAAATACATACGGTACCGGATGTTTTCTTTTGATGAATACCGGTGAAAAACGCATCAGCTCCCGTTCCAATTTGCTTTCGGGCATTGCCTGGGGGCTGAACGGCAAGGTCACCTATGCGCTGGAAGGCTCTGCTTTCAACGCCGGTTCGGTCATCAAGTGGCTGCGCGACGAGCTGGGCATTATCGAAAGCGCGCCGCAGTGCGACCGTTTTGCCGAAATGGTGGACGATTCGAACGGCCTTTACTTCGTGCCGGCGTTTACCGGCCTTGGTGCGCCGTATTGGGACATGTATGCCCGCGGCACGATGATCGGCCTGACTCGCGGCACCAATAAGTACCACCTCTGCCGCGCCGTGCTCGACAGCATCGCGTTTCAGATGACTGACCTTTTGGAGGCCATGAAAAACGACTCTAACATCGTTTTGAAAGACCTGCGCGTGGACGGCGGCGCTTCGGTGTCCGACATTTTGATGCAGATCCAGGCGGATGTGGCCGGTGTGCAGGTCAACCGCCCGAAAAATGCTGAGGCAACGGCGCTCGGCGCGGCCTATCTGGCCGGGCTTGCCGTCGGTGTGTGGAAAGACACGCAGGAGATCGAGAAAAACCGCCAGGTGCAGAAGATTTTTGTGCCGGCTATGGAGATCACCAAGCGCAACCGCATGTATGATAACTGGAAGCGCGCTGTGGAGCGCAGCCGCAACTGGGAAAGGTAAAATCGGAGAAGGAAATTTTAAAATAAAGAGGTAAAAACATGGATTACAGAAAAGAGTCGCTGAAACTGCATGCGCAGTGGCGCGGCAAATTGGAAGTGACGGCCAGGGCGAAGGTCGGCGACCGTGATGCGCTGTCGCTCGCTTACACGCCCGGCGTGGCAGAGCCCTGCCTGGCCATTCAAAAGGATTACAACAAAAGCTGGGATCTGACCCGCCGCTGGAACATGGTGGCCGTCGTCACAGACGGCAGCGCCGTGCTCGGCCTTGGCGATATCGGCCCGGAGGCCGGCATGCCGGTCATGGAGGGCAAGTGCGTCCTGTTTAAAGAGTTCGGCGGGGTAGATGCGTTTCCGCTTTGCGTGCGCACCAAAGATGTGGATGCGTTCGTGCAGACCGTCTACAACATCAGCGGCTCGTTCGGCGGCATCAATCTGGAGGATATTGCTGCGCCGCGCTGCTTTGAGATCGAGGAAAAGCTCAAGGCCATGTGCGACATCCCGATTTTTCACGACGATCAGCACGGCACGGCCGTTGTTGTTTCTGCGGCGCTGGTCAACGCGACCAAGCTGACCGGCAAGGCGCTTTGTGACTGCCGAGCCGTTATCAACGGCTCGGGGGCGGCCGGCATCGCGATCGCAAAGCTTTTAATGACGCTCGGCCTTGGCGACGTCGTGCTCTGCGACCGCACCGGCGCCATCTATGAAGGGCGCGAGGGTCTCAACCCGTTTAAAGCAGAGGTCGCGGCTGTGACCAACCGTGCCGGCGTAAAGGGCACTTTGGCCGACGCGGTCAAAGATACGGATATTTTTATCGGCGTTTCGGCGCCCGGCGTTTTGACACAGGAAATGGTCAAGACCATGCACAAGGACCCCATCGTTCTGGCTATGGCGAACCCCACGCCCGAGATCATGCCGGATCTTGCGCGCGAAGCCGGTGCGGCGATCGTGGGTACCGGCCGTTCCGATTTTCCGAATCAGATCAATAACGTTGTGGCGTTCCCGGGCATTTTCCGCGGCGCGCTGGATGTGCGCGCCAGCGCCGTAACAGAAAACATGAAGATCGCGGCGGCCTACGCCATTGCTTCGCTCGTCAGCGACGAGGAACTGACGCCCGATTATATCATGCCGCACGCGTTTGACCCGCGTATCCGCGACACGGTCGCGAAGGCGGTGGCAGACGCCGCTGTCAAAGACGGCGTGGCCCGCGTATAACGCCGTTTTTGGGCCGGATATTCGTAAGGCCTGAAAGATGGAGTTTCTATATTGAAAACAGAGGCAGGAGGGATTTGTATGCGTAAAAAAATCATTGTTGCCGGTATGGGGCACGGCGGTTTGGCCGTTGCTGCCATTTTGGCCAGGGCCGGCTTGGATGTAACGGTCTATGAGCAAAAAAGCGCCGGCACGCTCGGCTACGACTGGACCGATATTTTTGACCCAAAGGCGTTCGCCGTCGCCGGTCTGCCTATGCCGCCGCGTCCTCTTTATACATATAAAGAGGACATGACCTTTTTCAATCCCTCCATGACGGTCGGCCTGCGTCAGCATGTGCCGCCGGCAAAACGCGAAATCAAAATGGAACGGCGCGATCTGTACGCGCACCTCATTCACTGCGCCGAATCAAGCGGCGCGCACCTGGTGTACGACTGCACCGTGCGCGGCCCGCTGATGACCGGCAGCCGCGTGGTGGGCGTTTCTACGGATAAAGGCGATTTTTATGCCGATTTGGTCATTGACGCCTGCGGCATGCGCTCGCCTGTGCGTGAAAATCTGCCGCTTTGCGTGCCGATCGATAAAACCGTGGACCGGCTGGACCGCATCACCATTTACCGTGCGTTTTACGACCGTGCCGACATGCAGGAAGTGCGCGACAAGTTTAAGGTCGTTCTTTTTGCAGACGGCATCCGCGGCATCAGCTGGATCGCGACCGAGGGGCAGTATACCGACCTTTTGATCGGCCGTTTTGCTGATTTTGATTTGGCAGAAGTGGACCGCTTTGCGGATTTCCTGCGGCAAACCAATCCGCAGCTTGGCCGCAAAGTACTGCGCGGCGGTCAGTTTGTGGAAATTCCGGTGCGCCAGCCGCTTGCGGTCATGGTCTGGAACGGCTACGCCGCCATTGGCGACAGCGCGTTCATGACGGTGCCGCTGATCGGCTCCGGCATTGCGAATTCGCTGCGCGCCGCCCGTTTCCTGGCCGACACGGTGCTTGCTGATACTTATGGCCGGTTCGACTGTGAAACGCTCTGGCCTTATGCGGTGCGCTATTTCCGTGCGCTTGGGTGCGGCTTGGCGCCGCTTGCTGCGGCGAAACGTCTGCTGCTGAAAATGAGCCCGCAGGATATTGATTACTTCTTTGAATCCGGCACGCTGAATGAGGACAATATTACCATGACGGCCGATTTTCACAGCTTGTTCGACCTGATCCGTTTTGACCCGGCCGATCTTTTGAAAAAAGGCAAAAACATTTGCAAAAACAAAAGCGCTATGAAGAAGCTGCTTTCCGGCGTGCCGAAGATCATGGGCGCCATGGCGGCCGGCGCGGCGATCCCGCAGCATTGGGATGAACGCACCGTGCGCCGCTGGGCAGCGCAGTATGCAGCTTGTTTTCGATAAAATGTGCATTATGCGCTAGCTTTTTTCTTAAAATTTTGTGCAACTTGTACAGCTTTGTCAATTCCTGTGCGTTTAAAGCCGTAAAATTTACCATTGCACTACCGGTTACAAATGTGTTACAATGTTTACAATTTGAAACCGCGAGGTAGAGTATGGGTAAAAAGATTAAACGATCTGTCGTGCTTTTGCTGGCGCTTGTTTTGAGCATAATGCTCTTTCCCGGCAGTGCATCGGCCGATTCAGAACAGGAACTGTTTACACCGCGTCTGACCGCACCGGAATCCGGCAATGCCTACTATTATAGTCTTAATTACTATTATAATTGCGGCTACGGCATGCCAAACTGCGTTGCCTATGTGTACGGCCGCATCTATGAAATCAACCAGTCCCAGCCGCTGATCACGCACGGCGACGCCAGCCAGTGGTGGGCCATCAATGAGGCCGGCGGATTTTACGAAACGGGCGACACGCCCGAAGTGGGTGCCATTGTCTGCTGGACAGGCGGGCGCAGCGGCGGTCACGTTGCTGTGGTCGAGGCGGTCGACGGCAACATGATCACGATCTCCGAATCCCATTACGGCGGCAAGTTCTTTGATACGCGCACCATCCGTGCCGATGGGTCAGATTATCTGACGTCTATGAATTTCCGCGGCTATATGTACGCTTCCCACAACGTGGCCGAGGCGGTGCGCATTGCCGAGGAAGAGGCTGAAAAGCAGGCGCTGCGCGATGGTCTGCGCCGTTATAAAACGGACGAGCCCGACCTTGTCGTGGCCGGCGGCCAAAGCACGTTTGAGGTGCTCAGCGGCGAGGCGCAGGCAAACGGTAAAAAAGTCGTCAGCGAACGCAATCTGCTGGCCTCCGGCATGATGTAAACCACTGCCTGCCGTTTTGCCCTATATATAATAAAACATTAAATATGGTTAAAAAGCGTGTCCTGTGACCAAGCAGGGCGCGCTTTTTTATGAACTTTTTTAAAAATTTCAAAAAAGTGCTTGACATTCCAGAAAGTTGGTTATAATATAATAACAGAGTTAGCACTCAGGCGTCGAGAGTGCTAACCCGTGAAAAAGGACGGTGAGAATGTGAAAAACGACAGAAGCTCGCTCATCCTCGGCAAGATCATAGAGGAGTATATCCGCTCCGGCGAGCCGATGGGTTCCAAAACGCTTGCGTCGCTTTTGCCGTATACCGTCTCCAGCGCCACGATCCGCAATGAAATGGCGCGTCTGGGCGAACTGGGTTACCTGGAACAGCGCCATACCAGCGGCGGGCGTATTCCCAGCCTGACCAGCTACCGGTATTATGTCAATAATATCATGCAGCCGCAGAAGGTCACGGCGCGCGAGGCCTCGCACATTTACGAGGCGCTCAGCGTCAACGCTTCTGACCCGGAACGCTTGCTTGCCGACGCAGCGCGCCTTTGTGCAGACGTAACGGGCTGTGCGGCTTTTGCTTCGGCGCACAGTGACCGGCTCGACTGTGTGCAGGGCGTGGAGATCATCCCGGCCGGCAGCGGCAAGGTGATGCTCATCGTGCTCTCCACAGGCGGGCGCATCAAATCGTCGCTGTGCCGTGTGCAGTGTGCGGTGGACAGCGCGTTTACCGACGCGTTCTACGCGCTTTGCAACCGGTACTTTATCGGCACGCCGCTTGAGGATGTTAACCTTTCGCTGATTCAGTCTACAGCGCAGTTTCTCGGCGCGCAGATCTTCGACATGCTGCCGATCCTGACAGCGCTTTGTGCACTCTGCCGCGAGGCGGCGCGCAGCGCGCTGTTTATTGAGGGCGAAACGAATCTGCTGGCGCATGAAGAACTGGGTCCTGCACTTGCGCCGATCCTGTCTTTCCTGGCAGACCGGGAATCGCTTAAAAAGCAGCTGGCAGACTATGCGCAGCGCGGGTCTTCGCTGGAACTGTTCATCGGCGGCGAAAACACATGCTATGCACTGAAAAAAACCGTTACTATGATCGCTTCGTTCAGCTACGGCAGCGCACAGCGGGCGACACTCGGCGTGATCGGCTCTACGCGAATCGATTATGCCCGTATCATTCCCCGCGTCTCCTTTATCTGTGAGACCGTGGGCAAATTATTAAAGCAGGGGGGCGTATCTTATGCGCAGTGAAGACGAGAAGAAAGAGAGCGCGCAGGCACCGCAGGACACGGCAGAGGCTGCATCTGCACCACAAAGTGCGCAGGAAAAACCGGCCAAGTCCGGCAAAGAAAAAAAGAGCAAAAAGAAAAGCGCCGACAAATCTGCGGCCGAACTTGAAAAGCTGCAAAAGGAGCTGGACGAGACGAAGGAGCAGATGATGCGCGTGGCGGCGGAGTATGCGAATTACCGCAGCCGTACCGCGAAAGAAAAGGAATCGGCCTTTTCAAACGCAAAGTGTACAGTTGTCAGCGAATTTCTTGCTGTGGCCGACAACCTGGAACGTGCCGTGACAAGCGGCCAGAACGATCTGGAGTCGCTGCACAAGGGGCTGACCATGACGCTTGACGGCCTGAAGGCCGCACTGGAAAAACTCGGCGTAAGCGCCTACGGCGAAAACGGCGACACCTTTGACCCGAACCTGCACAATGCAGTCATGCACATTGAAGACGAGCAGTACGGCGACGGCGAGATTGTGGACGTTTTCCAAAAAGGCTATAAAATAAATGATAAAGTTATTCGACCTGCTATGGTTAAGGTAGCAAATTAAGGAGGAATTTACTATGGCAAAGATTATAGGTATTGACCTTGGTACAACAAACAGCTGCGTCAGCGTGATTGAGGGCGGCGAACCCGTCGTTATCCCCAACGCGGAAGGCGCCAGAACAACACCGTCTGTTGTGGCATTTACAAAGGACGGCGAAAGGATCGTGGGCTCTGTCGCAAAGCGCCAGGCCATCACGAACCCGGAGCGCACCATTGCTTCTATCAAAAGACATATGGGCTCTGACTACAAAGTCAACATCGACGGCAAGGCTTACACCCCGCAGGAGATCTCGGCGATCATCCTGCAGAAGCTGAAGTCCGACGCAGAGGCTTACCTGGGCGACAAAGTGACCGAAGCGGTCATCACCGTGCCGGCTTACTTTACGGACGCACAGCGCCAGGCTACGAAAGACGCCGGTAAGATCGCCGGCATGGAAGTAAAGCGTATCATCAACGAACCGACGGCGGCTGCCCTTGCGTTCGGCATTGATAAAGAAGACGACCAGAAGGTCATGGTCTACGACCTTGGCGGCGGCACGTTCGACGTTTCCATCATCGAAATGGGCGACGGCGTGCAGGAAGTGCTGGCTACGGCCGGTAACAACCACCTGGGCGGCGACGACTTTGACCAGAAGATCATGGATTGGCTCGTTGCACAGTTCAAGAATGAGCAGGGCATTGACCTTTCCAAAGATAAAATGGCCATGCAGCGTATCAAAGAGGCGGCCGAAAAAGCCAAGATCGAGCTGTCCGGCATGTCCACCTCGCACATCTCGCTGCCGTTCATCACGGCAGATGCGACCGGCCCGAAGCATCTGGAGGCCGATCTGACCAGAGCCAAGTTCAACGAAATGACGGCCGACCTGGTCGAGGCCACCATGGGCCCGGTGCGCCAGGCTATGAAAGACAGCGGCCTGTCTATGAACGACATCGACAAAGTGCTGCTGGTCGGCGGTTCCACCCGTATCCCGGCCGTGCAGGACGCGATCAAGAAATTCTCCGGCAAAGAGCCGTTCAAGGGCATCAACCCTGACGAGTGCGTGGCCATGGGCGCTGCGCTGCAGGGCGGCGTGCTCGGCGGCGACGTAAAGGGCCTGCTTCTGCTCGACGTTACGCCGCTGTCCCTTGGCATTGAGACTATGGGCGGCATCAACACCGTGATCATTGAAAGAAACACCACCATCCCCACGAAGAAGAGCCAGATCTTCTCCACGGCAGCCGACAACCAGACTTCGGTCGAGGTGCATGTGCTGCAGGGCGAAAGACAGTTCGCAAAGGACAACAAGACCCTGGGCATGTTCCACCTGGACGGCATCCTGCCGGCCAGAAGAGGTACGCCGCAGATCGAAGTTACGTTTGACATCGACGCGAACGGCATCGTGCACGTCAGCGCCAAGGATCTGGGCACCGGCAAGGAACAGCAGATCAGCATCACCGCTTCCTCCAACATGAGCAAGGAAGACATCGACCGCGCTGTGAAAGAGGCAGAGCAGTATGCGGAAGAGGACAAGAAAAAGAGAGAGTCCGTTGACCTGCGCAACGAGGCCGACCAGATGGTTTATCAGACCGAAAAGATTTTGGCTGATGACGGCGACAAGTTCTCGGATTCCGACAAGACGGAACTGAATGAAAAGATGGACGCGCTCAAAGAAGCGCTCAAGGGCGAAGACCTGGACGCCATCAAGAACGCGAAAGAGGCGCTCACCAACAAGTTCTACGAAGTTTCCCAGAAGCTCTATGAATCTGCACAGGCACAGCAGGGCAGCGCGCAGGGCGCAGGTCCGCAGGGCGGTGCAAACGCCGGCCAGAGCGGCACAGAGTACACGGATGCGGATTATAATGAGGTAGACGACAACTAAACCACAGCCGGGCGGCACGTATTGCCGCCCGATTTGTGTGCTTTGTGAAAGGGAAGGAGGCAGGCGTATATGCCCGAAGAAAAACGAGATTATTATGAGGTGCTGGGCGTATCCAAAAGCGCTTCCGAAGATGAGATCAAAAAAGCCTACCGCAAGGTGGCTAAAAAATACCACCCCGACTTAAACCCTGACGATCCGCAAGCCGAGGCCAAGTTCAAAGAAGTGAACGAGGCGTACGAGGTGCTTTCAGACCCGCAGAAAAAGGCGCGCTACGACCAGTTCGGCCACGCCGGGGTAGACCCGAATTACGGCGCGGGCCAGGGCGGCTACGGCGGCGGATTCGGCGGCGGTTTCGGCGGTGGCTTTGGGTTTGACGATTTTGATTTGGGCGACATTTTCTCCAGCTTTTTCGGCGGTGGCGGCGGTGGCCGTAACCCGAATGCACGCCAGCGCGGGCGCGATCTGCAGACCACGCTGACGCTCACGTTTGAGGAGGCGGCCAAAGGCTGCCGCAAAACCGTTGAATTTCTGCGTGTGGAAGACTGCTCTGAATGCGGCGGTACCGGTGCGGCAAAGGGCACGTCGCCTACCGTCTGCCCTGAGTGCCAGGGCCGCGGCGTCGTTACGGTACAAACGCGCAGTGCGCTCGGCGTTATCAGCACGCAGCGCACCTGTTCACGCTGCGGCGGCACCGGTAAGATCATTTCTTCGCCGTGCCACAAGTGCGGCGGTAAGGGCAAGGTCAGACGCCGTGTAAAGGCAGACGTCAACGTGCCTGCCGGCATTGACAACCGCCAGGTCATCAACGTGCGCGGCAAGGGCGATTCCGGCCTGAATGGCGGCCCGGCCGGCGACCTGAAAGTCGTGGTCACCATCCGCAAACACCCGTATTTTGAGCGAGACGGGTACGACGTTTGGCTGACGCAGCACATTTCGTTCGTGCAGGCAGCGCTCGGCGCCGACATCATGGTGCACACGCTTGACGGCGATGAAAAGATCCCGGTGGCTGCCGGCACGCAAAACGGCGATGTGTTCAAAATGAAAGGCAAGGGCATGGAGCGCCTTGGTTCCGGCCGTCGGGCCGACCAGTTCGTGCGCTTTGTCGTGGATGTGCCTACGTCGCTGACCAAAGAGCAGAAAGAGCTTCTGCGCCAGTTCGACAAAGAGTATGTGCCGCCGAAAAAGGAAAAAGAGGGCTTTTTCGGGAAATTTAAGAAATAAAGACATTTTCTGAACAAAGTTTACGCGCTTTTGAAATAACGGCGCTGTGTAAAATGCTTTTTACACAGCGCCGTTTCTTTTTGTCAGTTTTTTTACTTTGCTTTCATTTCTCCTTGAATAGCGGGCGCTATCATGGGCATGTCTTTAAAGAGTGTATCTTTTAGACGATCTGTTTTTATGGGAGGAATTTTTATGAAGAAAACCATTGTGATCCTGATCGCAGCCGTTGTCGCCATCACGGCAGTTTTTGCGGCCTGCAGCAGCGGAAAAGACGATGCGGGCGCGTCGGGCACAGCGATCCATGTGCTGACGCGTGAGGACGGCTCCGGCACCAGAGGCGCGTTTGTGGAGCTGTTCGGCATTGAGGAAAAGGACGAAAATGGTGAAAAAGTGGACAAAACGATCCAGACGGCGGAAATCACCAACAGCACTTCCGTTATGCTGACTACGGTGAACGGCGATGTGAACGCCATCGGCTACGTTTCGCTCGGTTCGCTTTCTGACGATGTAAAGGCGCTGCAGATCGACGGGGCGGACGCCACGGCTGAAAACATTGAAAACGGCACCTACAAAGTGGCGCGTCCGTTCAACATCGCTTACAAAGACGGCCTTTCCGAAGCCGGCCGGGATTTCATGAATTACATCATGAGCGACGAGGGCCAGGCCATTGTCAGTGAAAACGGCTATATTCCGGTGGAAGCAAGCGGTGCGTTTGCTACAAACGGCGCTTCCGGCTCCGTCACCGTCGGCGGTTCTTCTTCCGTCTATCCGCTGATGGAAAAGCTGGCCGAGGCTTACCAGAAAGTCAACACCTCGGTTACCGTCAACGTGCAGCAGAGCGACTCCACAGTGGGCATGTCTTCGGCGCAGTCCGGCGTGTATGACATCGGCATGGCGTCCAGAGCGCTTGAACAGTCCGAACTCGACGGCGGCCTGACCGGCGTAACGATCGCAACCGACGGCATTGCGGTCATCGTCAATCAGGAAAATGCACTGAACGGCCTGACTTCTGACCAGGTCAAGGGCATTTACACCGGCACGCTGACTACCTGGGAAGAGCTTTCTGCAGATGCACAGAAGTAAACACCATGTAAAAGAGATCCTGATGCGGGCGCTGTTTTTCCTGTGCGCCTGCATCAGCGTGTTTTGTGTCGTCATCATCTGTTATTTTGTGCTGACAAGCGGTCTGCCTGCCTTTCGCGAGATCGGTTTTGCCGATTTTATTTTCGGCATGGAGTGGCGGCCGTCTTCGGGCGTCTACGGCATTTTCCCAATGATCGTCGGCAGCGTTTACGTCAGTGGCCTGGCTATGCTGATCGGTGTGCCGCTCGGCCTTGCCTCGGCTGTTTTTCTGGCGTATTACTGCCCGAAAAAAATCTATTCCTTTGCTAAAAATGCTGTTGATCTAATGGCCGGCATCCCGTCTGTTGTGTACGGCTTTTTCGGCCTTGTCGTCATTGTGCCCATTATGCAGCGCGTGTTCGGCACCAACGGCAAGGGCGTGTTGACGGCGGCGATCATTCTGGCCATTATGATTTTGCCGACCATTACCGGCGTGTGCGAAAGCGCCATGCGCGCGGTGGACCCGGCTTATTTTGAAGGGGCGCTGGCGCTTGGCGCCACCAAGGAATCGGCTGTTTTTATGTGCGCGTCACGCGGGGCGCGCTCCGGTATCCTGGCCGGGATCGTGCTGGCCGTCGGCCGTGCGATCGGTGAAACCATGGCGGTCGTGATGATTGCCGGCAACCAGCCGATCATTCCGGACAGCGTCCTTTCGGGCGTGCGTACGCTGACTTCCAACATCATTCTGGAGATGGGCTATGCGACGGACCTGCACCGTGAAGCGCTTTTGGCCACGGCAGCCGTGCTGTTCGTGTTCATCCTGCTCATCAACCTCTCCTTCTCACTTCTGAAACGGGGGGCGAAAGAAAAGTGAAACGTCTGCAAAAAGCGCTTGGCTATGTGCGCCGTCATCCCGGCGCAGCGTTTGTGCGTTTTCTGATCTATCTGCTGAGCGCGCTCGGCATTTTCACCGTCGGCGCCATGGTCGTCTACATCGTCGTCAAAGGCGTGCCGAACCTGAAGCCGGAACTGTTTTCCCCGGTCTACACAAGCGAAAATGCCTCTATGCTGCCCGCGATCATTAATACCCTGATCGTTGTCGGCGTGACGATGCTGATCGCCGTGCCCATCGGCATTTTTTCCTCGGTCTATCTGGTCGAGTACGCCAAACCCGGTTCGCGCTTTTCCAAACTGATCGGCACAGCGGCGGAAACGCTGGCCGGCATTCCGTCCATTGTCTACGGCCTGTTCGGTTTTATTGTGTTTGTAAACGGCATGCACTTCGGCAACAGCCTGATCGCCGGTATTTTGACGCTGGCCATTATGGTGCTGCCGGTCATTATGCGTACCTCGCAGGAGGCACTGCTGGCCGTACCGGCCTCTTACCGCGAGGGCAGCTATGCGCTCGGCGCCGGCAAGCTGCGCACGGTTTTTAAAGTGGTGCTCAAAAGCGCCATGCCCTCCATCATGTCCGGCGTTATTCTGTCGGTCGGGCGCATCGTCGGCGAAACGGCGGCGCTCATCTACACGGCCGGCACCATTCCAAAAGTGGCGGCAGGGCTGCAGTCCTCCGGCCGAACGATCGCCGTACACATGTATTCGCTGATGAGCGAAGGGCTTTATATGGACGAGGCCTATGCGGCCGCCGTTGTTTTGCTCATTATTGTGATCGTTATTAATATGCTCTCAAATCTACTCGTAAAAAAGGCGGAAAAGAATGAATAAACATAAAATCAGCATTCAGCACCTGAATTTGTTTTACGGCTCGTTCCAGGCGCTGAAGGACATCAACTTATCTATGGAGGAAAAAGAGGTCACGGCGCTGATCGGCCCCTCCGGCTGCGGCAAGTCCACACTGCTCAAGTGTATCAACCGCATGAACGACCTGGTGCCCGGCTGCCGTATCGAGGGCGAGATTTTGCTGGACGGCCAAAACGTCATGCAGGTCGAAGACCTGAACCTGCTGCGCAAAAACGCCGGCATGGTCTTTCAAAAGCCAAACCCGTTTCCGATGAGTATTTACGACAACATCGCCTACGGTCCGCGCTGCCACGGCATCAAGAAAAAGCAGCAGCTCGATGAGATCGTGGAGCGCTCCCTGCGCGACGCGGCGCTTTGGGACGAGGTGCGCGACCGCCTTAAGAAAAGCGCACTCGGCATTTCGGGTGGTCAGCAGCAGCGCCTTTGTATTGCGCGCGCCCTGGCCGTGGAACCCCAGGTCATTTTAATGGATGAACCGACTTCAGCGCTTGACCCGCTCTCGACCGATAAGATCGAACAGCTGGTGCTGCGTTTGAAAGAAAAGTACACCATCGTGATCGTCACCCACAACATGCAGCAGGCACGCCGCATTTCTGACAAAACGGCGTTTTTCCTGCTCGGCGAAGCCGTGGAAAGCGGCGAAACGGCCCGGATTTTTGAAAACCCTGCCGATGAGCGCACGGCGGCTTATGTGAACGGACGCTTCGGATAATTTGATTTACAGGATCGTGATGCTTTTGCCGTCCACCAGGATCTTGCCGCTTTTCTGCATTTTCTTCAGTTCGCGCATCATGGCGCACCGGTCGGCCGAAAGGTAGTCGGCCAGGTCGCTGTAGCTCATCGGCACGCGGATCTGGCGGGCGCCCTGTTTGATACTCTGCTGGTTTAAATAGGCCAGCAGTTTTTTTTCGGTCGTTTTTCGGCTTAAAATGTCTATGTGCGTGTATCTTCGGCGCACCGCGCCAAGCAGCAGGCCGGCTGCGTTTTCGCACAGGCGGGCATTGTTCAGTGAAAAAAGCGCGCTGCGGTCGGCGAAAAGCACTTCTGTTTTTGTTTTGGCTATGCTATAATGGTCACCGGCATAAAACATTTCGCTGGCCAGAGCGTCGCCGCGCAGCAAAATTTCAATGATGCTCCTGCGCCCGTCCTCGTCGGTGCTTATTACGAAAATTTTGCCGGAAAGCACAATACCCAGTTGGTTTTTGGAAATTTTTATTTGCTCGTTTTTTTCAAAAACCATAGTGGTGCAGTGTATTTCTTTTGCCAAAAGTGGCACAACCACGCCGTTTATGCCGTTGAAAAGCGCACAAGTGTACAAAAAATCACCCTCAATATATATTGCTTGTTAAAAACTTTTACAACTATATCTTGTATTATAACAAAAGTCTGTTGCATTTGCAACAGACTTTTGCGTTTGTCTCTGCTATTATGTATAAGCAAAGTTTCGGCGCGCGCACTTCGCGCCGTGAAAGGAAGGATGTATGATGAAGATCATCAAGCGCAATGGCAGCGAAGTGGATTTTGACCTTGGCAAAATCGTTACCGCCGTTACCAAAGCCAACAATGCCGGCACTAAAAAAGAGCTGAATGACTCGCAGATCCGCGAGGTCGCCGAATATGTAGAGTTCAAGCTTTCCAAAGCGAACCGCGCCTTTTCAGTTGAGGAAATTCAGGACATCGTTGAAAACCAGATCATGGCAAAGGGCGCTTTTGAAACGGCCAAACGGTATGTTAAGTACCGTTACACCCGTTCCCTTGTGCGCAAGGCCAACACGACCGACAACCAGATCCTTTCCCTGATCGAGTGCAATAATGAAGAGGTCAAGCAGGAAAATTCCAATAAAAACCCAACGGTCAACAGCGTGCAGCGCGACTATATGGCCGGCGAGGTTTCCAAGGATATCACCAAGCGCCTGCTGCTGCCGCCCGATATTGTGGAGGCGCATGAACAGGGCATCATCCATTTTCACGATGCCGACTATTTCGCCCAGCATATGCACAACTGCGACCTTGTGAATCTGGAGGATATGCTGCAAAACGGCACGGTCATCAGCGAAACGATGATCGAAAAGCCCCACAGCTTTTCCACCGCCTGCAACATCGCCACGCAGATCATTGCGCAGGTCGCCTCCAACCAGTACGGCGGCCAAAGCATTTCGCTGACGCATCTTGCCCCGTTTGTGGACATTTCGCGCCAGAAGATCCGCAGGTCCGTTGCCGAAGAGGCCAAAATGTTCGGCACGCCCGCCACGGAGGAAACCATTAATAAAATCGCTGAAAAGCGCCTGCTTGACGAGATCAAGCGCGGCGTGCAGACCATCCAGTACCAGGTCGTGACCCTGCTGACGACCAACGGCCAGGCGCCGTTCGTCACGGTGTTCATGTATCTGAACGAGGCCAAAAATGAGCAGGAAAAGGCCGACCTTGCCCTGATCATTGAAGAAACGCTCAAACAGCGCATGCAGGGCGTGAAAAACGAAAAGGGCGTGTGGGTCACGCCGGCATTCCCGAAGCTTATCTATGTGCTCGAAGAGGACAATGTCCGCGAAGACAGCCCGTACTGGTACCTGACTGAGCTGGCCGCAAAGTGCACGGCCAAGCGCATGGTGCCCGATTATATCTCTGAAAAGAAAATGCTGGAATATAAGGTCGACAAAAACGGCAACGGCAACTGCTACCCCTGCATGGGCTGCCGTTCGTTCCTGACCCCGTATGTGGACCCTGCCACCAACAAGCCGCAGTATTACGGCCGCTTCAACCAGGGCGTTGTCACCATCAACCTGCCTGACGTGGCGCTTTCGTCCGAGGGCAACATGGAGCGCTTCTGGCAGATCTTTGACGAGCGTCTGGATCTGTGCTACCGCGCGCTGATGTGCCGCCACAACCGTTTAAAGGGCACGCTGTCCGACGCTGCGCCCATTTTGTGGCAGAACGGCGCCCTGGCGCGCCTGAAAAAGGGCGAAAAGATCGACAAGCTGCTCTACGGCGGCTATTCCACCATCAGCCTGGGCTATGCCGGCCTCTATGAGTGCGTCAAGTACATGACCGGCTACAGCCACACCGTTTCCGGCCCGCCGAAAGAGTTCGCGCTGGCCGTTATGAAGCACATGAACGACAAGTGCAAAGAGTGGAAGGCCAAGGAAAACATCGATTTCAGCATTTACGGCTCGCCGATCGAATCCACCACTTACAAGTTTGCCAAGTGCCTGCAAAAGCGCTTCGGCATTGTAGAGGGCATCACCGACCGCACCTACATCACCAACTCGTACCATGTGCCGGTGTTTGAGGAGATCGACGCGTTCACCAAACTGAAGTTCGAGTCCGAGTTCCAGGCGCTTTCGCCCGGCGGCGCCATCTCGTATATCGAGGTGCCGAACATGCAGGACAACATCCCTGCCGTGCTCGAGGTCATGAAGTATATCTACGACAACATCATTTATGCCGAGCTGAACACCAAGAGCGACTACTGCCAGGTCTGCGGCTACGACGGCGAGATCCAGATCGTGACCGAGGACAGCGGCAAGCTCATCTGGAAGTGCCCGAAGTGCGGCAACACCGACCAGGACAAAATGAACGTTGCCCGCCGCACCTGCGGCTACATCGGCACGCAGTTCTGGAACCAGGGCCGCACGCAGGAGATCAAGGATAGGGTGCTGCATCTGTAATGAACTACGGCGAGATCAAAGACTGCGACATTGCAAACGGCGAGGGCGTGCGCGTTTCCCTGTTCGTTTCGGGCTGCACACACCACTGCCCCAACTGTTTCAATCAGCAGACGTGGGATTTTTCGTTTGGCCAGCCCTTTACGCGTGAGGTCGAGGACCGCCTTTTGCAAATGCTTTCGCGCAGCTATATCGGCGGTCTGTCGCTGCTCGGCGGCGAGCCGTTTGAACCGCAGAACCAAAAGGTGCTTTTGCCGTTTCTGCGCCGCGTGAAAGAGATGTATCCGCAAAAAAATATCTGGTGCTACTCGGGCTACACGCTCGAGGAGCTGCTCGGCCCGTCGCGCGCCCACACGGACGACACGCTGCCGATGCTTCAGCTGATCGATATTCTGGTCGACGGCCGCTTTGTGGAGGCGCTTAAGGACATTTCGCTGAAATTCCGCGGCTCTTCCAATCAGAATGTGATCGACGTGAAAAAGACGCTCGCAAGCGGTGAAAAAGTGCTTTATCTGCAGTAAAAAACGTCGGTAAATCCGAATTATGCCGGCGCAGACGGTCTGTCTGCGCCGGCTTTTGCTTATAAGCATTGCAGGGGAAATATGGAAAACATCGGGAAATTAAGAAATATGACGTCCATCTATCTTTTGCAGGGCGACAAAATGCTTTTGCTGTACCGGCAGGGTTCCCGCGTTGTGAACCGGGTTTGGGTCGGTTCGGCCGGCGGCCATTTTGAAAAGAATGAGTTAAACGATGCCATGGCATGCGTGCTGCGGGAGCTGCATGAAGAATTGTCTGTGACGCCGGATATGCTCAGTGACCTGAAACTGCGCTATGTCACCCTGCGCAGAACCGATACCGAGATCCGGCAAAATTATTATTTCTTTGCCGCGTTAAAAGACGGCTGCCGGCGTGATCTGGTGTCTAACGAGGGCGTTTGCCGCTGGTTTGCACTGGACGAGGTGCACAAGCTGAAAATGCCCTTTACGGCGCAGTATGTGGTGGCGCATTACCTGCAAACCGGCCGGTATGACGACGCGGTATACGGCGGCATTGCCGATGGGGAAAAAGTCGTATTTACAAAAATGCCGGCGTTTTGACCGGCTGCAGTCCAATAAAATGCCAATATGGATCGATGGAGGGTACTGTATGAAAATCGACGGCAACGAAAAAGAAAAAGCGGCCATGGACGCGTTTCACCGCGGTGACCGGGCAGAGGGGCTGCGGCTGCAGGCTGCGTTTGTTTCGGATTTTCGCCGGGCTTATCAGCAGCAGGACCATTGCCCCTGCCAAAAGGCCTGTGCTTACCACGGTGACTGCCGGGCTTGTGTGGCCATTCACCGGGCGCACGGTGAACATGTGCCAAACTGCATGCGCCCCATGCTCAATGCAAAGTTCAGGCAGCTTTCGGCGCTTACCGAGCATACGCTGGCGCATGAGATCGAGCCGCCGGCGGAAATTTTAAGAAAAGAATTTCAAAAGTAAGCTAAATGCAGGCCGGTTATAAAAGCGTCCGGGTGGCTTCCCTGGCGGCCGTGAAAAAAAGACGCAAAGTGTTTGCGTCTTTTTTCATGTCACCCGGTGCCAACATCTATGAATCGCTTGTTGCTTTTTACAATATGTTGTGCTAAAATAAAATGGTCAAAATATTAATGTTAAATCCGTTTGCTTGATCTTGCTTGTTTTTGGAGGAATTTGTCATGAAATGTCCGTTTTGCGGTTATTCGGAAAGCCGGGTCATCGACTCCCGCCCGACCGATGAAAACGAACGCATCCGCAGAAGACGCGAGTGCCTGCAGTGCAAAAAACGTTTTACAACGTATGAAATCATTGAAGACCTGCCCATTATCGTCATTAAAAAAGACAAAAGCCGCGAAGTGTTCGACCGCAACAAGCTGCTTAAGGGCATGCTGCGCGCCTGTGAAAAGCGCCCGGTCACGATCCAGGTGCTGGAACAGGCCATCGACAGCATCGAAACGCAGCTGCAGTCCACACTGGAGCGGGAGGTCACCAGTGTGCGCATTGGTGAAATGACAATGGAAAAGCTGCGCGACATTGACGAGGTGGCCTACGTCCGTTTCGCCAGTGTGTATAAGGAATTTGACAGCGCCGAGGCTTTTAAGGAAGAGCTGGCAAAGCTGTCCTGACTTGTCGGGGGTGTCAATCATGCAGCTGCACCGGTGGCCGAAAAAGGTTCAGGAACTCACGGCGGGGCAGTCCTGCGTGCGGGACTGTATTGGGCAGTCCGGCGCCCAGGTGTGGCTGTTTGACCGCCTTGTGCTGAAAACCGGGCACAGCGTGCCGGCCATTCGTGCAGAAAAAGAACGGCTCGCTTATCTTGCCGGCCGTCTGCCGGTTCCCCGCGTCGTGCATTATGAAGAGGTGCGTGGCCGCGCATTTTTGCTTATGGAACGTCTGCCGGGGCGCATGCTTTGCGATGAAGTGTACCTGCGCGACCCGCAACAGCTGGTGCGTCTGCTGGCTGAGGCTTATACGCTGTTGCGCCGCGCCGATTTGTCCGATTGTCCGTTCGATGCCGGCACCGGCGCACTTTTGCCGGCTGCGCGCGTGCGCGTGCAAAGAAAGCAGTGCTCTGTGTCGGATGCAGAGCCGGGCACATACGGCTCCGGCGGTTTTCAGAACCCTGCCGTGCTTCTTGCGTGGCTGGAGCAGCATGTGCCGCCGTGCGAGCCGGGCTTTGTGCACGGCGATTTCTGTTTGCCGAACATTTTGGTGCAGGGCGGCACGGTCAGCGGTTTTGTAGACGTCGGGCACTGCGGTCTTGGCGACTGCTGGCAGGATCTGGCGCTTGGCCTGCGCAGTTTGGAGCATAATTTGAAAGCGCGTCTGGGAGCAGCCGCGTTTGCGGCCGTCTCGGCGTCTTTTTTTGACTGCCTTGGCCTTACACCGGATCATGAAAAGATAAAATATTACATATTGCTGGACGAGCTTTTTTGAGGTTGCAAAGGACACATGAAAGAAGATAAGTACGACGACCCTGTATTTTTTAAAAAATATGCCGAAATGACTCGCTCGCGTCTCGGCCTGGCAGGCGCCGGCGAGTGGCCGGCACTTGAAAAAATGCTGCCTCCCTTTAAGGGTAAGCGTGTGCTGGATCTTGGCTGCGGTTATGGCTGGCACTGCAAATATGCGGCCGAGCACGGCGCAAAAAGTGTGCTTGGCGTCGATCTGTCTGAAAAAATGCTGGAAATTGCCCGGCAAAAGAATGCGGCTCCTCAAATCGCTTACTGCTGCGGCGCTATGGAGGATCTGGCGTTTTCGCCGGCTTCGTTTGACGTGGTGCTCAGTTCGCTTGCGTTTCACTATGTGCGCGATTTTGATGCGCTGGTGCAAAAGATCGCCGCTTGGCTCACACCGGGCGGCACGTTTGTCTTTTCGGTCGAGCACCCAACGTTCACGGCCTACGGCAGCCAGGACTGGTATTATGATGAAAACGGCAATATTCTCCACTTTCCGGTCGACCGCTATTTTTACGAGGGGCAGCGCGACGCGGTCTTTCTCGGCGAGCATGTTCTTAAATACCACCGCACGCTGACTTCTTATGTCGGCGCGCTGCTGCAAAACGGATTTTCGCTGACCGATTTAAAAGAGCCGATGCCGCCCGCAGAAATGATGGATCTGCCCGGCATGGCGGATGAAATGCGCCGCCCGATGATGCTTTTGCTGCGCGCAGATAAAAAGGAATAAAACATGTTTAAAATATAAAAGGACCGGACAACCGGTCCTTTTTGTAATGGCGCTTGTGCAAATGTGTAAAATTCGGTTTTCAAACCAATTTGATCTTCAGCAGTCCGGCCAGGCCGTCAAACTGCAGGGGCGTCATTTTCGCGCCGTGCAGCTCCGTCAGGTCACTAGAAACCATGGGCGCTTCGAACCGGCAGGGCGACAGGTCGGCGCCGGACAGGGAAGTTTTGAAAAAATTGTTATCCACCAGCTTGCAGTCTGCTGCATGCACCTGCTTCCAGCTTACGGCGCAAAGCGATGCGCCGGTGCAGTCGCAGCCGGTCAGTTCGGCGTTTTGTACCCGGCAGCTGTCAAACGCCGCCAAGTTCAGCATGCAGCCTTTTACCGTGCAGTTTTTGAAATAGGCGCCGCTGAAATCTGCGCCGGTCCATTTGGCGTTTTGCACCGTGCAGCCCAAAAACGTACAGTCGCGAAACGTGCTGCCGGAAAAATTGCAGCCCTCAAACACTGTTTCGGTAAAATCACAGCCGGTAAAATCGCAGCCGGTCAGGCTGCAGCGCAAAAAACGGCACGCCCGAAAGGACGCGCCGCTGAAATCCTCACCCGTGCCGTTTTCCGTAAACGTGCCGTGCACGATCGTTTCATCGTTTTCTGCAGCGGCTTGCACACAGGCCGTCAGGCATGCGGCGCCGGTTTCAGCGCTGCTTTTTGGTTTTGCGGAATCTGTCATATTCTTCTACGACCTGTTCATATCTTTTATAGGCGTTGTCCACCGCGTCCTCCCACGAAAGGTAGATTTTTTCGCAGGCGTTTTCGCCGACCCTGCGCATCTGTTCGGGGTCGGCCAGCAGTGTGCGCAGGCGTTCTTCAAAGCTTTCGGTTGACTCTTCGCACAAAAAGCCGGTTTCATTGTCTTCAATGCCCTCTGCCGCGCATGAACCGCGCACCAAAAGGCTTGCTACGCCGCAGGCAGCCGCTTCGCGCACCACCAGGCCGTTCGTATCAAATGTGGAGGGGAACACCAAAAGATCGGCGGCCGAATAGCAGGCTTTCAGTTTGCCGCGGTCGTGGATGATGCTGGTAAAGATCACCTCGTTTTCAAGGCCTATCTTTCGCACATAGCGCTTGACCTGGCTGCAGTTTTTGCCGCCGCCGATCATCAGCAGCTGAAAGGCGGTGCCGCTGTTTTTCAGCCTGTGCAGCGCGTCTAAAACGATCTGCAGGTTTTTGTACCACATGATGCGGCCTACAAAAATCAGCGTCGGTACGCCGGGCTTCAGCCCATATTGCCGGCGAACCGCATCGACCTGTGCCTGCGCCGCGGCGCCGCGCTCCATATCTACGCCGTTTGGCATAACGACCACGTTGCCGGCATAGCCGAATTTGCGCAGGCTGTCCACCGTGCCGCGGCTCGGCACCCAAACTTCGTCTGCCGCGTAGATGTTGTTGCGCAAAAATCGTTTGGCAAATTCCGAAAGGTAGCGCACATGCACACGTTCCAGAATGTCGTACTCATATTTGGTGTGGTAGGTCAAAATGACCGGCACGTCCTGCACGCGCTTGACCAGGCGGAAAAAGTACGAGGTCGCAAGCGGGCAGTGCGAGTGCAGAAGGTCAAAGTGCATGTTTTTAATGTCCATGCGAAACTTCTTTTTAAACGGCCAGCCAATGGGGTATTTGTCTTTGTTCGGAATTTTCAGGTTCTGGTAGCGGTACACATGAAAAGGGTAACGGTCTTTGCCGGCCGCCGGGTTTTCCGGTGTGACCACCGTCACGTCGCAGCCCATTTTCTGCAGGTAATTGGCGTAATTCATAACGGTGTAGACGATGCCGTCTACATTCGGGGGAAATGCGTCTGTGCCCAGGGCAATTTTTAATTTTTTGTCCACTTTGCACCTCGAAACATTTTATAAAAATAAATTCACTGAATTTGCGGAGATTTTTGGTTAATAAATAATAGCACACTTGTCTGGTAATGTAACGAAAGCGCTGGCTGAATTTTTTATTAATTTTTATTAAGGCTTGATTCCTGGCGGTTCTATATTATATAATAAAACTGATTAGTAAGAAAGGGGTCTTCCCGTGTCTCCAAAATACAGCGTTAAGATGGACA
>ERZ1090878.238-NODE-238-length-30966-cov-9.744589_pt1 | contig 30966 bp, 28 predicted proteins | sample MGYA00478473_ERZ1090878 | MGnify/ENA primary metagenome ERZ1090878 (study PRJEB33644, sample SAMEA5815720) | chicken gut metagenome | biome: Chicken; feature: Gastrointestinal Tract; material: Caecum | place: Ireland | collected 2019-01-01 | study: A study of the... | reverse complement strand
TGTAATAAAAAGGGAGGCGCTCTTTTTCAAAAGAGTTGCCTCCTTCCTTTTGCGCAAGCGTATGAAAGAGCTGCCCGCCGCTCGTTTGCACAAGCGGCGGGCAGCTCCAGAAGGAGGAGAACAATTATTTACTTTGCTGCGACCGGTCCGTAATTCCGGCGGTCGTAGGATCTGCAATAATCCCAATTGTCGTTGGAATCATCAAAAGCAGAGTAATGACATGTAGGACATCGTTCTCGGTAATTGTGGGAACCACCCCGCAAAGATTGAGAATATCAAAAATGACAGCCACCACAGTAGAACTAATAGAAATCCAGAATGGTTTCGAGTGAAGTCTTGCCTTCCAATCAATGCTGCCTGGTTTCATCGTTTGCTTAGGAAACAGTCGCCGTAAACAGCTTTCTGTTTTTGCCTGCGTAGCTTACGTAGACGCCAGCGCTCTGCCCGACAGAGCCGATGGCGGTCAAACGGCAAAAATAGGTGTCGCCATACGCCTTGTTCGCGCCGAATCGCGTGAGGCAATGCCGTGCGCCCTGCTTCGTCATAGAAGTCGAAAAAGCGCCGCTGCTTCCAAGATAGAAATTGGTGATGGTCGTTGCACATTCAATCAAAATCTGATATGTGTTTCCCTTTTTGATGGACATATCCATTGTAGTATCGGAATAGAACCAAATGTCCGGGTTGTCCGGGCTGACGTCGGCTTTCGCCACGTAACAGACCGTACCATCCGGAATAAACATCTGATAGCGATCCCCAGATTCACCGATGATATCCACCCAGTCGTTGGCATTCAGACTCTTAAAGGAATCTGTGCCCGTTGCTGTTTTGTACAGTTTGGTTGCTCGTCTTGTGCGTCCGGTCATGGTGACGGTTGCGCGGATCGCCGGATTATAGTTGTTGTAGTCATAGACCGGAGTGTCCATATAGGTATAAAATTCGACCTCAGACAAGCGATCACGCGTCCACGCATATGTAATACGCGTGTTATTAAAGCACTTGTAACCTGCCATGGACATATAGACTTCATCTACGCTGGTAGCAGTGTGGCCCGGATAAACGACTACAATATGATCATAGGTAATGCCTACCGTACTTTTGCCGGCATTTGCATTGTTCTGCGCTTGTACTGCGCTTACCTTTTCCCATTTAGAATAACCGCTACGCAGTGCATTCAACATAGTCTGGCAATTGTCACTGGGCAAAGGCGTGTTGAGCGCCTTCATAACGTCCTGTGCAAATACATTGCAGTAGGTCGTCCCGTCAGCAGCTGGCTGATATTTAGAGTTTGTAGTGACATTGAATGAGTCAATAACAGATTGATAAGACATAATACATTAATCCCTTCATTTTGTTTTTCTTCGCCTGTCGACAGGAAGGTTTGTCCGGTGATTTTCACCGTACATTTAGTAAGAAGCCTTTTTTTCGAAAAATGGAAACACTTCGACAAAAAATTATTTGAGCATTTCAAAATAACGAAGTGATTGCGGATGCATGACACCATTTCTCTGTACAGCCCTTGATGGAAAGAAACAAATCCACATGAAACACACAATTCAAAAACTCATGGTTAGTCTGCTGGCCTGCGCAGTCACCGCTAGCGGCATAGCCATACCGGCATCCGCCGCAAACAACCCCTCTGTCCAAAGCAACACAACAATGAATTTTACGCTGGGCAAGGGAAACGACTACCAGTTCAAATTTACCGTTTCAGATACACATGCCAACCCGAACATCGCACGGGAAACGGCACTGTCCTACAGACCTTTAATGCCAAAAGCAAACAGAAAATGGCAAGGATGTCTATCTGGTAAAAGTGCGCGCCACTGGTGAGATCGGCCAGAGCAGTTCCATTTACACGACGTTGCCCGGCCAAAAGGCGGTCCGCCACTGCACCATCACAATTGGCCCGGCAAAAGGCAGCGTACAGAGCGATACAAGCACTGACTTTATGGTTTTGCAAAACGATTCTTACACCTTCCGCTTTACGGTAGGTAAAGGGCAATCACACAAATCCGTACATTGTGACGGGAAACGGCGCGGTCATTCAAACATACGGCGCCAAAAAGTTTGTATAAAATGGAAACGATGTGTATGACGTTCAGGTCAAAGCCATCGGTCAACCGGGTCAGACCACCAGCATTTACACCACGCTGCCCGGCCAGAAAGCCGTGCGCCACTGCGCCATCACGGTTGGTTATCCACAATTGGCGGATTTTATCAGTAAAGCTTTTGGCAAGCTGGAACAAAATTTGAAAATATCTGGTTAAACGGCACAGATCCATATGATAGGCTAAGCTTCTCAAAAATTGGCAAATAAATTTTCTTCGACCGGCGCGAAACAAACCAGAACGATCAAACAGTTGACCGAACGAAAACAGCGGATTTCATTACTATTCAAACCGGTCGCAACCTGAAAATCAAAGGAAACCTCTCCACTGATCTGAACCGGGTAGCTGTCCTTGCAAGAAACAAGGCCTTCCAGGTGTTTTCACAGGACGATGGCTATGTACTGTATGCCAAGACCGGTGCTTATCAAGACTTCCGGATCGAATACCTTTGGAGGGCGCCGAGCGGATACCCGGCGAATGACTTTGATTTTACAAAGCCCGCACAGCAAGTGAAAATCGGAAACTTCCGCACTGTTTGGGATTTCTAACGGCCTTGTACGGCTGTATCGAGAATTCGCGTCATCATCCTGCATTTCATAAGCATCAAGAATCGTTCCTGACCGCTAAAACAGCCGTCAGGAACAATTTTTTGGTGCGCCTTATTAATTGGCTTTATTTTTTGCCGGTTCCCGGCGCGGCAGGGCCATCCCGTTTTCGATTTTTTCGGAATTTGAAAAACTTTTTTCGCTCCGCAGCGTTATACAATATGGGAGCAACTGACGAGGGAGGGAGCGTTGCCATGGACAGCGACCGCAACAGAATCAAGCAGCTGCGTCGCGGCGATCAGGCAGCGCTGGAGGCCATCATAAAGCGGTGGTACCAACCCATTTTGCGCTATGCTTCGCGCCGCCTGCTCGACGACGCTTTGGGCGCCGAAATCGCCCAGGAGACGTTCGCGCGGCTTTTGGAAAATCTGCCGGAATACCGCGGCAAGCAGCAGCTGGGCAGCTATCTGTTTACGATTGCGCGCAACCTGATCAACGACGCTTTCCGCCGCCCGCCGCCGGACATGCCCGGTGAAGAAACGTTCGCCGCACTTCCCGGCGCGCAAACCCCCGCCATCTCCATTGAGCGTGCGGAAAGCGCCGAAACCATCCGCCGCCTGCTGCGGCTGCTGCCCGACTCGCAACGCGAGGCGATTGTGCTGCGCTACTATGAAAACAAAAAGCTGCTTGAAATCGCGCGCTTGACCGGCGCAAATCTCTCGACCGTCAAATCACGCATTCGCCAGGGCCTGCGCCGCATGCAGAAAGCCCTGCAGGAGGAGGGATATTCTTGAAAAAAGTCACCGCAAGACAGATAAAGCGGCTTTTGCGCGCGGACCCGGGGCCGGCTGTCCGGCCCGGGGCGGAAGAACGGCTCATCCAACGCCTCTCCCAAAAGCTGCCGGACGCTGGGTGTGTGCGCCACGTGGATTTCTGGCTGCAGGTCCGTTACCAGTTAGGCTACCTTTCACGCGGATCGTTTTTCCTATTGGGGGGGCTTTTTGCTGCGCTTTTTCTGATTTGCAGGGGAATCACGCAAATAGAGGGGTCGATCCCCATTTCCACACAGGCGCTCGCCTATGTTTTGATGCTGTGCCTGCCGCCATTTTTGGCGCTTGTCCTTGCGCCGGCGCTGCAGAAAAGTCTCTTTTCCGGCATGGCGGAATTGGAAGCGGCGTGCCGGTTTTCGCTGCGGGAGATCCTGCTTTTGCGCATGCTGGGGCTCGGCGTGCCGGGGTTTTTGGCGGCGCTGGCCTTGTCCTTCGCTGCGCCGGGATGGGATGCCTCTCTGCCCGTCATGGCGGGCGTGTCCTACTGCCTTTATACGGGCCTGGCGCTGCTGGCCGGTTCCCGCTGGAAGCAGGCATGGACGTGCGCTTTGCCGCTTGTCCTGTGGGGTGTGCTGCCCGCTCTGCTGCTGTGCGCGCAGCGGTGGGGCACGTCACCGTACATCGCACTGCTTGAAAAACTGCTGCTGGCGCTTTCCACCCCTGGGGCGCTTTGGGGCCAGAGCGCGCTCGCTGCCTTTACGCTTTTCTGGGGGCTCAAGCGCATGTTAAACTGCTTTATGCGTTCACGATCTGACGCCCGTCCCATCTATGACATCCTCTAAAAGGTCCCGGACCTGCTGCCTTCTCCAGCGCTTGTATCATCGGTTCTCCCAAAGTCAATGAAATGAGGTGTTTTGAATGACACGCAAATCCCGGGGCCTTGGCGCCCTGCCGCGCTTCGCCGTGCGCAAAGCGCTCTGCCACCCGGCAGCCATCGTGGGCATGATCGCTGCGATTGTGGTGGTTTTATGCCTTTTTATCATTCCAATTAGTCGTTCTAACGACCTATTTTCCAAATTCCCCTATGCAGATTTCGATACGGCCTCGTATCAGGCGGCTACTCGTGAGCAGGTGAACACCTGGCAGGATGAAGTCTACGCCGCCTATGGCGGTCAGATGACAGCCGAAAAACACAAAGCCCTGACGAACTTTGTGAACGCCTATGAAGCGGATGATCAGAAAAAGCGGGCAGCGAAGGGAGGAACTTCCGCCATCTCCTTTGAAACGCTGCATTCTCCGGAGGCGTTCACAAAGTACAGAACTGCGCAAGACCTCCAGCGCATGTACATGGATGCGAAGTCCCGCCTGGACCGCATCGCGCAGCTCAAGGGAGATTCCTCGCCCGCCGGCGTTCTCGAACGTTCCCTTCTGGAAGCAATCCCACTGGTCGCAAATGAACCGCTCGGGGATGCTGATATCGATTTTTTCAACCTCTTCTCCCTACTTTCTCTTCTGGTGTCCGGGGTCATCATCCTCGCGCTATGCGACACATTCGCCAAGGACAAGCGCACGCGCATGGACGAAATGGCCGCCTGCACGCTGCGCGGGCGATTGACGCGGTTTCATGCGACGATCCTGGGAGCGGGCATATCGTGCTTGGTGCTTTTGGCTGTGGCCTTTCTGCTTTGCTTCATCCCAATGCTTTTGGCGGGTATGCACCTAAACGCCCCCTATCAAGAACACAATGGCCGCTCGCCTTATTCGATGACAGAATTCGGCGCACTGGGCGCGTACTTTCTCCTGTCGCTTTTGGGCCTTTTGTGCACAGCCGCCGTGACATTGACGTGCGCGGCGTTCCTGCGGGGCAGCGTGCTGCCGATGCTTGTTAGTGGGATGATTTGTTTCGGGCCTCTTTTCGCACACGTTCTGCTAAATTCGGAGGGCTTCATTTACCTCTACACACTCGCGGGGCTTTTGTTTCCGGACGTGAGCCTAATGGAGTTTCACGCGGTCACTCTCGGCCCTGTCGCCGTCCCGCAGCCGGTGGCGACGGCCGCGCTGTGGATTCTAATCAGCGCCGTCCTGCTGATTCTTACCAAAAATCACCTGCGCCGCCGCTTTGCGCGCACAGCTTTCTAACAAGGAGGTATTCCGATGATCCAGCTTCGAACACAGTCGCTCACCAAAAAATACGGCGCAAAAACCGCCGTCGATGCCCTTTCCTTCACGCTTTCGCCGGGAATCTACGGTCTTTTGGGCCCAAACGGCAGCGGCAAAACGACCCTGATGCGCATGCTCGTCACGGTGCTGCGCCCCACACAGGGCCAGATTTTCTGGTGCGACCAGGAAATCAGCGCCCTCGGCGCGCAGTACCGCGACCTGTTGGGATATCTCCCGCAAAACTTCGGCTATTACAAGGAATTTTCCGCCTTGGATTTTCTTTTATACATGGCTTCCCTGAAGGGTCTGGACGGTAAATACGCCAAAAAGAAAGCCGAAGCGCTTTTGGAGCTCGTTGGCCTTGCCGACGAAAAGAAGGCGAAGCTGCGCACCTTTTCCGGCGGCATGCTGCAGAGGGCCGGCATCGCGCAGGCGCTGCTCAACGATCCGGCGTTTCTCGTGCTCGACGAGCCGACGGCCGGCCTTGACCCCAAAGAGCGCGTGCGCTTTCGCAATCTTTTAAGCGACATCGCGAAGGACAAAATCGTCCTGCTCTCCACCCACATTGTCGGAGACGTGGAGAGTGTTGCGGACGACATCTTCATTCTCAAGCAGGGGAAGCTCATCGATGAGGGCACCGTGGAAGCGCTTCTCCGCGCGGTAAAAGGAAAAGTCTGGCAGGTCCACTGCACCCCCGAAGCAGCCGACAACCTTTTTAAGACGTGTGTCGTCGCGAATATGCGCCACGAAAACGGTCAAGTCCTGCTGCGCGTGCTCAGTGAGGAAGCCCCTGCGCCGGATGCACAAGCGCTTCCCCCAACGCTTGAAGACGTGTACCTGTGGCATTTCGGAGACAAAAGCGACACATAAAAAGGCGGAGGGATACCATGAAAAGCTTATACCGCTATGAATTGAAAAAGCTTATATGCCGGCCACTGGGAATCATCGTGCTTTCCTGCACCCTGGCGCTGAGTGTGCTCGCCGCAGTTGCGAACGGCCAGCAGGCGCTCCCCGTTGCCGCACACTGGGAAGGGTATCAATCCGGGCCTTCCCTGTCGCAGGCGGCGTGGGACACGCTTTCTGCGCAGGGGGATTTCCTTCTCAATCAGCGCGCGATCAGCCAACCGCTCACCAGGCCCGAAAAGGAGATGCTCGCGCGCTATGAAGGCGCCGCCGCAGCCCGCATGCCGGCCGGCACACAGCCCATCATCCAACCTGCGGCTGAGGAAAAATCCTTGTTGGAACAGGCCGCCCGTCTGGAGAAACATCCGATCAAAGCCGGCTACACGGGCAGCGCTGGCTGGCTTTTCTCCGCTTTGTCGCTGGGACTGTTGATTCCCGCGCTCTGCATGCCATTTTTCCTGGGCGGCCTCTTTGCCGAGGATGCTCGCTGCGGGATGGATGCTTTGCAATTTTCGGCACGCTTTGGGCGCAGACGGCTGCTGTTCTGCAAGCTTTTGTCCGCTTTGACCGTGTGGATTCCGGTCACTGTGGTGTGTGCGCTTCTCGCTATCCTGCCGCCGGTGCTTGCAGACCCCCATACGGACTGGGACGCCTCCATTCAACTGCTATTTCCACAGGCGGCGTATACCCTCACGCTCGGACAAACGGCTGGCATCCTACTGAGCGCCGGAGTGCTGCTCTCGCTCTCGTCCGCACTCTTTTCCATGCTGCTTTCAAGCTGCTGCAAAACGCCGCTTCTGGGGGCTGTGGGCGGGTGCATCCTCGTGCTGTTCCCGCTTCTGCGTTATCTGCCTTCGCTGTCGGAAGCGGAGGCATTGTCTCGCGCGCTTTGCTGGAATCTGACTTCCCTGCTCTTTGGTAAGGACGGGAATTGGGACTGGCTTACGATTTTTGACGGCGTTACGCTCGGCGGACGCTTCTTTTCACAGATGCCCCTGCTCCTTTTCCTGGGAGGCTGCTTTTCCGCTGCCCTGCTTTTGGGGAACAGCTGCCACTTTTTGACGCGCCAGGTGCGCGACTGACTTTTCACGCTGCGTTTCTTGAAATCAGATTCTCCAAACAATTCCCTGGCTTTCTGTCCGGCGCACACCCTTTTCAGACCGCAATGCGGCATCTCTATGCTGCGGCTGCGTCGGATGCTTATTCTGAAAGTAAGGATCTCCTGGCCGCTGATTTGTGGTATCGAAAAGTGCGCAGGAAAACCTTGACAGAGCCGTTTTTGCGTCCTATACTTATAGTTGCATAGGCGCTGAAATCCGGGCAAATGCGACGGATTTCAGCGTTTTGTTTTTTTCGTGTCTCTGATAAATCGCAGGTGAGGCGTGCTTTCCATTTGTCAGAGGTACCACAAAGAAAGCGGCGCCACCGTTTCAAAAGGAAGGCGCCTCTCTCAGAAGGAGATGCATGCGATGAGGAATCAGGTAGTTGAAGAAGCAAAGGCGCTGCAGCCGCAGATCGTAAAGGACCGGCGATTCCTGCACGGAATCCCGGAAGTCGGGATGGAGCTGCCGGAGTCGGCGGCGTACATCGAAAAGCGCCTGCACGAGATGGGCATTCAGACGCGCCGCTGCGGCATTCTGCGCGAAGAAATACAGGAAAAATATGCGGCGATGGGGATCACCGGCATGAAGACATCGACGGGCGTCGTGGCGACGCTGGGACACGGCAGCCCGTGCGTGCTGCTGCGCGCGGACTTTGACGCGCTGCCGATGAAAGAGGAAAATGACCTGCCGTTTCGCTCGACGCGAAACGCGAGCCATATGTGCGGCCACGACAGCCACGCGGCGATGCTTTTGGGAGCAGCGCAGATTTTAAAGCAGCATGAGTCCGAGCTGCACGGAACCGTCAAGCTCATGTTCCAGCCTGGCGAGGAGCTCGGCTACGGCTCCCAGACGATGGTCGAAGACGGGCTTTTGGAGGACCCGAAGGTGAACGCGGCGTTTGGCCTGCACATCATGTCCACCGTGCCCATCGGCAAGGTGCGCTACACGTCCGGGGTCACGAGCGCGTCGCTCGACACATTCTCCCTGAAAATCCAGGGAAAAGGCGGGCACACGTCCGCACCGCAGGATTGCATCGACCCCTTAATGATCGCAAACCAGGTCTACACGGCCGTGAATCTTTTAATGACGCGCGAAGTCGACCCGCAGGCAGCGGCAACGCTCTCGTGCGGCACGATGCATGCGGGCACGGCCTCCAATATTCTGCCAGACACGGCTCAGATGCAGTTCGGCCTTCGCACATACGACATCGAAGCCCGCGAGCATATCCTGCAGCGCGTACCGGAACTCGTAGACGCCTACGTCAAGGCTTGGCGCGGGACGTATCAGCTCGACGAATTTCACTGCCCGTCCACGTTTACGAACGAGACGCTCCTGCGGCGCCTTCTGCCGGCCATGGAAGCGGTCGCGGGCAAGGAAAACCTTGAGGGCGGCACGCCGATGTCCGGCACGGAAGATTTCAGCTACATCGCGCAGGCGGTACCGAGCGTCTTCGTCGTGCTCGGCGCCGGCGGCCCGGACTGGTGCCCGCACCATAATCCGCACATGGTCATCGACGAAAGCGTGTTCTGGATGGGTGCGGCGCTGCACGCGGCGTGTGCGCTGCAATATCTCGATACCGCTCATCTCAAAGCAGAAGGAGGAACTGAACCGGCATGAAAAAACACCCCGAAGCCGTTTTGCAGAAGAAAAAGCGCGGTTTTCAGATGCCGCACGTGTTTATCATCCTCACGATCGTGATGGTCATCGTTTGGGTGGTGTCGTTTATCGTCCCGAGCGGCAACTTCGCGCGCGTCATGGATAAAACTTCCGGCCGCGAGATCGTGGACCCGAATACATTCTCCTATGTGGCCAAATCGTACATCACACCGGACGTGTTCTTCCAGTCGTTCTACCAGGGCATCGTCGGCGGCATCAACATCATGGCAAACCTGTTGATCTGCTCCGGCGTGCTCGGCGTGCTCGAATCGACCGGCGCGTTTGCGGCCGGTATCCACAAGCTGATTCACGCGACAAAGGGCAAGGAGATCAGCCTCGTCATCATCATGTACGTGCTGTTCACGCTGTTCGGCGTGCTCGGCTACGGCGAGGGCGCGTACCCGTTCTTTGCACTGGGCACGACAGTCATCATGATGGCCGGCTACGACCGGATGACCGGCGCAGCCGCCGTTTTGCTCGGCTCGTGCTGCGGATTTGCCTGCGGGATGCTCAACCTGTTTACGACCGGCGTCTCCCAACAGATCGTGGGCCTGCCGATGTTCTCCGGCATGGGCTACCGTGCAGTGGTGCTCGCCGTGTTCTTCGTGATCGGCCTGCTCTTTATTCTGCACTACGCGCATAAGATCCGCAAGGACCCGACAAAGAGCCTATGCTACGACGAGTACAAAGACCAAAACGCCGAAAACGCGCTGGGCGAAGAGATCCCGATGACATGGCGGCACGTCGTCGCGCTGATCGGCTTTCTCGTGGTCACGGTGCTGCAGGGCTATGGCTGTGTGGCGCTGGGTTGGAGCTTCCCGAACATCACGGCGCTTTATATTGTATACATGATCGTGCTGGCGGTGCTGTTCCGCATCGGCCCGAACGAGGTGTGCGCACGCTTTGGCCAGGGCGCCGGGCGCGTGCTCGTGCCAGCGCTCGCGATCGGCCTTGCCAACGCCGTCATGGTGCTTTTAAAGGACGCAAACATCATGGATACGCTCGTCTACTACATGGGCAACGCCTTAAACGGCAAAAACGCTGTGATTACGCTTTTGATTGTCTACCTGTTCGTGACGGCATTTAACTTCTTTGTTGTATCCGGTTCCGGAAAGGCCGTCATGATGATGCCGATTTTAAGCCCGCTGGGGAACATGCTGCATATCAATCAGCAGGTCATGGTGCTGACGTACCAGCTCGGCGACGGCCTGACGAATTACCTGTGGCCGGCCGGCTGCGCGGTGTGCTGCACGCTGTGCGGGGTCAGTTACGATAAATGGTTCCGCTTCGCCATCAAGGCCATCGGCACGATGATGATCGCAGCCTACGGCTTGATTGTCATCTCCCATCTGATCAATTACGGGCCATTCTGAGGATTTCCCCTGACGGGACACGGCAAATGGTCTTTTGTGTTCTTCTTTTACGGTTTTCTAAAATTTTCGCGGTGAGCTTCAATATTTTGGCTCACTGCGTTTTTTGTTTTTCTTTTCTGCCTGCACGCGCCCCACAAAGGCCGGCCGTATCCAGCACCACGGATGCAAAAAGATGCCCGGCAAGGAAAAGCCACCGGTCCGGCTTGGCCGGGGTCGGTGGCTTCAAATGCTTACCCATTTAATTTTAACAAATTGCGCACCGGGTATTGCGAAAGAATCACAACAGGATTTTTCTTGCGCAAGGTATCGGGCGATATGTTTTCGGAAGAAACCGCATACGGAAGCACGAAATCGCGGGAATCCCCGACCTTGATCGAAAACGTGGTGCCGCCTTTCATGAAGGGGTTCACCGCTGCGAAAAGCTCCCACTGGCATTGGGTGGTATAATCCGTCGCCAAAAGGTTCCATTGCAGCATATCGATGCCCGCTTTGCCGACCAGCTGATTGGATTTGTTGGTCACATGGACATCCACCTCATAAATGTAGTCTTCCACCGCCATGGTGCCGTCCTGTTCTGCCTTCAGCTGCTCCGGCATTGCTTTCTCTTTCGTCAAGCCATGGTTTTTTAAAAAGGTGTCGGTTGGAATCAGCTTTGCATCCGTCAGCGTTACATAATAGCCATCCATGATTTCCGGCTCTTTGTATGCAAAAAAGATATTCTTGCCGATGGATGCCTCCTGCCCCTTTGTGTAATAAACAGAAGGCGGCACTTTCTCCGCGGTTGCGTTTACGTAATAAATGCGTCCGCCGCAGACAAGGGCGACGACCACGATTAAAATTACGGCGAGCATCCGTTTTTTCATATCGATTCCTCCTCAAAGGGGGCGAAAAGGTGCTTTTCGATGTGGCCGGTATTTAAAACGAAAATTTCGTCCGACATATGGCGCAAAATCTCCAGATCATGGCAGGAAATAATCACCAGAGCGCCACGGGCTTTCTGCTCCTGCAAAATATCCTTGACCAGCTCGATGCCGGCCGTGTCCAGCGCAATGGTCGGCTCATCCATAATCACAATGTCTGGGTTTTCCATGTATGCCGCTGCAATGCCCAGGCGCTGCTTCATGCCCAAGGAATATTTGCGGTAGGTGCGTTTGTCGTCCGGGTCCAGGCCCACCTCCCGGATCACATCGCGCAGGTGTTCGTCCGGCACCAGCTTTTTGATGGACGCGAGCTGGTGCAGGTTTTGAAAGCCCGTGTAATTGTCCAGAAAAGCGGGATTTTCGAGCAGCAGCCCCAGGCTTTTTGGAAAAGCCAGCTCCTTGCCAAGCTGCTTGCCGTCGATCAAAACGCTTCCGCTGGTGGGGTAAATCAATCCGGAAATCAGGCGCATGAGCATCGTTTTCCCGGACCCATTGATGCCCTGCAGGCCGTAAATCCTGCCCGCTTGCAGCGTGAGCGAAATGTCGTCGATCACTTTGTTTTTCTTAATGATTTTGGTAACGGATTTGCATTCTACAGTCGCCATTGTTTTCTCCTCCTTTACTCGTCCACCGGCAAAACATCGTATTTCCGGAATCGGAAAGCACCGGCGATTGCCACCACCACAATCAGGATAACCGCAAAAACGGCGCCGTTCAAATTCGTCACCCCTGCCTCATAATATGCCGTGTTGCGGACCGGCATGGCGTAGTTGCCCAAAAGGAACGGCGAGAGTTTGTAGGCAGAAGCAACCAGAATCACAATCGATACGATAAAGCTGACAATTGGCTTGACCCACAGGGTCAGCACCATCTGCAGCATGCTCAGCGCAAACATCACAAGCGGCGCCATGACAAAGGTGGCGAGCAGCAGCGGCGTGAGATACCCCGGGCCGGTCACGGCCGCCGGGATGCTGTCCTGCAGCAGGTCCGCATGCAGCGTCAGCGAAATGGGACAGCCGGAAACCAAACAGAGGACAAGCAAGGTCAACCAGATGACCACGAAGAAGGAAAGCACCATGCACAGGTCCCAGATGCACTTTGAAAACCACCAGAGCGTCCGGCCGTTCGTGCGGAACAAAAACTGCTGGCCGGTTGTGGTCAGGTCGTTGTGTGCATACTCCAATGTCATCCAGAACAGGACGATATAAAGCAGCATCCAAACCAGCGGAAAGGTAAAAGACTGCTGTGGATCCGGGACATATTCAGACATGCCGGCAAAAACATAAAATACGGCGTCCCCGAAGCTTGGCACAACGGATGAACCGGTCCCCGTGATAACGACTCCCTTATTGAATGAGGAAACCTTCATGCAAAAAAGCAGCCAGAATGCAATGGTCATCAGGACAACGCCAACGTGCCACTTCCACCTTTTGAAAAGGCCATGCTGCAAATCATAGCGAACCAATTTAATAAATTTCATGTCGCTTCCCCCGTATACAAGTGCTGATGATCGTAATGGCGGCGATGATGCCCATTTCCAGGAGGGCTGGCCACAAAGGCTTCGCGTTGTTCCCTCCCTGCCCCAAAAAATCGATGGGGGACAAGGCAGCGCTAGTCTTGTTGTATGCGAATAGGGCACTCCCAAGGACTTGCAGCGCAACGCAGACGAAAAACGGCGTGACCAGAACCGCTACCTGGTTTTTGGTTATGTAGGCGACCGACATGCCCAACACCGCCAGAAAGCCGCAGGAAACAAAAATCAAAAGGATCCGCAGCAGGACATACAGGCCCGGCATGGTATAGAAGATCACCGACCACATGTCTCCATAATTAACACCATAGTAGATCAAATAGTCAATCTGCGGTGTCCGCGCGGGGATAAACAGGGCGATGAGGAGCACATTCAGCAGGACAGGAATCAAAACGGCAAATCCGCCCGAAAGAAATGTCGTCAGGTATTTGGCGCCGTAGTACCGGTAGCGGCCGCAGCGCACGACCATATTCCGCTCGTAAGCTTTGTTCCGCTCCTGGCAATAGCTCCAGGCAAATGGAATCGTCGCGAGCAGGGGAAGAACATAAAAAAGAAGGGAAAAAAAGAAAGTGTAACCATCCATAACCAGCCAGTAGTTATGAAACGATTCTACTTCCACCATTTGATTGGTGATCGTGCCGGAAGCAGCCTCTAGTTGCAGCATCGCACTCTCCTCCCAATAGTGTTGAAGGTTCAGCACCGCGCTCCCGATGCTCAAAACGCAGCCTGCCAGGACGACGAAGAAAAAGCGCCAGTTTTTGATGGCTTTCCCCAGTTCAATTCCCAACACATTTTTCACTGTTTGCCACCTCCGTCAAACTCCAGTTGTATGGCGCGCGTAATCGTGCCGTTGACGCCATAAGGCGTAACATATAACGTGCCATTCGTCATGTATTTTTTGGGGAGAATAAAGCCGACTTCAAATGATTCGCTTTCCCCTTTTTGGATTTTCGGGAGATGATTGTACTGTGTTTCACGATCTTTTTCCGGCGCCTTGCTGTTGTAAACCGGTTCAATGTACACGTGTGTTTTTCCCTCTAAACTGTCCCGGACGGTCAAGGTCAAGTCGGAAATCATCGGTATGCTCTCCTGCGGGACATCCCCATCCGCCCGAACGCTCGCCTCCAAAAGCAGCAGCGCAGACCCGTCGGGGATCGTCCCGTCAGACGAACAAGGCTCTTCTGATTTCCCGTCAATTACGTTACTAGTGCCGTTAAACAAGAAATCCGCCGCCTTCAATCCTGCAGCTTCAATGGTATCAAAAATCTTTGTCCTGGTGATGGAATAGCTGTAGCGTATGTCACCACCTGTATCTTGCGGGACAAATTCGTTCATCGGATATATATTCACGCCGTTGATTACCGTACTGGTTGGCGGCGCTGAAGTCTCGTCAATCGTATTTTGCGGCATGCCCTCCATGGTTTTCTGCGCCTGGCTTTGTGCGTTCTGTTCCGTGCATCCGGTGAAAACAGCAACCGCCAAAAGCACCGCCGCCGCTGCTGACCAGATTTTTCGCTTCATAAAACCACCTCCTGATTCCTATAAAAATCCTCCGTTTGCTTTCCAGAATTGCTTTGGACTTCTGTATTGCAAACGGATGAAACAACGTGATTGTTCCCTAAAATTCAAATCGGTTTTTAAGGGATACACATTTCGGCTGTTCGGGGATATAATAGAGAAAAAACGGGGGAGAAAAGCATGGAAAGAATTTCGAGCAAAGATATGCAGACATTTCGCCCGTTTGCAGCCGCCGACTCAAAAAGGCATCTGCTGTTCAAATAAACAGCAGATGCCTTTCTTAAAAAACGTTTTTGTTACAGAATTTTTCTCACACCGGGGATCCACTTGAGAAGCCAGGTGATTGCAAACGAAATCGCAAAAATCAGCAAGATCAGGCCCACAAATGCGAGAACCCCTCCTGTATACGGATTAAAGCCCCAGTAGCGCAAGAACAGGCGCACAAAAATCATGTGGATTAGATAAATCCCCAAAGAGCAGCGGTCGATCTGCAGCAGGATCTTTCGCACGACGGCCTTCCCCTTGCAGCGCGAGACGAGGGCAAAAAAGCCCGCCGACTGTGCAATGACGAGGATGGAGGAATATCCCCACAGGGCCTCCAGCTGCTTCCAGCCGGTTTCCCAGCGCAGGATGGTCAGGAGGACAATCGCCGCTGTCCCGACCGCGAGCAGCAACCAGGCAGTGGCTGCGCGCATCTGCGGGTTTTTCTTATGGATAACGTACCCGCAGAATAGATAAAACGGATAGATGGTGGACACGTGTACGTAGAATCCGCAGTTGACCCAGTTTTGGAGCAGAGGCACCAGGGATAAAAACACAATGTAAATCACGAGCAGGTATTTTAAATCGAACGCACCGCTGTGTTTTGCCACCATCCGGTAAAATGGCAGGAGCAGATACAGACCAATCAAAAGGTACAGATACCACAGATGCGACCAGCTTGTGGCCGTGAACATCTGATAAAACCCCTGCAAAAAGGCGCCAGCGCTGATCGCCTCGTGATTCATGAAGATATCGAACACGCGGAACACCATGCAAAAGGCCACCAGCAGCACAAAAATGCGGAACACATATTTTCCGAACAGCTTGCGGTAGGAAAGCTCCTTGGCAGGATTTAACAGCAGCGCGCCTGTCACCATGACAAAGCATGGAACGGCCCACATCATGCAGTTGGCAACCGCATGGGAGGCAGTGCTCTGCGCAGGGGTCAGGCTGTCCTGAAACATCAGAATGGCCGAAAACACCGTGTGCAGCACAATGATGGCAATGCAGGCGATAGCGCGTATGTAGGAAAATCCATCCTCACGCGCAGGGCGCGCTTCTGCGGGCGTTACCATAGCAGACCGCCGTTCAGGCAGCCGTCATCCGAATTGCCGCCGGTGGTGGTATTCGGCGTCTGCGTGGTGCCCTGGTTTGTGTCGGGCGTTGTGGTCTTGGGCTTGGACGAGGTCTTCGGCTCGGAGGAAGCCTTGGGCGTAGATTTCGGCTTTGATGTGGTGCTTGTTTTGGGTTTGGCGGTGGTCTTCGGCTTGGAGGCGGGTTCGGTGTCCGTCTCCTGTGTCTTCTGGGTAGTCGTCGTATCCTCGGACTTTTCAGCAGCCTTCGAAGAAGCGGGCGCGGAAGAAGAGACCGCTGGCTCGCTGCTTTCTGGGGTGGAGGATGCGCTGGCGTCTTCCAACAGCTTCTGCTCTGCGTCCTTTGTGCTCACTTCTTCATTGCTGGAAGTCGAGAGGTAGGTCAGGAAAGTCACGCCGTCTTCCTGGCAGATGCTTCCCTGCGCGGTGTCGCCGAACGGAAACGCATGCAGCACGGCAGTGGTCTTGTCCGCAAAGGTCAGCTGTACGTCATACTGCGGGGGCAGCGCTTTGGCAGAAGCCGTGCTGGATGCATCCGGGTCGCGCGATTCCCCTGCGGAAGAGGCTGCATCTGCGTTCTCCGCAGGCATGGACACAGATTGCGCGTCGCTAATTTCCGCCGTACTCGGAATCGCGTAGTACAAGTCGCGCTTTTCCCCCGCAGCAAAGGTTTCCCCCTGTGGGAGCATATTGGCCGGATACGCGGTTTCGTCCGAGCTTTTCACCGAAAAGCCGGTGATCTCTTTTCCCGTCTTATTTTCCAGCGTGATCGGCTCCACGCCATCGGCCTGCGTGCCGATGATCTTCGCCGCTGTGGCCGGCATTTCCGCCGAAGAAACCGGCGCCGAGGATACGGGGGCCGAAGAAGAAGCCGTAGAAGCGGCGGAAGTCTGGCTGCACGCCGCGAGCAGGGCCGCGCAGAGCATCGCCGCTGCGCCGCAAAGAATTTTCCGATTCATCAGTTTGCCTCCTCCTTTCTCATGTCATGCTTCTGTAGCTTGTGTAGCGCCATGTGCCGGACATGCCGTAATGGATCTGGTAGCCATTGCGGCCCGTCTCATGCGTGAAATCCGGGTCAAACACATAGGTGGCGCCATTGATGCGAATCTCGCACCAGGAGTGCGGCCCAAGGCCGCCGGCCGCCAGCGGGACCAGGCCCGTCATCTGGCGCGCATTGTAGCCGAGCAGGTCCGCCATGTAATAGAAGGTAGAGGCCATCACATAGCAGTTGCCGCACTTGTTATTAAAGCCGTAGTTTGCGAACCATTCTGCCCCAGGCGAGGGGTTGGAGGTGGTTGACTTGTAGCGCAGACCGGCGGACCAGTTGAACGCCGCGCGCAGGTTCCAACCCACGCTGTTTAGGACGCGCGCCGCGGACTGGTAGCCGGTGCTCGTGCGGCCGCTATAGCCCAGATGGATACCGTCAACAGTGGCATTCGTTGTCTTCAGGCCAGTCGTGGGGTTAAAGTAATAGCGGTAGGTGCCAATCTGCAGCCAGCCCTTTGCCAAAGAGCCGTCACTCGTGCAGTAGTAATAATTGCTTCCGAACGAGAGCCAGCCGGTCTGCAGATGGCCGTCCGGCATGCCGTAATAGCTTTTTCCGTCTGCAGAGATCCAGCCGGTGCGCGGCTTGCCGTTGGCGTCCAGATAATACCATTTGCCGTTGATCTTCTGGTGGCCGGTCATGGGTGCCACTTTGATGGTGCAGTGCTTCACAGCTTTCTGGCCGGGCAGCGTGGTGTATACGCCGCTGGCTTCCCCGACGTTGCCGATGGCGCGGACCTTGAAGTAGTAGACATCGTGTCCGTTTTCCACCACACGCCGCGTCTCTTCCGTGCGCAGGACCTTGCCGTTGCCCGCCGCGATGTTTGGCTGCAGGCCCTGCGGCCCGATAATCTCAAACCGGAATGCATAGGTGTTGTTCTTCGCCACGGAAAAATCCACAGTTGTGTCGGATTTTACGTACGGCTCGCCGACGGTGATGGCGCACTGGCGCACCGGCTCCTGCCCCGGCAGCATCGTATAAACGCCGCTGCTCTGCCCGGTCTGGCCGATGGCGCGCACGGTGAAGAAATAGACGTCGTGGCCATTTTGATTTTCCAAAACGGTTTTTTCCACCTTCAGGACCGAGCTGTCTTCCACATACATCTTCGGATTCAAGCCCTGCGGCCCGTCTACATCAAAGCGGAACGTATATGTAGCCGTCGGTGCCACCGAGAAGGAAACTGTTGTGTCCGAGCGGATGGAGGCCGCCGGCTGAGAGGACGTGTCCCCGCTCTCCTCCGGAGAGGAAGCCGCCGGAGCGGAAGAGACAGCGCTGCCCGCTTCCGGCGCAGAGGAGACGCTGCTCTCCGCTTCCGAAGAGGAGGTCTCCGGCTGGGCGGAAACGGGATCCTGTATAGCGGAGGAAACGCTCTGCGAACTGGTGGTGGAATCGGCCGCAAAGGCGGGCGTGACCGTACTCACAAGGAGCGCTGCCGCAACCGCCACGGCCAACAGCTTTTTGTGTCGATTCATAACCAATAACCATTCCTTTCTTTTGTTGCCACAATCAGACATTTTCACATTTTGGAAAAATTCTCCGCAAACGTGCCTTACATGCATAAAATGTCTGGTTTTGTACTCGTGCAAATCCATTATAAGTAAATTTACCCAAGCTGTCAATTTCTATTATAAATAAATTTCACCATTTTGACCTAGATCAATATAATTGCAGATTCTTTTTATTGATGGGCAGCCCCGACGCAGGAGAATTAGCCAAAAAAAATCGTTCCTGACCGCTGTTTTAAGCTGTCAGGAACGATTCTTCATTTTTCTAGTACATACAAGCTCAGCGCTTGCCCTTGTCGTAGATTTCGCCCAATGCACGCGGCGCGTGGTTGCTCTTGGAGAAGAAGATGAGCAGCAGCAATGTCAGCGCATATGGCAGAATCAGCACCAGGTCCGAATAGCTGCTGGGCATGCCGAGCACTTTAATAATCTCGTAGCCCGCGGAACGCGCGAAGCCAAAAATCAGGCAGGCGATCAGCGTCTGCGGAATGCGCCAGTTGCCGAAAATCAAGCCGGCAATCGCCAGGTAGCCGAAGCCCATATAAATGCTGGAGGAGAACTGTGACGAAATGGAATAGGCAAAGCACATGCCGCCCAGACCCGAAAGCGCGCCGGAAACAATGACCGCGCCCACACGCACGCGTGCAACATCAACGCCCGCTGCATCGACGGCGCTGGGATTATCGCCGCAGGCGCGCAGCCGCATGCCGTACCGCGTCTTATAAAGGACATACCATGCGATAAAGGCCACCACAATGATGATGAACTCAAACGGATACATGTCTTTAAACAGCGCGCCCACCACCGGGATCTGCGACAGCCCGGGGATGGTCACGCGGGCCGAAACACTCAGCACGAATTTATCCGAGGGCTGGCCAAACACGCTCTTGTTGATCTGGCTGGTCAGGAAAGACGTCAGCGCCATGGCCAGGATGTTGATGACAACGCCGCTGATCACCTGGTTCGCCTTAAACTTGACGCACAGCAGCGCATGGACGAGGGAATAAACAGCGCCGCCCACGACTGCACAGACGATGGCGATATAAATCGGGATCTGCGAATCCGGCGGGAAAGCACCGTTCATCAACGTGATCACCAGGGAGCCTGTGAATGCGCCGAATCCCAGCAAGCCTTCCAGCGCCAGGTTGGTGATGCCGCTGCGCTCGGAATAAATGCCGCCAATCGCAATGATAAACAGCGGCAATGCGAAGGACAGACCATCAATAAAAATCGAATCCATCACTGACCGCCCCCTTTCCGCTGCGCTTCCTGAATTTGAATGCGGTATTTATTGACCAGATACCGGATGAAGGCGCTGCACGCGCTGAACAGCAGGATTAAGCCCGTAATCAGAGAGGCGATCTCCTGCTGCGCTCCGATCGTGGAGCTCATGTACGTGCTGCCCTTGCTGATGGAAGTGATAAAGAAGGAGGCGAAGAAAATGCCGACCGGGTTCGAGTTGCCCAGCAGGGACACGGCAATCGCGTCAAAACCCATATCCGCAAGCGTGCGCGGCTGGATCGAGGCGTAATAGCCAAGATAATACGTAACGCCCGCGAGACCCGCCAGCGCGCCGGAAATCGTCATGGAAATGACCATCCGGCTGCCCACATGGATGCCCGCATAATGTGCTGCCTTCTGGTTTGCGCCGACCGCCTTCAATTCATAGCCGAGCTTTGTGCGGTTAATCATGAAGCGGATGACGAACATGCACACAACCGCCAGGAAGAATCCGATGGGCAGCACAAAGTTCAAACCGCCGATATCGATATTCTGCAGGGTCAGGCGCGCGGCATCTGAAATTTTGCGCGACTGCCGGGAGACCGGATCCACGTAATATGTATAAATAAAGAAGCTGGTCAAATACTGGAAAATATAATTGATCATAATCGAAGCGACGACTTCGTTGATATTAAACCGTTCTTTCAGGAAGCCGATCAGCGCGCCTACCAACGCGCCCACCACGATGCCAATGATCAGCACCAGCGGCTTCGCGAGGACAGCCGGCAGTCCGGAATACCCCACCACGATCGTCGCGGTAAAGCCTGCAGCCAGCATCTGGCCAGAGACGCCGATATTAAACAGCCCGGCCTTAAAAGCCACTGCAACAGCCAGCGCCGCAAACAGCATGGGCGTCCAATTGTCCACCGTGCTCAGCAAATCCGTGATAAATCCCTTGCCGACTGCGTAGCTGTCCTTTGCCATCAGTCCGGCGCCCTGCATCAGGCTGGCATAGGCTTCCAGCGGATTTTTCCCCAGAAACAGCAGCACCACTGCGCCGGCCAACAGGCTCAGTACAATGCAGAAAATCGGGATGGCAATGGACTGGGTGCGCCGTCCGCCCAGCAGCTTGACAAACACCCGTTTCGCAGGGTTGCCGCCTGCCCGTTTTGTCTGTGGTTTCACTCTGCCTTCACCCCCATCATGAATGCGCCGACTTCGTGTGTGGTCAGCGTGCCCGCGTCGGCAATTTTCGTCATTTCACCGTTGTACATGACGCCGATGGTATCAGCGCAGTTCATGATTTCTTCCAACTCCAGCGAAACAAGCAGCACGGCCTTCCCTTTGTCGCGTTCTTCGATCATCCGCTTGTGAATGGTTTCAATTGCGCCGATATCCAGGCCGCGGGTTGGCTGGACAAAAATCATCAGCGGGCTTTCCAGCTCTATCTCACGCGCGATAATCGCCTTTTGCTGGTTGCCGCCGCTCATGCTGCGCACGGGGCCGTCCACACTCTGCCCACGGATGTCATACTGCTCGATAAGCCGTTCGCCATTTTCCGTAAAGGCCTTCGGCTGCAGGATGCCTTTCTTACAGAACGGCTCTTGGTAGTACCGCTTGAGCGCCAGATTCTCGCCCAGGGAAAAATCCAAAATCAGGCCATACGTCTGCCGGTCTTCCGGGATGTAAGAAATGCCTGCCTCGGTGCGTTCACGCACATCCATGTGCGTGATGTCCTTTCCCTGCAGCAGGAGCCGGCCGCCGCAGGTTTTCGTCAGGCCCGCCACCGCGTCGGCGACTTCGCCCTGCCCGTTGCCGGCCACGCCCGCAATGGCAAAGATTTCGCCCGCGTGCACCTGGAAGCTGACGTGCTTCACTACGTCAAACTTGTCGCGGTTTTTGACACAGAGGTCCTGTACATCCAGCACCACGTCGCCAAACTGCGGTTTCTTTTTGTCAACGGTAAAGGAAACCTCGCGGCCGACCATCAGGTTTGCCATCTCGCTGGTCGAGGTGGTGGCCACGTCGCGCACAGCTACGAGCTTGCCGCGGCAGAGGATGGCGCAGCGGTCCGCGACCTTTTTGATTTCTTCGAGCTTGTGGGTAATCAGGATGATGGTCTTGCCGCCGTCGCGCAGGCTGCGCAGAATATCCAGCAAAAACTCAATCTCCTGCGGCGTCAGGACAGCGGTCGGCTCATCAAAAATCAGGATTTCCGCATTGCGGTAGAGCATCTTCAAGATTTCCACGCGCTGCTGCGTTGAAACACTGATGTTCTCGATGACGTCTTCCGGCTCTACTTCCAAACCGTATTCTTTGGAAAGGGCGCGCACCTTTTCATTGGCAGAGCGGAGATCCACATATGGGAAAATTCCCAGCTTCCGGCGGACCGGCTCAATGCCAAGCACAATATTCTCCGTAATGGTGTAGTTTTGCACCAGTTTAAAATGCTGGTGCACCATCCCGATATTCAAGCGGGCAGCATGGTTTGGCGACTGAATTCTCACCTGCTTGCCCCGGATATAGATTTCGCCTTCGTCCGGCTCATACATGCCGAACAGCATGCTCATCAGCGTGCTCTTGCCGGCGCCATTTTCCCCCAGCAGGGCATAAATTTCTCCCTTTTTGACCTGGATGCTCACATCGTCGTTTGCCGTCACCGGGCCAAACCGTTTGGTGATGTGCCGCATTTCAACGATATATGGTTCTTTCTCCATAGGTTTCCCTCCCGATGCGCAAACAGGAAGCGCCCCGGAAGCTGCCCTTTGGCAAGCCTCCGGGGCGCCTGCTTCGCAAAACACGATCTCCCTGCTCCGCACAAGATTCATCACCGCGCACTGCGCGGGCGGATGGTTATTTATTTACGGTAAAGGTATCCGGCGTCACATCGCTGAAGTTGGAAGCCGGGACGATTTTGCCTTCCTTGACCTGGGTGTAGGCATCTGCCAGGACCTTGAGCGTTGCGTCGCTCAGCTGCTGGCGGCCTTTTGTCGAAACATAGCCAGTCGAATCGCTGTCTGCCTTCAGCAAAACGTTGTCGCCCTTGAAGGAGCCGTCCGCCACCATGTTCAGCGCACGCTGTGTCGCCAGGTGGAGGTTCTTAATGGCGGAAGTCAGGATGATGTTCTTGTCGCCATTTGCGCCAAAGTCATACTGGTCCGCGTCGCAGCCGATGACCATGCACTTGCCGTTGCTCTCTTTTGCCGCTGTGAAAACGCCGTTGCCGGAGTTGCCTGCTGCCACAAAGAGGATGTCGCAGCCTTCCTGGATCAGCTGCTGGCCGACGGTCTTGCCGGTGGCTTCATCGTTAAAGCTGCCGATATAGTTGCCGCCGATGTTCTTTTTGTTCACGTCCGTGCCAGCCTGGCTGGGCAGCTCCACGCATTCAACCTTCTTGTTCTGCGTCTCGTTGACATACTTCACGCCGCACTCAAAGCCGTACTGGTAGTTGACATTGGACGGATACGCAACGCCGTTGACAACCGCGACCTTGTTGCTCTTGGTTTCCATAGCAGCCGCGATGCCCGCAAAGAAGCCGCCTTCCTGCTCAGCAAAGGTCATGGCGTAGATGTTGTCAACCTTAATTTCCTTGCCGTCCGCGTCGGTCGGGTTGGTGTCGATGAGGATAAACTTCTTGGTCGGGTTCTGCTGGGCCAGCGAGCCGATGCCCGCAAACTGATAGCCGCTGCAGACCAGCACATCGTAATCTGCAACAATATCCGTCACTGCCTGCACAGCCGCGGCGGGATCGCCGGTCGGCTCCTTGACCGCCTTGACGGTGCTCTTCGGATGCTCCTTGATAAAGTCCGTGATGCCCTTATAGACATCCTGGTTAAAGGAACCGTCATCCACACCGGATGGGCTGGAAATAATGGCGATCTTCAAAGCGTCATTTGCCGTACCCGTCGTGGTGGAATTGCTTCCGGAAGCCTCCGCCGCCTGCGACTCCGCTGCGGAAGCAGCCTGAGAGCCTGCCTCAGAAGTTGTGGTGCCAGGGTTGCAGCCAGCAAAGGCCGTAATCATCAGACCGACCGTCAGTGCCAGTGCAACCAGCTTGTTTGTTTTTTTCATAATCGTTGTCCTTCCTCCTTTTTCAATGTTGACGCGGGAAGCCCGCGGCGACTTTGCGCAGGGAAAAGCCCTGCATCCAGTATGTATTGAAGCGCATGCAGCCCCCTGCAGAACAGCGCGCGCTACAATTGCAATGAAAAAAGGTCTCATGGCCTGTCTGTCCACCGCCTGCCAGACGGATGCTGCTGTGCGGTGGATTCGACGAGCAAAAAGAGACTTCTATTCCGTATATTATATAACAAACAGTTCCAACTTTCAACATCTCTTCCCAAAAGATGCTGAAATTCTGGGCCCGGCCAGTAAATTATTTTTGGAACATGGCCGGCAGGCTCTCCTCGTAGGGCGCACGCGCGATGCCGTGCTCGGTCACAATGCCCGCAATCAGGGTGTGGTCCGTGACGTCAAAGGCCGGGTTATAGCACTTGACATGTGCCGGCGCCATGGGCTCTTTGTACCACATGGTGCGGATTTCATCCGGGTCGCGCTGTTCGATTTCGATGTCTGCGCCGGTCGCGCAGTCGAGGTCAATCGTCGAAGTCGGCCCCAGCACATAGAACGGGATGCCGTAGTATTTGGCCAGAATGGCCACGCCGCTTGTGCCGATTTTATTGGCCGCGTCGCCGTTTCGCGCCACGCGGTCGCAGCCGACGAAGCAGGCATTGACCCAGCCGTTTTTCATCACGATGCTCGCCATATTGTCACAAATGAGCGTCACGTCGATGCCGGCGCGGTCCAGCTCGTAACTCGTCAGGCGGGCGCCCTGCAGCAGCGGGCGCGTTTCGTCCGCAAACACACGCAGGTGCATGCCGCGCTCGTGCCCCAAAAACAACGGGCCGAGCGCTGTGCCGTATTTGGAAGTCGCGAGTGGTCCGGCATTGCAGTGCGTCAGCACACCGTCGCCGTCTTTGAGCAGGGAAAGGCCGTGTTCGGAAATCGCGCGGCACATGGCGATATCCTCCGCCTGAATAGCGTGGGCCTCCTGGCCCAGCGCGGCGACGATTGCCGGCAGCGGCTCCGAAGCAAGGCTGCGGGCTTTCGCGAGCATCCGGCGGATGGCCCAGCTGAGGTTCACGGCTGTGGGCCGCGAAGAATTTAAGAACGCACCCTTCTGTTCCAGCTGCTGATAGAAACCCGCAAAGTCATCCGCCCGAATGTCCTTTGCAAAGACATACATGGCATAGCCCGCGCAGCAGCCGATGGCTGGCGCGCCGCGCACTTGCAGTTTATAAATGGCATCGTAAAATTCCTGTGGCGTGCGCAGCGTTATAAAATCGGTCCGACCGGGCAAAGCGCTCTGGTCTAAAATGCGGACCGCTGCGCCGTCCGGCGTCATGCCGACGTTCTCAGGATACTCCATGATGTTCCCCTTTCAGTGGCATATAAGTGGCATATAAATTGTTGAGATCTTTAGTTTCTGCGATAGAAACCAACACTGCTTCTCGATCATCAAAAACGGGCGCAGCGCTTTCCCGGCGTCAGCACAGGTCAAACCCGCTTTTGAAAGCGGGTGAGGTAAAGGCCGACGCAAAGTCAGCCAGCGCATGCAGCTCGATGGGCTCCAGCATGACGAGGCCGCGGTCCAGTAGGCGCAGGGCCGGTTCAAAAGGACCGCAGCGGCTGCCCACCACGGTGATTTCGTGCACTGCAATGCTGCTCATGTCCACGTCTGTGGTGCCGGCGTACGTACTTTTCAGGACAATGGTCCCTTTATGGCGCACAATGGAGAGCGCGTCCCGCAGGCCGCTTGGGGCGCCGCTGGCCTCGACAACCACCTCATAGCTGCCGGCTGGGTGCGCCAGCGTCTTCGCGAACGGCGCAAACTTCTGCAGCTTTTCCGCATGGTGGCCGATGACCGTCAGGTCGCAGCCCGTCAGCGCCAGCACCTGTGCGGACAGAAACGCGAGCCGCCCGTCGCCGACAACCGCCGCGTTCTGGGAAGGCAGGATATGCACCTGCTCCGGGATTTCAAGCGCTGCTGCCAGCGGCTCGGTAAACACAGCCCGTTCATCGGGCAGGCTGTCCGGCACCGGATGCAGCAGGTGGGTCTCAATCGTCATATACTCTGCAAAGCAGCCGTCTTTTTTGTCGATGCCGATCACCCGGCGCTCCTCGCAGTGCTTTTCGCGGCCTGTCCGGCAATAGACGCAGTGGCCGCAGCCAGCGTTCAGCTCGCCGACCACGCGCTTGCCGATGAGGGCTGGGTCTGGGCTTTGTTCGACCACGCCGACAAACTCATGCCCCATCACACCGCGGAAGGAAGGGCGGTAGCCTTTCAGGATTTCTTTATCGGTATTACACACGCCCGCGAGGTGCACGCGCACGAGGCTTTCCGTCTCCGTTGGGACCGGGACGGGCAGATCTTCCCGGTAGACGGCCTGTTTGCCGTCAAACACAAGGCCGCGCATCAGTCGATCACCCGGCCAATGGCCTCAATGCCGGCGGTGACCAGCTGCTTGAACAGGGGCGCCACGCGGTCCGCCGTTTCCTGCACTTCGACATGGCTCAGCGGCTGCTCAGAGATGCCTGCCGCCATATTTGAGATGCAGGAGATTCCGCAGATTTTCATGCCCATGTGGTTGGCTGCGACGGCTTCGCAGGCGGTGCTCATGCCGACCGCGTCTGCGCCGAGGATGCCCGCCATCCGCACTTCGGCGGGCGACTCAAAGTTCGGGCCGGTAAATTGCAGGTAAACGCCCTCTTTGAGCGGAATGGAGCGCTTCTGTGCCTCGGCCTTGAGCAAATCCGCAAGGTCATGGTCATAGATTTCGCTCATATCCGGGAAGCGGGGGCCCAGCTCGTCGAGGTTCGGGCCAATCAGCGGGGAGGGCACAAAGTCACTGATCTGGTCGCGGATCAGCATGAAGTCGCCCGGCTGGAAGCTGCGGTTGATGCCGCCGGCTGCATTCGTCAGGAACAGCACCTTCGCGCCAAGCCGGCCCATCAGGCGGGTCGGCAGCACGACGTCGGAAATCGGGTAGCCCTCATAAAAATGGACGCGGCCCTGCATGACGACAACCGGCACGTCCCCGACCCAGCCAAAGACGAAACGGCCCTTATGCCCCGGCACCGTGGATACGGGGAAGCCTTCGATGTCGTGATAATCGATTGTCGCTTCCACGCGGATGCCGTCCGCGTAATCGCCCAGACCAGAGCCGAGAATCAGTGCGACAGTCGGCTGGAAATTGACGCGGCTGCGCACGCTCTCCACGCAGCGGTTTAATTTTTCAGATACAGTCATGGTATTCCTCCCTGGGATAAAGCCGCCTAGGGCGGCAGGATGTTGAATTGAATCTACAAAAACGCCTTTTTCATGAAGGATGTGCGGGCGCAGCCTGCTGGCCATAATGATAAAGGGCAAAGTCACGCATGTAGGCGATGTCTTTCGGGTCCAGCGGATCGGGCTTACCGCCCATGGACCGGATATGCGTCAGAATTTCCGCCGTCATTTCCAGCACACGCGCCACTTTAAAGGCCGCGCGCAGATCTTTGCCGACACACACGGCGCCGTGCGATTTCAAAAGGCAGGCGTTTCCCTCACCCTTCAGCTTCTCTGCGCAGTTTTTCGCCAGCGCTTCGCTGCCCGGCAGCGCATAGGGGCAAGTCTCGACTGGCGCGCCGAGCACTTGCGCCGCTTCATCGATGAACAGCGGGATGCCCTCGCCCATGCAGGAAAAGGCGGTCGAATAAATCGGGTGCGTGTGCACAATCGCATGCACGTCCGGGCGGACTGCATAAACGGCCAGATGCAATCCCGTCTCAATGGACGGCTTGCGATTGCCGGACGCGACGCTTCCATCTGGATGCAGGCAGACGATGTCCGCCTCTGTGCACGTTTCATAGTCCATGCCGCTGGGCGTGATATACACAAGGCCTGTTTCCGGGTCGCGCTGGCTCAGGTTGCCCCACGTCTCAACGGTCAGGCCGCTGTGCAGCAGGGTTTTCCCGGCTTCAAGAATCGTTTTTCGGTAATTCATCTCATTTTCCTTCCAAAATCGGCAGCAGGCTCACGCCGGCTGCGGGCTTTTCGATGCCGAGAAAATCCGCCACAGTCGCACCCTCGTCGGCATACGTTTCGCGCACGCCGAGATCCGTGTCCGGCTTGACCCGCGCGCCATAAAAGAGCATCGGGATGTGCTCGCGCGTGTGGTCGGTGCCGTGCCAGGTCGGGTCGCAGCCATGGTCCGCCGTCAAAAGCAGCAGGTCGTCCGGGCCGAGTTTTTCCTCAATCTGAGGCAGCCGCTCGTCAAACGCCACCAACGCATTCGCATAGCCCTGCACATCGCGGCGGTGGCCATAGACCATATCGTAATCGACGAGGTTCGTATAAATCAGGCCCTCGTGATACTTATCCATCATGGAAAGCGTCTTGTCCACACCGTCCATATTGTTGTCCGTGTGGATACTGTCCGTCAGGCCGCGGCCCGCGAAGATGTCGTGGATCTTGCCGACCGCCACACTCGGCAGGCCGGCGGCTTTGACGAGATCCGGCACCGTGACACCCACAGGCTCCAGCGAAAAATCGCGGCGGTTAGGCGTGCGGGTAAAATGGCCCGGCTGCCCGATAAACGGCCGCGCAATCACGCGCCCCACGCCCAGCGGCCCGGTCAGCATGGCGCGGGCTGTCTCGCAAATGTGATATAGCTCCGCCAACGGAACGACCTCTTCGTGCGCGGCAATCTGAAAGACGCTGTCGGCCGAGGTGTAGACGATCAGTTTGCCGGTGCGCATGTGCTCGGCGCCCAACTCGTCGAGAATCACGGTGCCGGAGGCAACCTTGTTGCCCAGGGTGCCGCGGCCAACCGCTTTTTCAAAACGGTCGATAAAGTCCTGGGGAAACCCGTTCGGAAAAGTCGGGAACTTTTCCGGTGTAATCACGCCCGCCATCTCCCAGTGCCCGGCAGTCGTGTCCTTGCCCGCCGAACGTTCACGGCATTTGCCCCATGCGCCCTGCACCGGCACATCCGCCGGCACGCCCGGTGCAGGCTGAATCTTTCCCAGGCCCAACGCCGCCAGGTTCGGCAGTGCGAAATGCTTGGCGCGTTCCGCAATATGCAACAGGGTATTCGCCCCCGCATCTCCATAAGCCGCAGCGTCCGGCAAAGAGCCGACGCCAAAACTATCCAGCACGATCCAGATCACACGCATCCGTGCGCCTCCATTCCGCCGCAAAAATTCCGCGGCATCAATCTCCACGCCGCGGGGCTGATCCCCAGCCCGGGGCGGCGTCATCCTATTTACTTATAAGTATGCCATGTTCCCCACCGATTTGCAAGCCCGCAGCGGCGAACCGCCGTAACCGGTAAACCACCCGCCCTTTCAAGAAAAAAGCCGCCCTTTGGGCGACTGGGAATCACATATTCCTTCGGCAGGCGGCTGGCCGACGGACCAGCCTTTGCCAGTAATATTGCTTTTCGCTCACCTGATGCTCTGCGCACCAGGTTCGCACGGTCTGGCCGCTGCTCTGGCACGCCTGCACCACTGGAATCCACCTTGCAAGAAGGATTTCTTTCTTTTTTGGGTACTCGATCTAGTTTCTCATACTTTGGGTAGTTGGGGAAGGTACCAGTGGTTTACCACTTACGATTCATCCATTTAATATTTTTATTCTAGTTTGAAGCTCTTTCATGTAAAAAATTCATTCTTAGCTTCTCTGTGTGTTCTACAACTTGCCCTCGACAGGGGAACCAGTTCCCCTTTGGGTTTGAACATACACATACTTGCTGAAATTTTTCTCTTTATTGTTTTTAAAATTTCCCAAGTAAACTTTCTAACTTTTTTACCGACTCTGGCGTAGGTGAAGTTTCTGCCGTTTCCCAACGGCACAGTGCTTGTTGGGTAATATCTAATTTTTTGGCAACTTCCACCTGCGTCATTTTTTTACTCTTCCTTGCCGCGACCAAACGGAGTCCCCGTTCTGCCGCAGCATAGCCAAGAAACCAGTCCGCACGATTAGCCAATGGGACTGGCTCAGTGTATATATGATTCACCTTTTTGAATGCTAGAGTGATTCTGTTATCTAGGCTTCGTGGCACAGTGCCTCTGGCACGCAATTTATTGATGAGCTCCGTTACAATTTGCAATGGATACATTTGCCCTTGTAATGCTACATTCTCGGTTGGATGGTTCTCACCTAAAGCGTCACAAATCCAGCAGAAAATTTTGCCCAGTTGGTACAACTCGTCTTTCGTATACGTGTTCATATAAACCAAACTTCCCTATATTAGAGATTCGGCAATTCGCCGGATTTTTTTTTATTAGGTGGCTTCTTTTTATCTGTTTGGAAATTTCAATTTTTCGTACCACGCGCAATACTGGTCCTGCGCGTCCAGACACGTGTCCATCAAATATCCCGGTTCCTCTCGGTACATCTGCAAGCCGCGATAATAAAAAGCTTTTTTGGCGTCCTCAATGATGAACGGCATGATATTATTCTTCAGTGCTTCTTTGAAAAGAATCATCCTGCCAACTCTGCCATTACCATCTTGGAATGGGTGAATACATTCGAAACGGTAGTGAAAATCAATAAGGTCAGAAAATACGATTTTTTGCTTTGCCAAATATGAAGCAAGCAGCCGCTGCATTTCGCCAGCTACCCGTTCCGGTGGGGTCGTCTCGATCCCGCCGACGATATTTTCCAGGCGTTTATACTCCCCTACTGCAAACCAATCTTGCTGTGCATCCGTCGTTGCTGCCTTCAAGATGCGGTGATAGGTCTTAATCATGTCCTCGCTCAATGGTTTATCAGCCGTTTTGAGCATATACCGAAACAGGGCAAAATGATTTTGTGCCTCTACGATGTCATCAGCCCGGACGGCCTCCCCATCTGCAAGAATCGTTTTTGTTTCGTAAAGATAGCGCGTCTGTTCTTCGGTGAGACGGCTTCCCTCAATGTGATTCGAATTGAAAGCAAATTTGATCTGCGTCAGATGATAGAGGCCGCCTTTATATTTGACGGCTTCTTCCATCCGCAACTGCTCCAATACCTTCAAAAGCTCGATCCTCCTTGCATAAGACATTCATAGATATATAAGGAATAAATTTGATTGTTTCATAGGAAACACGCGTGACGTGGTTTTCGATTTTTGTGCCGCGGTTCTGCCACTTTTTCATTTCCGCAGGCGCATCTTTTTCAGAAAAGGTATTCCACCACCGTTTTGGTGGCAACTATATGTTATCTCATAT